>OGMW01002116.1_pt1 | contig 14411 bp, 12 predicted proteins | sample 1573281 | NCBI WGS metagenome assembly OGMW01 (sample SAMEA2581907, study PRJEB24529) | metagenome | biome: Human gut stool | place: China | collected 2011
AGTTACAGTTTTGTTGAGATCGTGATATAAAGTATGGACATTATAGAATATATTCAGGGAAGGATTTAAATGAGCAGTATAACAATAGAAGAATTAAAAAAGTTACCAGCGGAGTCCTATCAGATCATTGATGTCCGCGACGAGATTGAGATTTCCCATGGCGCTGTTAAGGGGGCTTTGGCCTGTAAGCCAGAGGAAATCATGGAGAATCCGGAAGTGGATAAGACCAGAAAACTGGTTATTTGCTGCAGCCGCGGAATCAATAGTAAAGAAATCGCTAAGAAGCTCGAGGAAGAGGGGCTGGATGCAGTAAGCCTTGAGAAAGGGTACATTGCCTGGCTTATGGATGCCATGAAGAGTTCCCAGGACGAAGATTTTGCGAAAAATGTGGAGATCAGTCTTCGCAAGAAATTTAAGAAAAAAATCTGGTCCAGGTTTACCAAGGCAATCAATACTTACGAGCTTGTGAAGCCGGGAGATAGGATTGCAGTCTGTATTTCCGGCGGCAAGGATTCTATGCTGATGGCAAAGTGCTTCCAGGAACTGAAGCTTCATAATAAATTTGATTTCGAGGTGAAATTTCTGGTTATGGATCCGGGCTACAGTCCGGCCAACCGTCAGGTAATCGAGGAAAACGCCAGAAGGTTAAATATTCCTATTCGTATTTTTGAGTCTGATATTTTTGATGCGGTGTTTGATGTGGAAAAATCTCCGTGTTATTTATGTGCCAGAATGCGAAGAGGGCATCTCTACAGTAAGGCAAAAGAACTTGGATGCAACAAGATCGCACTTGGACACCACTATGATGATGTGATTGAGACAATCCTGATGGGAATGTTGTATGGTGCGCAGGTACAGACCATGATGCCGAAGCTGCACAGCACGAATTTTGAGGGGATGGAGCTGATTCGTCCGCTGTATCTGGTAAGGGAAGATGATATCAAGCATTGGAGAGATTACAATCATCTGCATTTTCTGCAGTGCGCCTGCCGGTTTACCGAGACATGCAGTACCTGCAGTGTGGATGGAAGCAGTGCATCCAAACGGATGGAAATCAAGCACCTGATCGCAAAACTGAAAGAAACGAACCCGTATGTAGAGGGAAATATTTTTAAGAGTGTGGAAAATGTCAATTTGAGTACGGTAATTGCATACAAGGAAAACGGAGTCAAACATCATTTTCTGGAATCCTATGATGAGAAAGCATAAAAATGGGATTTGAAAAAAATACAAAAAATCAAAAATAAAAACTTGAAAAATAGAACATGGAGATTATAATAAGTAACAAAATACAAAATGCAAAGGAGAAAAAAAGATGAGTATTAGAATTGGTATTTTAGGATATGGAAATCTGGGACGCGGAGTGGAATGCGCGATCAGACAGAATCCGGATATGGAACTGGTGGCTGTATTTACCCGCAGAAATCCGGAAGACGTGACAATATTGACAGAGACAGCAGCAGTGTGCAACATTGCAGATGCTGCTGACTGGAAAGATAAGATCGATGTGATGATCCTGTGTGGAGGAAGTGCGACAGATCTTCCTGTACAGACACCGGAATATGCGAAGATGTTCAATGTAGTAGACAGTTTTGATACTCATGCAAAGATTCCGGAGCACTTTGCAAACGTAGACGCAGCTGCAAAAAAAGGCGGACACATCGGAATTATCTCTGTGGGCTGGGATCCGGGAATGTTCTCATTGAACAGACTGTATGCAAATGTAGTACTTCCGGAAGGGAAAGACTATACGTTCTGGGGAAAAGGTGTCAGCCAGGGACATTCTGACGCAGTGCGTCGGATCGCAGGTGTAAAAGACGCAAAACAGTATACAATTCCGGTAGAGTCTGCACTGGAAGCAGTAAGAAACGGTGAAAATCCGGAGCTGACTACACGCCAGAAACACACAAGAGAGTGCTTTGTTGTGCTGGAGGAAGGCGCAGATGCTGCAAGAGTGGAAGAGGAAATCAAGACAATGCCGAACTACTTTGCAGATTATGACACAACGGTACATTTTATCAGCGAGGAAGAATTAAAAGCAAATCACAGTGGAATCCCGCACGGAGGATTTGTACTCAGAAGTGGTGTGACAGGCTGGGAAAAAGAAAACAAACATCTGATCGAATACAGTCTGAAACTGGATTCCAATCCGGAATTTACTTCTTCTGTGATTCTGGCATATGCAAGAGCAGCATATCGCCTGCATAAAGAAGGACAGACAGGATGCAAGACGGTATTTGACATTGCTCCGGCATATTTAAGTCCGAAGAGTGCAGAAGAACTGCGTGCAGAAATGTTATAAAACGACTGTAAGAAGGACAGGCAGATGCTTTTTTGAAGTGTCTGTCTGTTTTTCTGTACATTTTTGCAGGAAATGAGTATAATAGATAGCATCATGTATTTGGAAATGTTATGAAAGAAGAGGTGAATCATGTTTGGCTATGTGACGATCTGCGAACCGGAGCTGAAGATGAAAGATCTGCGAAAATATAAGGCATATTATTGCGGACTCTGCCGGAAATTAAAAGAGGGTTACGGGACGATGGGACAGATGACGCTGACTTATGATATGACATTTGCGATTATTCTGCTGGCATCCTTGTATGAGGCAAAAAACCGGATGAATCAGCACAGATGTAAAGTGCATCCGGTGAAGAAGCAGGCGATGATCGAGAATGAGATTACACAGTATGCAGCAGATATGAACGTTCTGCTTGCATATTACCATATGAAAGATGACTGGGCAGATGAGAAGAAAGTAAGCGGTCTGTTAGGGGGCGGACTGCTCAAGAAAAAGGCAGAAAAGATTGCGGAGCAATATCCAAGGCAGAGTAAAGCAATCAGGGAGTCTTTGCAGGAACTCTCAGACTGTGAAAAAGAGAACAGTCAGGAGATCGACCGATCAGCAGGCTGCTTTGGAAGACTGATGGCAGATCTGTTTGTATATAAGGAAGATATGTGGGAAGAGACACTGCGGCGCATGGGATTTTTCCTGGGAAAATATATTTACATTATGGATGCTTATGAAGATCTGGAAGAGGATCTTCGTAAGCAGTGTTACAATCCACTGAAAAGTCTGCATGAAAGAGCAGATTATGAAGAACAGATCCGGCAGATCCTCTGTATGATGATCGCAGAGTGCAGCGCCGAGTTTGAGAAGCTGCCATGCCTTTTGGATGTGGACATTTTAAGAAATATCCTGTATGATGGAGTCTGGAATCGTTATAATAAAATTCAGAAGAAAAAGTTAGAGGAAGGAAATAAAAAGAATGAGCAAGAATCCTTATGACGTGCTGGGAGTTCCTCAGAATGCATCAGATGATGAGATAAAAAAAGCATACCGGGAGCTGACAAGAAAGTATCATCCGGATGCAAATGTGAACAATCCGCTTGCAGATCTGGCGGAAGAAAAATTCAAAGAAGTGCAGGAAGCATATGATGAGATCATGCGCCAGAGAGAGCAGGGAGGAGGATATTCCTACGGAAATTCCTCCTATGGCGGGAATTCTTACAATAACACATACAACGGACCACAGGACGCAGAGATGCAGGCAGTGTTCAATTATATCAACAGCAGAAACTACAGGGAAGCGCTAAATCTTCTTGACCGGATGCCGAACCGCAATGCGATGTGGTATTATGCCAGCGGGTTTGCCAATGCAGGAATCGGAAATAACGTACTTGCAAGAGAGCATGCGGCACAGGCAGTCAATATGGAACCGAATAATGTACAGTATCGTCAGTTGTTGAACCAGCTGGACTGGAACAGCAGAAGATATCAGAGCAATCCATACGGAGGCGGATATGGAGCCGGCGGACAGAGCTGTGGAACGGGGAACATGTGCTGTGATCTCTGGTGTGCAGATACGCTGTGTGAATGTATGGGAGGAGATCTTTGTTCATGCATGTAAAAGCGAGAATGACCGCATTTAGCGGACTGCTTCTGGCACTTTCTGTTGTCTGTATGGCACTGGGAAGTGTGATCGAGACCAATACGCTGTTTTTACTGGCGGCAGCTTCCTATTTTGTGGGGATCATCATCCGTGAATTCGGGATGAAAGCGGGAGTGGCTTTTTATCTGGCAGATATCCTGCTCGGATTTTTGGTCACACCGAACAAGTTTTATGTAATTTCATTTGCCGCTATGGGATTTTACATCCTGGCAGCGGAAGGCAGCTGGCGATTTTTGGGTAAGAGCGGTGAAAAGATGCAGAAATCCTGGATTTTCTGGGTGATGAAATATGTGGTGTTTAATTTGATGTATATTCCAATGGTTCTGATATTTCAGGAACTTCTTTTCATGAAAGAACTCTCCGGTGGACTGCTTCTGGCTGTTCTGGCAGCAGGACAGGTGGGAGTCTGGATTTATGACCGGGCTTATGAATATGTTCAGGTTCATATATGGAATAAGTTCCGGGGAAAGCTGTTGAATTAGTGTAGTTATTTGATAGGATATTGCCCAAGTGTGGATTTTCTGGTATACTATCGACATTACGCATGTTCAAATGTGACAGCGAAATAGAAGAAAAGGAGGAAATATATGTTAAATGACATCTTAGGGCAGATCAATGATCTGATGTATACGTACCTGCTGTTGTTTCTGTTGTTGGGAACCGGACTTTACTTTTCAATCCGTTCACGGTTTGCACAGGTGCGTCTGATGAAAGAAGGATTTCGGATTCTTACGGAAAAAGCGGAGGTGGAAGATGGGAAGAAACAGGTCTCATCTTTTCAGGCGCTTATGATTTCCACAGCATCCCGTGTCGGAACAGGAAATATCGCAGGAATCGCGACTGCTATCGCGGCAGGCGGACCGGGAGCGGTCTTCTGGATGTGGGTGATGGCTGTAATCGGAGGTGCTTCTGCATTTATCGAAAGTACACTGGCACAGGTATATAAGACAAAGGATGGAAAAGACTTCCGTGGCGGTCCTTCCTACTATATGGAGAAGGCGCTTGGAAAACGTTGGATGGGAGTGCTTTTTTCCGTGCTTCTGATTATTTGTTTTGCTTATGGATTCAATGGTCTGCAGTCTTATAATATGTCTTCTGCTCTGGAATATTATATTCCGGGATACAGTGAGAGCAGTTATCCGATGATTGTAGGTTTGATTCTGGCAGTCGGAACCGGTCTGATCATTTTCGGAGGCGTGCATCGTATCGGATTTATTACGTCTGTAATGGTGCCGATCATGGCAGGTGCATATCTTCTGATCGGACTTTTTACGATCGTGACACATCTTCCGCAGCTTCCGGGCGTACTGGCAATGATCTTATCAGAAGCATTTGATGTTCAGGCGATTATGGGCGGCCTGGCTGGAAGCGCAGTTGTGATCGGAATCAAGAGAGGTCTGTTCTCCAACGAGGCAGGTATGGGAAGCGCGCCGAATGCTGCAGCAAGTGCATCTGTAAGCCATCCGGCAAAACAGGGGATGGTACAGGTAATTTCTGTATTTATCGACACGCTTTTGATCTGCTCGGCAACTGCAATGATGCTGCTTCTTTCCGGTGTTCAGGGAGAGGCGGGCGTTCTGGATGGAATTCCGTTTGTGCAGAAAGCGATTTCTGCAAATGTGGGAACATGGGGAATCCACTTTATCACGGCATCCATTTTTGCGTTTGCATTCAGCAGTCTGATCGGTAACTATTATTATGCAGAATCCAATATTTTGTTTATCAAGAATAATAAGGTTTTACTGTTCGTGTTCCGCTGTACATGCCTTTTGGCAGTATTCTTAGGCGCACAGGCAGATTTCTCACTGGTATGGAATCTGGCAGATATTACGATGGGATGTATGGCGATCGTCAACATTATCGCAATTCTGCTTTTGGGCAACATTGCTCTGAAAGTATTGAAAGATTACGAAACACAGAAAAAGGCCGGAAAAAATCCGGTATTTAAAGCAGAGAATGTAGGAATTAAAAATACAGACTGCTGGAAATAGTCGAACAAGCAGCTGCATCAGAAGAGTGATGCAGCTGCTTGTTTTATATGTGGATAAAATAAGGAAAAACGCGCGTTAAGAGAGGGAATACTACGTAAAAATAAAAGAAACATAAAATAAAAATGAAATTTCAGAAAGGTACGGGTTTCTTGCTTGACTTCTGAAAACAGCTCGACTATACTACATTCTAACTTAAGTTACATATGTGGCGGGGAAGGAGAATGATATGCAGGAAGTAAAATCACCAAAGAAGCCATTTTTATATTACTGTCTGATCGTAGCAACAATTATGGTTTTGCTGAACAGTCTGGTATTCCCGAATGTACTGAAGCATTCTGTAAAAGAAGTGGACTATAATACATTCATGAAAATGACAGAGAACAAGGAAATTGGAAAGGTCAACATTGACAGCGGGGAGATCATCTTTACGGATAAGAGTGAAGAGAAGATGTATAAGACCGGTGTTATGGATGATCCGGGTCTGGTAGACAGACTATATGATTCCGGGGCAGACTTTTCTTCTAAGATTACAGAAGAGATGTCTCCAATCCTGTACTTTTTACTGAGTTACATTCTGCCGATCGCGATTTTTATCATGCTTGGCAGATGGTTATCCAAGAAGATGATGTCGAAGATGAACGGCGGAGCAAATCCGATGAATTCTATGATGTTCGGAGGTGGAAAGAGCAACGCAAAAATTTACGTCAAATCCAGCAACGGGATTAAGTTTTCCGATGTGGCAGGAGAGGATGAGGCAAAGGAGCTGCTAAGTGAGATCGTGGATTATCTTCATGATCCGGATAAATATCGGGAGATGGGAGCAGCTATGCCAAAAGGCGCTCTGCTTGTGGGACCTCCGGGAACCGGTAAGACTCTGCTTGCAAAAGCGGTAGCGGGAGAAGCCAATGTTCCGTTTTTCTCAATTTCCGGTTCGGAATTTGTGGAGATGTTTGTTGGTATGGGGGCTGCGAAAGTGCGGGACTTATTCCAACAGGCGAATGAGAAGGCACCATGTATCGTGTTTATTGATGAGATTGATGCCATCGGGAAGAAGCGAAATGGAAATATCGGCGGAAATGATGAAAGAGAGCAGACACTGAATCAGCTTTTGACAGAGATGGATGGATTTGACGGCACGAAAGGCGTTGTGATCCTGGCGGCGACCAACCAGCCTGATTCACTGGATCCGGCGCTGCTGCGTCCGGGACGGTTTGACCGCAGGATTCCGGTAGAACTCCCGGATTTAAAAGGAAGGGAAGAAATCTTAAGAGTCCATGGAAAGAAAATCCGGCTTTCTGATAATGTGGATTTTGCAGCAGTTGCAAGAACGGCTGCAGGGGCTTCCGGAGCGGAGCTTGCCAATATTGTCAATGAAGCGGCTCTTCGGGCGGTACGCCGCGGAAGTAAAGTGACCATGCAGGAAGATCTGGAAGAAAGTGTAGAGACAGTGATTGCCGGATATCAGAAGAAAAACAGGATTTTGTCTACGAAAGAAAAACTGACAGTTGCCTACCATGAGATCGGGCATGCACTGGTTGCGGCAAAACAGACGGATTCCGCACCGGTTCAGAAAATTACCATTATTCCACGTACCTCCGGTGCGTTGGGATACACCATGCAGGTGGATGAGGGAGAGCATTTCCTTATGACAAAATCGGAATTGCTCAACAAGATCACTACATTTACCGGCGGGCGAGCAGCGGAAGAGCTGGTTTTCAAAGAAGTGACAACAGGCGCATCCAATGATATTGAGCAGGCCACCAAGCTGGCAAGAGCCATGCTGACTCAGTTCGGTATGAGTGATGAATTTGATATGGTGGCGATGGAGACGATCCAGAATCAGTATCTGGGAGGGGATGCATCCCTGACCTGTTCTCCGGAGACGCAGACGAAGATCGATGCCAAGGTAGTAGAGATCGTGAGAGAGGCACATACAAAAGCACTTCAGATTTTAAAAGAAAATGAGACGAAGCTGCATGAACTTGCCAAGTATCTGTATGAAAACGAGACCATCACAGGAGAAGAGTTTATGCAGATCTTGCAGGCAAAAAAATTGGTTTGTGAAGAGAATGCTTCAGAAGATACAACGGGATAACAGAGAAAAATCAGAAAATGTGTCAGACAGACTGTTTTCTGATTTTTTTGTGCATGAATTATTAAAAATCTTTGTGTATATAGATTGACGGTGTTTTTGTAATTGCGTTAAGATAAGAACAAGATTAAGGAACGGGAGGAAAGAACATGTCATTGATCCAGCAGTTAAAGCAGGCGCAGGATTTTACAGAACGAGAGAAGGATATTGCACGATTTGTTTTGGAACATCCGGAGACCATTGAAAATATGTCATCCAGAGAACTGGGGCATCAGACCTTTACCAGTGCGGCTTCCGTGACACGGTTTTGTCAGAAGCTGGGCGTGAAAGGGTTTCCGGAATTTAAGATTAAGTTTGTCAGTGAACTGAGGGATGGATATCTGGACGAAAAACAGGAGAAAATTATGATGTCCGAGCGGGAAAATGTTGTGACTATGGTTCGGAAAATCACAGAAATTCAGAAACAGGCGGTAATGGAGACACAAAAGGAAGTTTCGTATAGCCAGCTTATGCGTGTTGGAAAACTGATCGCAGAGGCACGGTCTGTGGATTTCTATGCTTATGATATGAATGTAAATCTAGCACAATATGGATGTTCCCTGCTTTTTCATGCGGGAAAAAGATCTGCTGTTTATTCTGCAACGAATATTCAGGGATTACATGCAAATATGCCGTCAGATGGTCATGTGGCAATTATTTTGAGTCATACAGGACGGAATGAACGGTTGGCGGAGATTGAAAATGGGACAAGAGTGGTTGCAGTAGTGTCCGATGGTGATAGTATCATTGCCAGATATGCGGATGAAGTACTGGTGGCGGCCGGTTCTGAAAAAGTAGAAGAGTTCTGGATGTCCATGTTTTTTGCTTCGGGTAAATACTTGTTGGATATTTTGTATGGGTTGGAATTTAGCAGAAAATATCAGGATAATCTGGTCTTGAATCAAAAATATGAGAAAGCGGGAGAGAAGAGTCTTTGGGGCTTAAATGAAGAATCTTAAACGCGGAATTAACAATTCCCTTTTAGTTATGCAAAATAGCTAAAAGGGAATTGTTGATTTTGCACAAAAACAGAATGTATTTTTTTATATGTGAAACATTGTTGCACTGGATTTGTTGTTGGTTTCAGAAAAAGTGAAATGAAAAAACAAAATCCGTAAAAATATTGAAAGAAAAACGAGAATTCTATATAGTAATTTCATCAAAAGAAGAGAGTGGATGCGCGCAAAGGACTCTGTACAACAAGGAGGAGAACGAGATGGCACAGATCAGAGATTATCGAAAACTGGCCCATGACATTATCTGTGAAGTGGGCGGAAAAGAAAATATTGTCAATGCCACAAGATGTGCAACGAGATTGAGACTGGTATTAAAGGAAGAGCCGGAACAGGCAAAAGAGAAAGTTGCAGCAATGGCGGGAGTAATTACAGTTGTGGAAAACAGCGGACAGTTCCAGGTTGTAATCGGGACTCATGTGGGAGAGGTATATGATGCGGTGGCAGAAGAACTGCATCTGGATACAGAGAATCTTCAGGTGGAGCAGCCGAAACAGAGTGTCATGAATAAAGTGATTGCAACAATGTCAGCTGTGTTTGCACCGTTTGTATATATTCTGGCTGCAGCGGGACTTCTGCAGGGGGCGTTGATCCTGGTCAATATGGCAGTTCCATCTTTTGCAGGAACTGGGACGTATGCGGTATTGAGTTTTATGTCATGGACGCCATTTACATTTCTTCCGATTTTTATTGCAATTACCGCATCCAAGCACTTTAAATGTAATACGTTTATCGCCGTTTTATGTTGTTGTGCATTGGTTAATCCGGACTGGGCGGGTATGGCGGCCCGGATTGCAGATGGAGAAGTAATCCGTTTTTTGGGAATCAAACTGTCTGAGACAACCTATACTTCAACAGTATTGCCTCCATTACTTCTGGTCTGGGTATTGTCCTATCTGGAACGATTTTTAGAAAAGAAACTGCCAGAAGCAGCAAAAGCATTGCTAACACCGTTAATCTGCTTTTTGATTATGGTTCCCGCAACCATTCTTGTGATTGGTCCTGTATCTTCCATTACGGCAAACGGAATTGCAAATGGATATAATTTTCTTGCAAATACCGCGCCAGCCCTGGCAGGAGCCATCATCGGAGGCTTGTGGGAAGTGGTAGTAATTTTTGGAGTACATTGGGGAATTACACCAGTTGTTCTTGCTAATTTTGATATGCAGGGATTTGATACGTTTCAGGCATTTCAGACCATTGCAGTCGTTGCTCAGGTTGCGGCAGCCTTTGGCGTATTTATCAGATCTAAAAACAGAGAAATGAAAAGTGTTTCGTTATCAGCAGGAATCACAGGTATTTTCGGAATTACAGAGCCAACAATCTATGGGGTGACACTGCGATTGAAAAAACCGTTTATCTGTGGATGTATCGGAGGAGCCGTCGGAGCAGTTGTGATGAGCTTTTTCCACTCTGCTTATTATGCATATGCAGGACTCCCAAGCCTTTTGACAGTGGTAAATTCCATCAGCAAGGATGCACCGATGTCATTTGTAGGAGAAGCAGTTGGATGTGCTGTGGCAATTGTTCTGACAATCGTATTGATTCAGGTTGTAGGATTTGCAGACCCGAAAGAAAAAGAGGAGTCTGACACAGAAAAAGGCAGCACAAATGAGGAAATTTGTGGAGAAGAAATTGTGGACAGCCCGATGAGGGGAGAGGTAATCCCATTGAGTGAAGTACATGATGAAGTTTTTTCCGGAGAAATGATGGGAAAAGGATGTGCCATCGTGCCGGAAGAAGGGAAAATATATGCACCATTCGACGGAAAAATAGTCGGACTGTTGGAGAGTCATCATGCAGTAGGAATCGAGAGTACGTCAGGAATTGAGATTCTGATTCACGTGGGGATGGATACCGTTAAACTTCAGGGAAGAGGATTTACAGCATATGTGCAGGACGGAGAACAGGTGAAGAAGGGGCAGCTTCTTCTGGAATTTGAAAAAGAAGAGATTGAAAAAGCCGGTTATGAAGTGACAACCCCTGTAATCGTTACGAATAGTTACGAATTCTCAGAGATTGAGACAGTGGCCTTTAAGCAGGTAGAGCGTCAGAATGCATTGTTGAAAGTACAGAGAATATAGAGAGAAAATAGGAGGAGATATAAGATGGCATTAGCAAATACGTTTTTATGGGGCGGTGCAGTTGCTGCAAATCAACTGGAAGGCGGATGGAATGAAGGTGGAAAAGGGATTAGTGTGATGGATGTGATGACTGGGGGCAGCAATCAAATGATGCGCCGAATCACAGAAGGAGTCATTGAAGGCGAGTATTATCCAAATCACGAAGCGATTGATTTTTACCATGAATACAAAGGAGATATTGCTATGATGGCGGAAATGGGATTTAAGTGCTTCCGTACCAGTATAGCGTGGACACGTATTTTTCCAAATGGTGATGAACTGATCCCGAATGAGGAAGGACTGAAATTTTATGACGATCTGTTTGATGAACTTTTAAAGTATGGCATAGAACCGGTCATTACACTGAGCCACTTTGAAATGCCATATCACTTGGCAAAAGAATACGGAGGCTGGGTGAATCGAAAAGTGATTGATTGTTTCGTGCGTTATGCAGTTACAGTCATGGAACGCTACAAAGAGAAAGTTAAATATTGGATGACATTTAATGAGATTAATAACCAGACCAATACGTCTGCGGATATTTTCGGATGGACAGATTCCGGGGTTCTCTTTTCACAGTACAAAAACAAGAAGAAAGCTATGTATCAGGCGGCACATCATGAAATGGTGGCAGGTGCTATGGTTGTAAAAAAAGGACATCAGATCAATCCCGATTTTCGGATTGGATGCATGTGTTCGTTTGTCCCGTTTTATCCATATTCCTGCAATCCGGATGATATTATGACAGCAGCAGAATGTATGCATGAAAGATATTATTTTGCGGATGTGCAGATGAGAGGGCATTATCCTGCGTTTGCAAAGAAAGAATGGGAGCGGGAAAATACAGCACCGGTGATGGAACCGAGAGATGAACAGATCCTTGCGGAAGGTGTCTGTGATTATCTGGGATTCAGCTATTATATGACCAATGCAGTCAAAGCAGATGTACAGAAAGACACGACGGAATCACTGGATGGAAGCTCTGCAAATTCTGTTCCTAATCCATATGTAAAAGCAAGTGACTGGGGATGGCAGATCGATCCAGTGGGACTTCGGTATGCACTTGTTTCCCTGTATGAGCGCTATGAAAAACCACTGTTTATTGTGGAAAATGGATTTGGGGCAATCGATGTTCTAAAAGAAGATAAAACCTGTGATGATGATTACCGGATCGAATATCTGAGGGCACATATAAAGGAGATGAAAAAAGCAGTAGAACTGGATGGAGTAGACTTGATGGGGTACACGCCTTGGGGCTGCATTGATCTGGTATCCTTTACAACAGGGGAATTGAGAAAACGTTATGGATTTATCTATGTTGATAAAAATGATGATGGAACTGGAAGCGGAAAACGTTATAAGAAAAAATCTTTTGCATGGTTCCGTCGCGTGATTGAGACAAACGGGGAGGAACTGTAGAAGAAAAAGTACAGTGGCTGCAAAAATCTGCGGCCACTGTACTTTTTTCTTCTACAGTCCCATTTTAGGCTGTGTCAAAATGGATTTTACATGATCAACTTCCTGCTGGGTTGCTTTTGCAGCAGGCACGTAATAGCTTTTTTCCCGTGCTACCTGATACAGTTTTTCCTGTGACATTTCACACTGGTTTCGAATCTGTTTGAGGCACTGTTTCAGTTCTTTGTTTTCTGTCTGCGGTATCATATCTCCGAACATTTTCAATTCTCCGTTTACTCCGACCAAGGCGTCAGATACCATTGTCTTTTCATCCATTTTCAAATCCCCCTTATAAAAATTTCATCAGATCCTGTTTGTTTTTGAGTGCGGAATCCTGAAATAACTGCTTTACCTGCGGGTCTGTTGCCTGTGCGGCGTAATCTGTCATTTTACAGTGAGTCGTAGAGTAACCTCCGATCAGATGACGGAGATTCTGCAGATCTAAGATTGAAATTTCTGTCATGGTAATGTCTCCTTTGCATAAATTTAGATTTGTGTTTCGCGAAATAGTATGTTCCGGATCGGGAAAAAGTATGTATTTTACAACACGCTTTTTCTTTTTGTTGTGCAGTTCCCCTGTTTTATGTTATTATAAATATACATATGTGATTTTTTCAGTGAAGGGAAATTCGCTCTTTAGAATCAACAAAGAAAGGAAAGTACTGTATGAAGATTTTAATTCAGAATGGACATGTTGTGGATCCGTTGACAGGTGTGGATGAAGTATGTGATGTGCTTGTGCGTGATACTGATATCGAAAAAGTAGAAAAAAATCTGCAGGCTGAAGCTGACAGAGTGATCGATGCGTCAGGCTGTTATGTAATGCCGGGATTTATCGATCTGCATGTGCACTTGAGAGATCCGGGACTGACTCAGAAGGAAACACTTTCGACCGGAGGAATGGCAGCAGCCAGAGGCGGTGTGACGACAGTATGTGCGATGCCGAATACGAAACCGGTGATCGATACAAAAGAAAAAGTAGAAGAGGTTCACAGACGTGCAAAGGAGGAATCTCTGGTACACGTGATACAGCTGGGCTCCATGACTATGGGTGAGTGCGGCGAAGAACTCTCGGATATCGAAGGGATGGCACAGGCAGGCTGTTATGCACTCAGCGAAGATGGAAAATCTGTCATGAATGCCTTTTTGTTCCGAAAAGCCATGCGAAAAGCAAAAGAGAATGATCTGCTGATCTTCTCACACTGCGAAGATATTTCCATGGTAGAAGGCGGCGTGATGAATGCCGGAAAGCGTGCAGAGGAACTGGGCGTAAAAGGGATCACGAATTCGGTGGAGGATGTGATCGTGGCACGAGACATCCTGATTGCAAAAGAGCTGGATGCCACATTGCATCTGTGCCATTGCTCGACAGCAGACAGCGTCCGGATGATCAAAGATGCGAAAGAAGCAGGGCTGAAGGTGACAGGAGAAGTGTGTCCGCATCATTTTATTCTGACAGATGAGGATATTCCAGAGAACAATGGAATCTGGAAGATGAACCCGCCGCTGCGCTCCAAAGCAGATGTGGAAGCGCTCAGACAGGGATTAAAAGACGGAGTGATGGATGTGATCTCCACAGATCATGCACCGCATATGATGTCTGAGAAGGATAAGCCAATGGAACAGGCAGCATTTGGAATCGTGGGCCTGGAGACCAGTGCATGCCTGACTTATACAGAGCTGGTGGAAAAAGGAGTGCTCACAGTGATGCAGATGGCAGAAAAGATGAGCTACAATCCGGCAAA
>OGMW01002118.1_pt1 | contig 14403 bp, 13 predicted proteins | sample 1573281 | NCBI WGS metagenome assembly OGMW01 (sample SAMEA2581907, study PRJEB24529) | metagenome | biome: Human gut stool | place: China | collected 2011
TTTCTTTCATATACACCAATCAGTGCATCCAGCATAGCCGGATTCTGCATAACGTCTTCGTTCTTTGCAAGTTTATCTTCTTCTGCTGCACCTTCAAGGAATTCTGCAAATACTTCCGGTCCGAATGCCAGAGATAATACAGCACCACCAACTGCAGATGTGGAAGAATAACGTCCACCGATATAGTCATCCATGAAGAATGCTGCAAGGTAATCATCACTCTTTGCAAGCGGTGATGTCTCGCTTGTTACAGCGATCATATGCTTACTTGCATCCAGCCCTGCGTTCTTTAATGCATCTTTTACAAAAGATTCATTGGTCAGGGTCTCTAATGTTGTTCCGGACTTGGATACCAGTACGAAAATAGAATGTGCAACATCAATGGAATTAAGAACTGCTGCCGCATCATCCGGGTCTACGTTACTGATAAATTTAGCTTCCATTTTAAACAGACCGTTTTTCTTTGCCCAGTTTTCAAGTGCCAGATACATTGCGCGTGGTCCCAGATCACTTCCGCCGATACCGATCTGTACGACAGTTGTAAACTTCTCGCCGGCTCCGTTTACAATCTCTCCTGCATGTACTTTGTTTGCAAAATCAGCAATCTTCTCCTGCTGTTCTACATAGAATGCTCGTTTATCTACACCGTCTGCCACTACTTTAGCTCCAAGCTGTCCACGTGTCAGATGATGAAGTACAAGACGGTTCTCTCCTGTATTGATTACTTCTCCGTTGTAAAGTGCTTCGAATTTATCAACAAGCTGTGCTTCATCTGCCAGTTTGGCAAGTGCATCGATCACAGTATCATCTACTTCTTTTGCAGCATAATTATAATCAAGTCCCTCTGTCATAGAAACGCTGTAATTTTTCACACGCTCTGCTCCCTGCTCACCGGACATTGCTTCTGCAAGATTCACACGTTTTACATTTGCAAGCTCCTGATAAGAAGCCAGGGTATCTGTGTTCTTCCAATTTATCATAGTGATAGATTCCTCCTTTATTCTTACTTGTTCTCTATCTTTTACCTTTCTAGCATACCATACCGAATCTAACTTTTCAAATCTCCCCTGAAAATGGTAAAAATTCTGTGATTTCCTCTCAAAATCCTCAGAATATGCTATACTTTTAAACGAACTCAGCGACTTATGAAGGAGCCTTATTTACTATGATGACAGAATTAGAAAAATACTATAATAAATTTAATGAAGAGAAGCGTCTGAATAGCCGGCACGGGCAGGTAGAATTTACAACTTCCATGAAATATATCCATGCCTATTTGCCGGATGATCCTCATGCGAAAATATTGGATGTCGGCGCAGGAACCGGACGTTACAGTGTCGCACTCGCCGAAGAAGGCTACGATGTTACGGCTGTCGAGCTTGTAAAATACAATCTTGGGATTTTAAAGCAGAAAAACAGTACCGTCAAAGCTTATCAGGGAAATGCCCTGAAGCTTTCACGGTTCCCGGACAATGAATTTGACATGGTGCTTGTCTTTGGGCCGATGTATCATCTGCTCACGACAGAAGAGAAAGTACAGGCTTTGAAAGAAGCGAAACGTGTTCTGAAAGATGATGGTGTCATGCTTGTTGCATACTGCATGAATGAATACAGTATCCTGACTTACGGGTTCAGGCAGAATCACATTCTCGAATGTCTGGAAAATGGCAAGATCAGCAAAGATTTCCGTGTACAGCCGGAAGCGGAAGATCTCTATGATTATGTACGGCTTGAAGATATGGATGCCTATAATAAAGCCGCCGGTCTGAAACGGATTAAGGTCATTTCAGCCGACGGTCCTTCGGATTATATGCGTCCGGTATTAAATGCAATGGATGAAGCCACATTTGAAGCCTTTATCCGTTATCATCTGACCATATGTGAACGTCCGGAGCTTGTCGGTGCCGGATCGCATACTGTAGATATTCTCAGTAAATAATATCGAAATGCATCCCGGTACAATCGTTTAAGCCGATTCCGTCCTATACATTTTCTGATATCTTGTCAATAAATTCAAGAATGCACTCGGCAACACATGGATTTATGATGTTCCCGGAATTTCTGATGTAATTTATTGGCGGCTGTAAATGCCACTCGCTCGGATTCATAGTTGTGACTTCTTCCGGCAAGCACAAGCACAACTTTTAATTTTAAACGATTCATTTCTGGTAAAATTTATACGAACATAGTTTCGTCATCTGTGGTATAATAAAACCACTACCATTAGTAAGGGAAAGGGGAGCTTACATGAAACTTATTATTTGCGTTGATGACAACAATGGCATGATGTTCAACCGGCGTCGTCAGTCGAAGGACCGCGAAGTGCGTCATGACATTCTTGCCTATACGATGCCGGAACGGATCTGGATGAATGAATACAGTCTTGAACAGTTTGAAACGGACGATACATCCCGGATCCAGGTTGCAAATAATTTTCTGATCCAGGCAGATGACAACGACTATTGTTTTATTGAAAACGGACAATATTTGATTGATGAATCGAGACTGGATGAGATTGTTCTGTATCACTGGAATCGTGTTTACCCGGCTGATTATTATTTTGACATTGATCTGCACGGCTGGACTCTGGCAGACCAGAAGGAGTTCAAGGGATTTTCACATGATAAGATAACGAGAGAGATATGGACAAGATGAAAAAATTAAAGTTTTTACTTGCAAATATTATACTTGCCGGTGTGCTGGTACTCGGTGGCTGTGCGGATGCCGGGGACAGTTCACAGTCTTCGTCTTCTAAAGAAACGACTACGCAGGAATCTGCTTCATCTGAAGATCAAAATACGAATGCCGAAGACAGTTCGGATGATACATCTGCACAGGCGGATTCCGGTAATACTGCCGGTTCTGATACCGCAGGCAAGACAAAGGCTGCCGCTTCTAAGGCAAAAACTTCGGCTGTAAGTACTTCTAAGATACCGAAGTACTCTGGTTCGCCTTATATCAAGGTTCATAACAATGTACCGTTTTTTAAGAAGTCGGACCTGACGAAAAAAGTCTTTGAAAAGTACAGCAAATTAGATGCGCTCGGCCGCTGCCGCACTGCTTACGCCAATGTCTGCAAAGCAACCATGCCAACGGAAAAGCGCGGACGGATCGGTATGGTCAAACCTTCCGGCTGGCACACGGTGAAGTACAACAACGTAGACGGCAAATACCTCTACAACCGCTGTCATCTGATCGGTTATCAGCTCACCGCAGAAAATGCGAACGAAAGTAATCTCATGACCGGAACGCGCTATCTGAATGTAGATGGCATGCTGCCTTTTGAAAATATGGTTGCTGACTATGTAAAAGAGACAAACAACCACGTTCTGTACCGGGTAACGCCGATATATACGGATGAAAACTTACTGGCTGACGGTGTACTGATGGAAGCGGAATCTGTTGAGGACAAAGGCAAAGGCATTTCCTACTGCGTATATGTGTATAACGTACAGCCGGGAATCAAGATTGATTATGAGACTGGCGACAGCTCTGCGAAAGACGCTTCAAACGAGATGTCTTCCGGCAGCTCGAGTAAATCTTCCGGAAATACTTATCATTCTTCCAGGAAGCATACTTCCACACAGAGCCGTACCGGACAGAGTTCCGCAAAAGGAACTTACATCATTAACGAGAACACGAACAAATTTCACAAACCGGACTGCCGGAGCGTGAAGATGATGAAAGATAAGAATAAGAAAGCATATACCGGGAAACGCTCTGAGCTCATCAATTCGGGGTATGAGCCGTGCAAGAACTGTAACCCGTGATACTGTCACTGGTGGCTTTTCCGAATATTATAAAAACCGCATTACAGTAGCGATTAAACTTGCTGCAATGCGGTTTTTTACTTTCCTCTTTTTTATCTAATCATTACCGGGTGCAAACTATCAGGATTTTGCTGTATTTTATGCTCGTTATATCCACTCTTCATTTCCGCCTGTTACTGCAAGGGAAATCAAAGCATCCATTTTCTCTACTTCATCTTCGCCCTGGATTACCTGTAATAATTTTGCCGTTTCTTCTATTACAGGCATCGGCTCATCCGGGCCGATCTCCATATCCGGCTGCTCACCGCATGCCGGACAGACCATCTGTGGTCTTACCGTAAGTGATAAGAAACGGTTCCCACACTCTTCACATTCATAATAGCCACACATCTGTGTGCCATCCGGTACATAATACATCTTTTATCCCCCTTTAAATAATACTTCTGTCTTTTGCTGATTTTTCTATCTTCTGTCAGAATCAAGCGCAAACTCTATAATCACATTAATTGCAACAGCTGTAAGAATTCCTCATGTGGTCTGTCTGCATTCTTCTCATACCATGCAATCGCTCCGGGATCTCCACTCCGGTCCGAAAATGCCGGAAATAAAAAGCCAAACTGCGGCTCGCCCATCTCGTAATCTCCACTGACCGGTGCAAATACACCTGTCAGGAACGGATATACTTCTTCGGATTCCCACTGTTCTGTCTTGTCGTTGCCTTTTCTCGGCACATCATAGCAGCCATAAAACAGATAAAATCCATATTCACTGTTTTGGTTAAGCTTCTCTCCCAGGATTTCGTAAAATGTTTCCAGAAGTCCGTCATTTTTGAGTTCACACTCTTTCAATGCCATCAGAAGCTGCCAAATACTTCCCGGCTTTTTTGCCATCTCCGGAAATACATATTCTTTTAATTGCCTGTTTGTATCTGCAAACGGGATTGCCTTTGCAAGCTTCAAATTTTTTCCCTGATCCGCTTTTGATAATTTCAAGAAATGAATATTAAATGTACCATCCACATATCCTTCTTCATCAAAATACGCTCCTACAACTCTCGAAAAACAGTTACGGCTTATTGTCATGCGACGCGTCAGCTCCAGCATATCCTCCCGGTTTATTCTTCTCGTTTTTAACTCTTCTGCCATCTGTCTTTTTCCCCTTATATTCTCTATTCTTTATTATAAACGTAGCCTTTCTGCCTCGCAATCCCGTTTTTGCAAAAAAAGTTCTCCTATGATTTTTATTCGATCATAGAAGAACCTTTTAAATTCAATTCTTTTTCCTTTTTATTGCGGGGTTATAAATTTTTATTACATTTCTTTATAGGAATCTTTACATTTTTTCAAGTTTTGTTTTAAAAAACTGAATCAAAGGTCCGTTGAAACATGCATTGATCACTGTACCAATTCCTGCAACAGCCCAGATTCCTGCTCCTGATGCGATTGCAAATGCAATTCCAACAATTACTACAACCACATCTGAAAGTACTCTTGCTTTATGAAATGGAATTTTCTGATGTGTCAGCTTTTCAATAATGATTGCCACACTGTCATATGGTGCAATTCCCATATCCGCAACCATATATAATGCAACTCCCATTGATGCCATTAACTGGGCGAGTACAAGCGCAATTATACGAAGCGGAAGAGACATCTCTATCTGTACTACATCCTGTACCAGCCAACAAACAAAATCTGCGATATATCCGACAAAAATCATATTAATGATAGTTCCTGCACCAATGCAGTGCCTTGCCTGGAAAAATACAATTACAAGAATCACTGCATTCATCAATAACTGCCATGTTCCAAAACTCCAGCCGATAAATCCACTGATTCCAAGATTCATTGCACTGAAAGGGTCTACGCCAAACCCGGACAAACGAAGGAAAGACACACACAGACCAATAAACAAGATTCCTAAAATCATCATCCCAGCCCGTTTTGTTATTTTCATTGTTCTTCTTTCCTCCTACTCCTTTTTCCCTTTTAACATATATATTCTTGATTCAAAATCCGTACACGGGACAGCATCTCCCGGCACTTCTCCTGCTGTTACATCAGAGGTGATAAGTCCAAAGTTCATCAGCTCATCTCCATAATTTTCTGTGTGATTCCAGACATTTTCATAAAGCATATCCGGATTCAGTCCCTGTAAACGGACACGACTATACGGTTGATTAACTCCATTTAACACACGGTAATAACCTACAATCGCAAGTGTACGATCTTCATTGGTCACCATCCAGACAGTTTCATTTCCATCAAACGGACTCTTCAATCTGTAAAATGTTCCGAATTGCAACACCTTTCTGTATTCTTTCATAAATACAATCTGTTCTTTTACTTCTTTGATTTCTTCCTCTGTTAATTTATTCAGATCCAGCTCATATCCAAAGGTTCCAAAATATGCAACATTCGCACGGGTATGTAACGGAGTATTACGAAATACCTGATGATTCGGAACAACCGATACATGACTTCCCATACTGCTGAGTGGATAACACATAGAAGTCCCATATTGAATTTTCAGACGTTCAATTGCATCTGAATCGTCGCTTGTCCATCCCTGCGGAGCATAATATAACATGCCAGGATCAAACCTTCCGCCACCACTCGCGCAGGATTCAAATAATACTTCCGGAAATGCCATTGTCAGACGTTCATATAAATCATATACGCCTAAAATATAACGGTGAAATATCTCTCCCTGCCTGTCTGCCGGAAGTTTTACACTGTAACACTCTGTAATGCTGCGATTCATATCCCATTTGATATAAGATATCTTAGCTTCTGACAATTCGATATTACCCTGATCCAACACCTTACAAATCTGATCATAAATTTCATCTACAACTTCTTTTCTTGAAAAATCCAGTACATACTGATATCTTCCATGAGAAGTATTTCTTCCCGGGGTCTGAATAATCCAGTCCGGATGTGTACGATATAAATCTGAATCTTTGTTTACCATTTCCGGTTCAAACCAGAGACCGAATTTCATCCCCAGATTCTCAATTCTTTCAGATAAGCCTTTTATCCCATTTGGTAAAAGATCTGGATTTGCTACCCAGTCACCAAGACCGGCTCTATCATTTCTTCTTGCGCCAAACCATCCGTCATCCAGTACAAATAATTCAACTCCGCATTCTTTAGCTTTTCCGGCGATCTCAACAAGCCGATCTTCCGTAAAGTCAAAATAAGTTGCTTCCCAATTATTATTCAAAATTGGTCTGGTCCGATCTCTCCAATAGCCTCTTGCCAGCCTTTTGGCATATAATTTCTGAAAAGTCTGACTCATTCCATTCAGTCCCTGATCACTATATACAAGCATTGCTTCAGGCGTCTGAAAACTCTCCATAGGTTCTAATTTCCAATCAAATCCTGTCGGATTAATACCTGCTGTAATTCTTGTAACATCATGGGTATCCACTTCTGCCTGTATCCGAAAATTTCCACTGTATATAAGGCTAACACCAATGGCTTCTCCTACATTTTCATCTGTATTCTCTCGTTTCAATACCATAAATGGATTATGCTCATGAGAGGAATTTCCACGCATACTATCGATTGCTGTAATTCCCTGTTCTAAAACTCTGTTTTTCACATAACGCTCTCTTGACCATGCACCGGATAACTGCATCCATATATAATCCTTGTCCGGAAGATCCAGACTTAAGCTCATCATATTTAATATATGTAAATTCTGATTTCCACTATTTTTTAAACGTGCACTTCTTGCTATTGCATTGTATTGTTCAAAAATAGTATATAATAACTCCAGCTGAGCACCTGTCAAAGAATCTTTCAGGAAAACACGCAGTGTCTGTGCTTCTTCTTCTGCTTCTGTGTAAGTTGCCGGAAGTCCGGAAAGTTTCGGTTTCCCGGATGATATCTCATATCCATCATACTGAAATTCACTGATTCTGCTTCCATTTTCCTGCAATAATTCTATTGCCGGATGTCTGTAATCTGTTGTCCCATAAACCGGATATTCCTGTCTGATATGTTCCAACGAGAAACTACGATCCCACTCATAAATATAAGATGTCATTGGTCGTCCACATTTTTCCACCAAATAGGAGAAATCTGCCTTATCATGAATTCGTTTACCAAAATACAGTTGTCCTAAATGTCCATTATCTAATACGCATAAAATATAGCTGATTTTGTCATTATATAAATGAAATGTTTTTGTTTCCTTATGGAAAATAATTTTTCTCATAAACTACCTCTTTTATATTTAAATTATGCATCCTGCTTTCTGGCATGCATTTCGTTTACTTTTCTTGTAACTTCTTCCATCTTCTCATCTTTTAAAATATAATATTTTTTGTAAATACCAAAGCTAACAATTGCGAGAATAATCGGAATGATAATCATCAATACGCGGATTCCTAATACGGTTCCTGCACTTTGAGCTGTTGCTTTTGCATTGTATCCTACTATCTGAAGTCCGATTCCGGTTAATCCACCTGCGGCAGCTGTTGCTGCCTTCATAAGAAATGTCTGTGCAGAACAAGTTACACTTTCATTACGTACTCCGAATTTTACTTCTCCATAATCAATTACATCTGCCATACAGCAAGTTGTTACACCAAGTGAAAGTCCTGAACCAAAGAACAGCAGTGCACAGCAGATTACAACCAATACCTTGCTCTGCGGAGCAACATATCCTGCTATTCCAAGAAGGATGAAACCCGCAACCGGAAGTCCACATGCAAATGCATACACTTTTTCACGGCTGATCTTGCTGGCGATTTTCGGGAAAAATACAAGTCCGGCCATTTCAGCGATGATCGCAAATCCAAAAATAGAATACAAATATTCATCATGGCAAACGCATTTGAAATAATAAACAGCAAAACTTTTTGCAATCTGTGTACAAAGATTAAATGTCAGAAGCAAACCTATAAAAGCAAGCAGCTGATCATTTTTCACAATTACGTGAAATGCCTGTTTCAAACTTGTTTTTTCTGCTGATGCACCAACTGTAGATTCTTCTTTTACATTGAATACTGTAATACCGATCGTAATGATAAATACGACTGCGATAATAATAGCAAATAAAGTGTATCCTTTTTCTGCATAAAGATTACTTTCTCCTGCAAGCTTATTCAGATGATTAATAATATAAAGACCAAATGTTGCTACTGAGAATCCTGCAAGACTTGCAAAAAATCTCGGAATGACAGATACTTTTTCACGTTCATGCGGATCATTGGTCAAGTTTGGAAGCCATGACCAATATGGAACATCCATAACGGTATAAGTCATTCCGTATAAAATATACATTACAGATACATATATATACAAGGCAGTTCCTGATAAATGAAAGCTATGGAACAGTAAAACAAATACAACGGAATTCACTAACGTTCCGATCACCAGCCAGATTCTAAATTTACCAAACCGAGTATGTGTATTATCTACGATCATTCCCATCATCGGATCATTGATTGCATCCCAGATTCTTGCTACAAAAAACAGTACTCCGACAAATGCCGGTGCCAGATACAAAGTATCTGTAAAATAAAGCATTAAAAATGCTCCTACCAGATTACAGATGGCATCTTTGCCAATAGCTCCAATACCAAAACATAATTTTTCTCTCGTAGATGCGTATTTATACTGCGGATTTCTCTGATTTTCTTTTTGAGTCGCCATAATTCTCCTCCTCTAATATTCCTTTATTTATTTGTTATCTGAGTGAGGAATCTTGTGCACTTGTTCCTTTTTTCCATAATGCAAGTATAACGCGAAAAAAAAGACATCCGTTATACCATTTTGTTAAGAATAATATCCCAAATGTTAGGTGCATGATGTCTTTCAGAACATTTTATCTATTACTTTCTTTATTTTTCTCAATATCTTTTACATAAATCTTTTTATGTTTTTGATATTCTTCCAATTCATTTTGTGCAGAAATCAGTCTTGTTCTCGCCTTCTTACGGTTACTGTTCCGATATACACTTGGTGTCATTCCTATTTTCTGTTTGAATACTTTTCCAAATGCCAGCGAATTGCGATACCCACAGGAAACTGCAATGTCTTCAATCGACTGTTCCGTAAGTACGAGCTGTTCTTTTCCTCTTGAGATCCGAAATTCTGTCAGAAAATCTTTTGGCGAAATTCCAAGGCTGTTCATAAAAATTGTATATAAATAACTTCGGTTTAATGCCAGATATTCTGCTATATCTGCAACTGTGATACCTTGCGAATAAGAATTTTTAATATACTCAATCGCTTCCTGTACATGCATGCTTTCTTTTGTATTATCTGCATATTCTTTAATCTCAATGCCTCGTGCCAGCACCGAAAAAAACTGATACAACTTTCCCTGGAGATAATACAGATTTTCTGCTGTTGACTGGGTATGACGAAGCATTTCAAAAACGATTTCTTTTAATTCATCTCCATATTCACATTCACAGGTCAGTTGTCGCCCGTTTAGTCCCAAATCCCGCACGAATCTGGAAGCTTCTGTCCCCCCAAATCCGACCCATAGATATGCCCACGGTTCTTCCTTGTCTGCCTGATAAAACGTCAGACTTTCCGGTTCAATTAAAAATGCCTGTCCTTCTGACAGATGATACTTGTTTTCCCCCACCTGATAGATGCCTTTCCCTTTCATTACATAATGTAATATATAATTAGGCCTGGAGGCCGGTCCATAGCTATGCAGAGGTTCACATTCTGCATAGCCACAAAAACTTAAATGAAAATCTTTAAATTTGGGTTTTAATAATTGCAATACATAAGCATCTTCCATAATAACGTCCTCTTTTTACAAACACAAAATAACTGGATGTTCTTTTCATTTTTACAAACTGATAACACCGGAATGTTCTCTCCATTTTTTCCGATATTCGCTCGGTGACATCCGGTAACGCTCTTTGAATGCACGGTTAAACGTCCGCTGGCTTTCAAATCCGCTGTCCAGGCAGATTTCTATGATTGAATCCCGGGTATTTTCCAGTCGCGAACATGCATAGCGGATTCTCGCATCATTTACATACTGATTAAAATTGTTGTGAAATGTTCCCGAAAACACACGGGAAATCGCATATTTACTTACGCACAGATCCTGTGCCATCTTATCCAACGTTATATTTTCCCTGAAATGTCCGGAAATATATGCTACTGTCTGATAGATCAGATCATCACTTCCAACCTTGGATTTTTCATCCAGATCCAGAAGCGGTACACATCTTGCAAGCACGATCTGTAAATACGCTTGCAGAATCGTGAACTCCCATTCCTGCGTCAACATCATGCGGTACAGCGCATGAATAACCTCTTCTCCCAGTTCGCTCCTTTTGATCACTGGCATGACAGGTGCATATTTCTGTAACTCTTCACCGAAGAATCCGATACTTCCTGCCGCTATATTTACAAGATAAATTTTATGTGCATCTGCGCCAAATACCTGATAATGGTGGATGATATCCGGAAATATAATTCCCATGTCTCCTGTTTCCAGATGATAAAGCTCCTGTCCGACACCCAGCTCCAGCGTTCCTTCCGTCACATAAACAAGCTCCAGCGTATTGTGAAGATGCGGCGCAACGTGACGTGCCCTCTTCTGCACTGCCTGGATATTCTGTTTTGTATTTTTATATTGTAAATGCATAATCTCTTGTCCGCCTCTTTTATTTTCTGCTTTGCTTTACTCTGTATCCAAGGTTATCACTTTGATATTTGAAATGCAATATTTGTCTACTTTTTTGTCCGATTTGGCAAGCATTATCTGTATTTTCATCTTATAATGACCATGTAATCAAGAGAAAGGAGTGAATCGATATGATGAAAAGAATTAAAAATTACTTGCACGAGGTTATGGATTTCTATGGTGCTAATTATTTATATCTCGCAGCAATGTACCGTCACTAAAAAAGGACCTGCGGACTGCATGGTCCTTTTTTCATGCTTATTTTTATACTTACTTTCAGCTTATAATCTTAAGCCTTTTATTTTCTGCGGCTCGTCCTCGTGATTGCATGAGGTGTGCTGTACCAGACTTTCTTATATTTTTTAGTATTCTCTTTTAAAATCGCCTTCATCAGCTGACAAATATGTTCAACCTGGTCTTCCATCTTGTTGTCAACCGTACCGTAGATCTCTCCTGTCATGATCTTCCGATTCATTTCCGGGCTATTGTTAATTCCAAGGATTACCGGCATCTGCAAATGATGTTTTTTATAATAATCGTAGACGCCCAGTGCCATATCATCATTGTTGCATATAACAGCTTCCGCGTTGTTAATTATTTCTTTATCCAGTTTTGCAAATTTTGTTGTCGCCAGTTCTCTCTTCCAGTCCGCTGACAGATTTGCTCTCTGATTCATAGGCATATCTTCGCTCGACTCAAGAAATCCATTTGTCCGGCGAATGGCATCAAAATGTGTTTCCTCTCCTTCTACAAGCACATAGTCCAATTTCCCGTTTTTGTTCCGGTCAATCTTTCCTTTCTGTTCCTCCCAAATTTTCTTTAACATTTCTCCCTGCATGGCTCCGGCTGCTTTTGCATCTGTTCCTACATACCAGACTTTTTTTACAATTTTCAGATCCTTATCATCTGCTTCACGGTTAAATAATATGACCGGAATGTCTGCATCTTCCGCATCATTGATCATGCTTGCCGCAGAAGACGGCTCTACCAGATTGACAAGAATTACATCATACTTCTGTGCATACATGCGCTGTAGCTGCTTTTCCTGCTTCCGGCTGCTTCCTTTTGCATCGTAAATCTCGTAGGAAACTTTCTTTCCTTCTATTTTCATCTGTTCCATCTTATCCTGCAGATCCTTTATATAACTCTCCATAAAAGTATCATCCAGATCATACGCTGCAATTCCTACATGCACGTACCGGTCTTCCTTTTGCGGCATTTTCCATAGGATAGTAAGAATGACCAGGAACATGAAAAGTCCCACTAGTATCAGATTGTATTTATCCATTTTTGATTTCATTTTTGCTCCTTATCCGGCAAATAATGCATCATATTTACCGCTTTCCATCGTCTCTCTGTCAAGCTTTACCGGCTTCAGAGTGATCGTTTTCATCTTCATGCTTTCGTATCCGAGTTTATATGTATTTTCCAGCAGGATCTCCTTTTTCTTCCCGTTTTTTACCTGCTCCAGAACCGATGTCTTTACCGGAAGCCGGTACGCTTTTTCTTTACTCTCTGCAAAGGAAGCGTAATACTTAAATTCTTTTTGCATTCTATCTGTCACAGCAAGAACATCCTTATAAACATAGCCATCTGCTTGTTTCTCCAGATAGTTTTCCGGATAGACAAGTACGACACCTTTTGAATTATTTTTCTTTTCTTCTTTTATCAGCTTTTTCAGTTCTTCTGCTGACATCTGTTCTTTGTACCAGACATCTAATTTCACCTGATGATCGTATGCATAATCGCGGATTCCATCCTGTAATGCCGACAGATCTTCCGGTTCATTTTTCGGAAAAACAACTGTCATCCTGCTTCTTTTTTCTATTTTGCTGTGCTTCGTCATAAGCCCGGTTGATACCAGTGCGATAAGCAGAAGCAGCAATATCAGAACTGCATGTTTTTTTCTACTCTGTCTCATCCATTTCCTCCATCTTCGGAATTGTAATTGTCGCAGTTGTTCCTTCGTCCAGCTCACTCGTGATCGTGATTCCATATTCCTCACCATAGATCAGCTGGATCCGCTCATTTACATTCCGCACACCGATTCCGGATCCACGCTTGCTGGATACCACTTTATTGTGCATAATATAATCTATTTTTTCCTGCGTCATTCCAAGACCATTGTCTGCTACATCTATTCCTATATTTCCGTCCTTGTCATAAATGTGGATCTCAATCTCGCCGTCCTCATACATGCCTTCCATTCCGTGATAGATTGCATTTTCCAGAAGTGGCTGTATCGATAACTTCGGACAAAGGTATTTCAATAACGCCGGATCTGCTTTTACTTTAAATTCAAATTTATCCTTGAAGCGGATGTTCTGGATTGCGAGATAGCTGGTCGCATGCTCCAATTCCTTTTCCAGAGGGATCATATCTTTTCCCTGGCTTAAAGAAGTCCGGAAAAATTTTGCAAGCAATGAAACCATCTCTCCGGCACCTTCATATTCTTCACTGCGGATCATCCAGATGATCGAATCTAATGTATTATATAAGAAATGCGGGTTGATCTGGGACTGCAGAAGCTTCTTCTCCATCTTCTGCTTTTCTCTCTCATTTCTGCGTATCTCTTCCATTTGCTCCTGAAGCTTATCTGCCATAATATTAAAATGTATACTTACATTTTTCAGTTCGCCGATTCCTTCCTCCTGTGCTCTGGCATTATAATCGCCTTTTCCGAATTTTTCCATTGTCCGAAGCAGCCTGTAAATCGGATTTGTAAAATTGTGAAACACAAGAGTATCAAGAAAGATCAGGATCACTCCGATCAGAAGGAGTATAAACCATACAAGATAATGAAGATTATGGCTTTCCAATACCAGACTGTCCATGGAATTTACAACCACCATATTCCATCCTGTGTAACCGATCTGCTGACCCTCTATCAGCCACTGCTGACCATCCGCCTTTTCTATCCTATAATTTTTGCAGGACAATGCAGACTCTATGGTCTTTTCTT
>OGMW01002124.1_pt1 | contig 14350 bp, 6 predicted proteins | sample 1573281 | NCBI WGS metagenome assembly OGMW01 (sample SAMEA2581907, study PRJEB24529) | metagenome | biome: Human gut stool | place: China | collected 2011
CTATGTTTTCTTACGGTCAGCGCAGCAAGTGCGCAGACCTACTGAACAGTTACAACATATTACATAAATCAAACATAACAGGAGGACTTTTCAATGAATGAGATCATGAACAACATACTGACAAGAAGAAGCATCCGGAAATTCACTGATGCACCTGTGTCCAAAGAGATTCTGGATGATCTGGTGCAGGCTGCGCTCCATGCGCCGAGCGGATGTGGAAAACAGACCTGGAAATTTACAGTTATCACAAATAAAGCAGCGATCAGGCGGTTGGCAGACGCGATCGAGACGACCTTAGACCGCCCAGGCTACAACATGTACTGCCCAACGGCAATCATCATGCCTTCGAACCTCCGTGACAGCATCTGGGGAAAAGAGGATGATGCCTGCGCCCTTGAAAACATTTTTCTGGCTGCCCACTCCTACGGTGTCGGTTCTGTATGGATCAACCAGCTCCAGAATATCTGCGATACTCCGGCGATCCGTGACATCTTAAATGATTTTGGTATTCCGGCCGATCATGTAGTCTATGGGATGGCTGCTTTAGGCTATCCGGATCCGGATACTGAGATCCAACCGAAAGAGCGGATCGGAAAAGTTGCCTATATCGAATAAGCAAAAACTTTCCGGCGCCGCTGTTCACCGCGGCGCCAGTCTTTATACACATCCAGTTACAGACACAAAAATACCTGGTCAGAGTGAAGTAATCCATCTCTGCCAGGTATTTTTATCCGGATCTTTGTGCTGATCTACTCTACGTACCCCGCATTCCAGAAGTAGAGTCCGCTGTAATTATTTAAGCCTTTCACATGATCATTCCATGCATAATTCGCAATATAATGGCCAAAATTGATGACTGCCAGATAATCCCAGGAATACTCCTGAACTTTCTCCCAGGCCGCCTTCTCGTCATCCATGTTTGTGGAGGTATTCATGTCATTTAAAAGACTCTGCAGGGTTTCATCATCGTTCCAGCCCGCGTAATTCGGTCCAAAGTAAAGCTTTAAGGACGGAATCGGAACCTGTGAAAATGTGCAGATATATATCCAGACGAAATATTGTTCTACCACAGGTTTATCCAGCCCCATCTTCGCCCGGAGCGCCGCGATATCTTCCACCGTGGCCTCATCGCCAAGAATAGAAGCTGCCGGATCACCAGGTGTCAGGTGCACTACTGAAAAGATAACGACGGATACAATGATCAATACTGGAATAATGGAAAGTAACCGTCCTACGATGAATTTTCTCATATTGTCCTCTCCCTTTCTTGCTATCCAGAAAAAACAAATAAAAAAGCACACAATGCGTCTTTTGATACACCATTGTATGCTCAACAGTTATCTTTTTGCTTTTTCTGCTCCTGTAATTGCGTTTTATTCTACTGTCCATAATTGGATTTGTCGATTAACGATTATGTATATATATTCAGACTATTTTGCCAGTTCATTTAGTTATTTTTTACAATGTGCCTGGAAATTTTGTTCAGAGTGAACCATTGACTCTCTTTTAAAGTTATTTTTGTTTTTACTTTATTTTATTAATTTCTATTTTGCATTCACTGCCACTACAAAGGTGATAGTTATTAGACTTCCCACTATCTGGGCGTGTTCGGAACCTTCACCGTTAGAGCGCGCCCATGGCGCGCATACTCAAAAAGGCAGATATCCTTTTGAAGAACATCTGCCTTTTACACATCTTATCACGAGCTGGTAGTCTATCGTTTCTACTCTCGATTCTTTTTATTCTCTTCTTCCTTATTCTTAAACCAATTATCCAGTTTCGTGAGACCCCGGATCAAGATCTTCTTCTCATCATCATCAAATTCATCCATGATGGATGTGATCATCTCTTTGTGGAATCTTGCATGATGAACAAACGCCTTCTTGCCCTTATCTGAAAGCGAAATATATACGACCCGGCGGTCTTCCTCACCGCGTTCTCTCTTCACATAGCCCTTTTTAACTAGGCTGTTCATTGCGATCGTCAGGGTTCCCACCGTGACGGAGAGCTTTTTCGCGATCGAGGACATATTTTTCGGCGTTCCTATACCGATGGCCTCAATCACATGCATATCGTTATTTGTTATATCCTGGAATTCCCGGGTAATGATCGCTTTCTCCTCAACATCCATGATGCTGCGGAATAATCTCACCAGGATCTCATTCAGTTCCTTATAATCGTCCAACAGCGGAATCCTCTTTCTCCCTGGGCTGTCTGATCTCTTCTGGCAGCCCGGATCTTTTGTCTTTTATGGGTTTTATTATAACCGATTCCAACTGACGGCACAACTGATTTCCAAGTGTTTCCGACCTTTTTCCGGGAAATTTCAGGACTTACAGCCTCTTCTCCTGCTATGTCCCCGTTGCTGTTCTGCTGCTGTTCCGCCGCTGAGAACGCCTGGCTTTTTGCCTGGCATTCTGGCGGTCTTACAATAAATCCGCCAGAAAGATACTTGCAGCTATCCCGGCCGCTGTCGCGACTAGAGCTCCCGGCAATGTCCAACGGGTCTTTCGGATATGGGCAGACATAAAATATACACTCATGGTGTAAAATACTGTCTCCGTACACCCCATCATGATCGAGACCATATTTCCCACCAAGGAATCTGGACCGTATTCTTTAAAAATATCAAGGATCAGACCGACAGCCGCGGAACTGGATATGATCCTCACTAGGATGATCGGAATTACCGGAACCGGGATATGGCAGAGTGCGGCTGGGAATTTCAGAAGCTCTGATAATACCTCCAGAATCCCGGAAGCTCTCAATACTCCCACCGCAGTCATCAGTCCGATCAAGGTTGGAAGTACATCCGCCACTGTCCGCATTCCTTCTTTTGCACCATCCAGGAAATCGTCGAATACCGGCCGTTTTGCGAGGATTCCGGAACCAACGATATAAAATACCGTGAGCGGAACCATGAATTCTGAGAGGAAAATCAATATATCCATGTTTTTCTTCTATGCCCTGCGATTGCCGTTTCTTTAGAACTTCCCGACATTAACACATACTCTACAGAATGTCTTCTTCCCGTCAGTCCTATCCTGGGAACCGCAGCAATCTCCCTTCAATTCTTTTCCTTCTCATTGTATTCTCCGCAAAAATCCATTATACTAAGCCCATGGAGGTGTTTTTCACTATGAGTATTCTTTTTCTAGAGTATCCACCCTGTTCTACCTGTCAGAAAGCAAAGCGCTGGCTTGATGAGCATCATGTATCCTATCCCAGCCGCCACATCAAGGAGAACAATCCCACTGCGGAGGAACTGACAGAATGGTATAAAAAGAGCGGACTTCCGTTGAAAAAATTCTTTAACACCAGCGGACTTATCTATAAATCCATGGGATTGAAGGATAAACTCCCGACAATGAACGAAGAAGAGCAGATTGCCTTGCTCGCAACAGACGGAATGCTTGTAAAGCGTCCGTTAGTTATCGGCGATTCCTTTGTTCTCACTGGTTTTAAGGAAAAAGACTGGCAGGAAAAGCTAGGGTGACTGACGCCCTGGCTTTTTTCCTGTCTTCACGAATAACCAGATTCCCGCTGCTAAAAAGAACAGGATCCCGATACTGACCGTTATCGTTGTGACATGGCTCTCCAGCCATTCTATGATCCGCTCCGCCAAACTGGTTCTCAAAAGATCTGGGGGATCCGTTTCTTCTTCTGCCCGACTTACGATCTCTGCCTCGGGTGCGTTTTCTGTCTTATTTTCCGTTTCTGGTAGAACTTCCTCATAAATTCCAATATACTGCTTTCCTTTCAGATCCGGTGTTCGGATCTGACCTCCATATTTTGCTTTTACATTTCGAATCAGCTTACTTCCGCCTGCAGTCGCATTTCTGAACATCACCTCCCCATCCATATAAGGTTCTCCGTCCCATTCCACCCGGTTCACCCGATAATATACCCGGGACAACCCTGCAAGTTCTAAAAGTTTTTCTCCATAATCAGCAAGATCTGCATCGCCAGGAATCTCCATATCTCCCAAATAGAACGAATCTGCCCCGTATCCAGATACCGTCACAGAAAAGGAAAAGGTATCCGACCAGCTTCTCGACGTCTCTTCCACATCTACAAGAGAAAGTTCCCGCTCAAACTCTGTGCCGGACTCCTCATCGATAAGCGGAACGTCTGCCGTCTCCGGCACCGTATCATCACCTTCCAGGTCATAGGGAATTGTCACCTGGGCATATGTTATTTCTCCGGCTTTTTTCGCATTTCTGATTCGTTTTGATACCAACCGGTATTCCTTTTCCCCCTCGATCCTTGTCTCTTCCGGTATGAATGCCTCACCTCCATCCGTAAATATGGGGCTTTCATAGATCAAAGTCTCTTTTTCTTCTGATTTTTTATTTCCAGATGCTGCCTCTTCCGTGAAAAGTGTTTCCTCTGCAAACGTAGGCAGCGGAAATGCCAGACATGACAGAAACATCACACTTCCTAAAAAACCGGAAACTTTTTTGACAGGAAACCGGAATATTCGGCTCCCATCATTTTTTATCCTTACGTTCTTCTTTTCTCTCATTTTCCTCCTTCTTTATATGCAGATACCAAAGACCAAGGAATCCGATAAACAGACCAAATACCGCAATTTCCGGTCTCCGGGTATCGCCAGTCTCCGGGGTCCTGAGACTTGTCCTGTCCTTCTGACGGACTCGCCCCTCTGTGCTGCCGGAAAATTCCCGCTCATAGCGTACCGTAATCCTGCCATACGTCTTTTCTCGGTCCCGTTCTTGTTTCGATTCCTCCTCCGATTCCGGTTCTGTCCACTCTGCCTCCACCGGTTTCTTCGGTTTGTCATGCGGAGTGGGCACTGTTGGCTGTTCCGGCTCTGCCGGTCTCTCAGACGTCTCCGGTTCCTTCGGCTCTGTCGGAGTCTCCGCTGACGCCGTTGTCTCAGATTCGGCCGGCTCTGTCGGCAGCTCCGGTTCAGTAGGTCTTTCCGGTTCGTCCAGTGTTTTTCTGCGGTCTGTCATCTCGATTTTTATAAAGCTTCCATCTATTGGCACTGTAAATTTGATGGATTCAGCGATCTCATACCCATCCGGCGCAGATATTTCCGTCAGGATATACGTCTCTCCTGCTGTCAGCGTTCCATCCACAAAATGCGGAGCTTTTCCTGATATCCAGGAATCGATGACCGTTCCATCCACCGTTTTTAACTCCAGGGACGCTCCAGGCAGTTCTTCTCCCGTCGCCATATCTAACTTGCTGAACTGTGCTCTCGTCTTTTTATTCGTAATCGAAAGTTCATACAACTGGATCACCGCTTCTTTTTCCCTGTCAAATACGATAGAAAACGTCTCTTCCGAACACCCATATCCGGGTGGAGACTGGATCTCCTGAACCTCATACTCGTACATGACCCAGGCACCATTTTTCAGATAACCGATCGGTAGCTCCGGTGACAGCGCAATTCCGTCCGCACCTGTCATAAATACCGTCTTTTCTCCCGTCTGTACGCAGACCGCCTCAAACCATGCCCCGGAAAGTTTCAATTCTTTATCTTCCGCATCTGTCTTTCGGATCCTGATCCTGCCACATGCTATCTTTTCTTCTGGTTCCCGTCTGTTTTCCACCTCATAACGGACGATATTCTCCGTCTGGTCTACCGTGATAAGGATCGGTTCCACTCCCTGATAACCGTCCGGAACTCTCGTCTCAAGAAGTACATATTTTCCTTCCGGAATCCGGTCAATTCGATGCAGACCGGCTCTCATATCATAACTGGTCATTCCCGGATACCTCTCGGATGATCTGTCATGATAGCGGAACTGGTATTCAAACCGCGGTGACAGCTGACCGTCGGATGTTAATCTTTTCGGATCTCCATCAACTGTGACTGAGACCCGCATTCTGCTTCCATCCGATAATTCCCAGATCTGTGTGATGATTTTTCTGTTTTCCGTCGCCATATCCTCCAGAAGTCTGGCATCTCCTGAAGTGACTCTTCCCTGAGATTCCTTTTTCCACGAGAACTGCCGGAATTCATTTCCATACTGTCCAAACATCTTTTCATACGCCTCTGGAATCGCCGGAACATATTCCGACAGATCATCCGCCTTCCAACTGTCCACGATTCGGTCTTTCCGGTACAGATAAGCGCCGTTTTCCGTCTTTGCTCCCTCATTCTCATCCAGAACTGCCTCACAGAGGACAAACTCTGCTGCGGCAGGCCAGGATAACGGCTCTTTCTCCCCGGATGCATTTCTCTCAAGCTTAAAGACCTCCAGCTTCGTATGATCGTCTTTCAAAACAAAGCTCTGCAGATTTCCTGTTTCCTCCACTGTAATCTCCATGGATGCAGGAATGTAGCCACCCGGTGTTTCTAGTTCCTCCAGAATATAATCACCTACAGGAATTCCTTCAAAATATTTCGGTTTTCCATCCGTTATCCACATTGCAGTGACTGAAGCTTTACGGTTATCCACAGGATCTTCCGAGTTCCACACAGCCGGTGTCTCCTCTGCCTTCACGAGATAATATCCTTTAGGATATTTATCCTGATCGGCAGTATTTACCCGCTTTGCCTTAAACAGCGCAAGCTTCGCCCCTGTTACAAAGGTCTGGCTGTATATGCCCCGGATCTCTGTGCTTGTTTCACTTGTCTCCATATCTGTGCGGTTTTCTATCTTCTGACGGTGATCTTCTGTTCCGTCGATTTTTGCGATCTCCACCTTTGTTTTTTCATCCGACAGGAGTACTCTCTGGACCTCATTCGTCTCCTTCACTTCCACTGCTGACGGAAATGTGCGGACATAGCCATCCGGTGCTTCCAGTTCTTCCAGGATATAGCTGCCCGGGATCACCCGCCTTAAAAGGTCCGGCTGTCCGTCCGTACTTTCATCCATCCGTCCATCCTGAATCGTTTTTTCGCCGCTGGTCCACACATTTGGAATCAGATAGGACTCTCCTTTCCTGTGCTTTAGCGGCACGTCATCCGCCTCATTCTCCGGATCTCCCACATCAAGCAGCTTTTCTCTCTCATTTAAATGATACGCAGCCCGGTTTTCCATCTCCAGAAGCTCCTCATACCGGTATGTTACATAGTCCCCATCCCGGTCATAGACCGGCTCACCCTTTTTATACAGAGCTCCGCTCTCCGGATAATATTTCACCAGGCCAAACTCATCGAGAACCGGTTCCATCCATTTTTCAAAAACCCCTGTTTCCGTGTTCCATGTTCCCGTAATATAGGCATTCTCACTTCCTTCCATGATCTCCGCCGGTCTTCCCGTCAGTATTTTTCTTCTTCCAGTCAGATTTCCCGCGGTGTCTGTTTCCTTTACCACGGGCCATACATAGAATACCTGCTGTTCTCTTCCATTCGATCCGATTTCTGTCTTCTTCACATATGCCAAGCCTGTGTAGGCATCAACCTCCGCATCCCTGCACAAAGATCCATCGAGATGAAACAGTGTGGTCTCCGGATCCGTTGCAGTAAATACCTTCGATTTCCGATCATACACAAGTTTTGTAAAATCGCCTCCCGATATTTCAAATACCGGCTGTCCGTTTTTCAACGCATAGATCGATTCTGTATCAAAGGTGATCTTCTGTTGCCGTCCTTCCCGGTCATAGCCGTAGAAAGTCCCGTCTTTTCCCTTTTTTATCACATCAAGATTTCCAAGATCATAGAATAAGACCGGTGTATCCCTTCGCTTCACTGTCTTGATTTCCCAGGTATCTTCTCCCCGCATCTCATCTACTGACGCTCTGTCCCGGGAAAATTCCAGCTTTTCTCCGGCATATCCCTCTTTTACAACAATATCTGTCACATTTCCGTTTCTGTCCCTTGTGACCTCAACACCTTCAAATGCATGATCCTGTGAATCCCCGGTCTGCTTGACCCGGATCGCATCGTAAAGTGCAAGCTTGGCTCCTGTTACATACGGATTCTGATGATCTGCCGCCTCCAGTTTTCTCGTCACATAACCATAACCCTGAAAGATTCCATTCTCATAGACAATCTCCACCCGTTCTCCACCGCGTTTCCTCTGCTCCAGCATCTCCAGAGTCCCCTTTTTCCAGCCAAATCCCTGGTATGTACCTGCATGATTGTAGGCAAGATCTAGATTCTCAAGCCCGTACTGTGCACGAAGTTCCGATATCGTTCCTTCCACTCGCCCTGATACTTTCATTCCACGAATTGAGTCTATTGCCTTTGTTTTTGAAATTTCCAGAATTGTTGCGGTATTTTCCGCATATATTCTGGCAGTATCCGTGACATTTTCCGGGTGGATTCCATCCGGATCCTGCTCGTACCCGTAAACTGCTGCCGCCGTTTTTCCTTCTGTCCAGCCTCCGGAATACAGGATCCGGTCACTGTAAATCTCTACTGCCACAGGTCCTGAACGCACATACCCGGTCGGCGGCTTCACCTCCGCCAGCACATAAACCCCCGCGGGAAGCGGATTCGGTGTTTTTGCATATCCAACTGCCTGGAGAATCCCCTTTTCCTCGATATCCCGAATCGTCGGGATCGCCATGAGTGTTCCTGTCTGCAGCCCATTTTTATCCGTAAAGCTTACCAGATCACTCTCCTGGCAGATCGGTGTTCCGGCAGGGACCGTTCCATAGAAAAGCTCTCCGGACCCGGCTGCCTTTCTCGCAAATGGCCGGATCTCCTTTGCCCCCATCGCCTCAAGAAAATGCTGGCTTCCAAGGATCATCGTATCCGCCGTATAACATCGCACGGCACCATCCCCGTCGTCCGTCTCATTTCTTTCCGCCCGATAGACTCCAAATACCGCGTCATCATGAAGGATCGGCTCTCCAGTTTCCGCGTCAAGCTTCTCAATTCTCAGATTTGAGAAATACTTTCGATTCAAAAATGTCTTTTCCCCATAACCGGCCCAGACTGTATCCTCCTTCTCCTCATTCAGATCCACAATGCTCCATGGAACAAGCATCGGCGCATATTCCCCGTCATAGGCAGTCTTTATGCCTGTCATCATCTCCTTTCCCTCTCTCTTCGCTCCATTTTCACTGTCCGCCCGGTAATGATAGTACTGCTTTACCTTCTCATTCCCGTAAGGTTCGTAATGCCCTGCTCTCTTTTTCTCAGAAAGTCCATACGGATAGACTTCAAAATCCCCATCATTGCTGTGGGCACATATCACATACTCCCGAAGTTCCTGTTTCTGATTTTCCGCCGACTCCTCGTTAAAGCGTATCAGATATTTTTTTGCAAGATCCCACGGAGAATCTGCAGTCCTGTATACATACTTCTCCTTCCAGTCATCTCCAGCCTCAGTCTGTCCGCCTGCCACTGGAAGAAATATCTCCTTCGGCGCATCGATCTCATAATGCCTATTCTTAAAGTCAAGAAGCTCCGGCACATGGGGCTGTTCCTCCACGATTACATATTCTCCGTAAGGAAGATACTTCGATACCGCTGACGCTGCCTCTTCCTGTGCCTGTCCATTTTCCTTCCGGACCGCCAGAGTCGTCCTATCCCCGTCTAGTCCGCCATTCTCTTCGCCGTCCCAGACAATCGCATAGATTTTTCCCAGATCATACTTGAAAAACGGCTGCAGATAGTCCTCCGCTTTCTGGATCGCAAGATAGAGCGCATGATCATACTGCTCATCCGAATATGCGTTTTCTCCCTGTTTCATCTGTTCCTGCTCCGCTTTCAGATACCAGTCGATGGCAAACTGCCGGACTGCGTCCGAGCGCTTCGCATTCTCCTTCGCGTATTCCGAGGTATTGATCTCATTTTGCTGTCCGGTAATGAGACTGGCCGCAAACGATTTAAATGATGTATTCCACAGAAATCCCCTTCTCTTCCAGCGATCCGTGTCCGCTGTCCGGACAGCTGCAAAGAATTTCTCATAGTTATACCCTTTATCCGTCCCGGCTTCCCCATGATCCGGATCTATCTTCCGCCCCACTGTCTCCAGTACCTGGCGGTCCGCCTTTTTCGTATAGATCTTCTGGACCAGCTCCGGGAAATTTTTCTGGTATTCTTCGATCTGCACCGTTTTCCCGTTTTTATCCACCCAGAAGATCTCTCCGTCTCTTGTGCAAAAGATCCGTTCCAGATTGGACTTCAGATAAATCTTAAACCGGAAATTTCCGATGTTTTTCTCGTCATCCGTCTTTTTCTCTACCCGTATCTTCTGCTTTACCGGCCGTTCCAGTACAAGAACAGGCGTGAGCCCCGTATCTCCATCCTCGCTGATCTTATCCTGACCGCGGTATACCAACCGCTTCGCAGTGATGTAAGTGTCTGAAAGGTCCTGATTTTTTGAGACTGACACAGCAAGCGCTGCCCCCGAGAATTTCACAAGGTATTCCGCATAACCGATCCGGTCTCCTTCCTGATATCCCCAGACATTCGCGTTTCCAATCGTCTGGATCTCCTTTTCCGTCAGAACATGATCTTTTTCCGGAAGTTTTACGATAAAGTTTAAGGTGAGACTCGTCTTTCCATCGGTAAAGTCCTTTCCGAACGAATCTTTTCCGGAAGTCCGAACCTGAATTCTGTATACGCCAGACTTCTCCCTCACCACGCTTTGAAGCTCCACTTCTTTTTCCACGAGCTCTTTTTCTGTTGCGACCTCGATCTTATCTTCCGTTCTCGTCAGCGGAACACGGTATCCATGTGCCGGATCTCCCGACAGATAATCGATCACCTCTTCTCCCTCTTTATGATAAACCATGACCTGATGCATGATCTCTGTCAGCTTTCCATCTGTTCCCGGCATCAGAGCCGGTGTCAGAGTCGCATCGAGATAATATCTTCTGTTTCCGGCGGACCCCATCACATACTGTCTGTCGATCTGGAACCGGAAGTTTCCGCTATTTTTATATTCCTGATACACCCAGCGGAGATTTACCGGATCCTCGTACACCGCATAGACACTGTCCGTCGTCTTTTTCCCATTTTCCACTTTTGAGGTAAAAAATCTGCGATTTCCAATAGAAGATGCACCTGCATACAGCGTTACCTGATAACCAGCATCCTCTTTTCTGATCCCATCGATTCCGCAAAAGTTCCACTGGGGATGTTCCTGATACCAGGTGAAAATGCTTCTCATAAGATCCAGAACACAGGAATTCTTTTCGACAGGCACTGTAATTTCCTGCACCGCCGCACCATACACGGTCTTTTTTGCCGGCTCTCCCGGATCTGTTGTCATTCCCCAGAGATCTTTCTGGCCCTTTTTTACTCCCCGGCTATAGACCGGCACATCCTCCAGCGAGTGGATACCTCCGGCCGTAACCGGAACTTCATACCCGTTTCTTCCAAGGATCTCCTCTGTCTGAGCCTTCAAGAAGAGAAAGCTCTCCGACGTTTCGTCTGAAAGGTCACAGTCCTCCAGTTTCACCTGAAACCGCTCATCTTCCTCATTGACAGACAGATTTGAAAGGCTCATCGGTATCTTTTCCGGAATCTGTTCTGCCTTTAAGATCTGCGGTTCTATCCGGCTCACCGGTTCCTGTCCGGTAATATTTCCCGCCGCATCCCGCTCCGGCTGATAGAGAAGATCACTGGTATCGCTCTCCGCCCGTTTCCATACGGTTCTCCCGGCCCCATCTTTTACAATCACCTCTTCTGTTCCCGTCACATGAGGTCCTGTCACCAGCTCCTCCCCTGTATCAACGCGGTAGAATTTCGTTCCTTCCGAAAAACCATAGGCAAAGATCTCATAACCTCCATCTCCATTTTCCCCTGCTGCCCCCGCTGATGTGACCGAAAATGGAAGTTCATCATATCCTTTTCCTCTTCCGTCATCGCCTTCCATTGCCGCTGCGAGTTCCGGCATCGTGACCACAGCCGTTCCATTTGCGTCCGTCACAGATCCTGGAGTTTCAAAGCCTGCTCCCCGGTTGGTGATCTCCTGATCCATTCCGTTTACTGAAAGCTCGTATCCCTCACTTCTGGAAAGTTCTTTTATATAATATTTTCCCAGAATCAGCGGTCTCCCGATCCACCAGTTTCCGTTCTTCTCCATGTTCTCCTGATACAGGTTTCCTGGCCCGTTCCAGGAGATATCCGTCCTTTTTCTGATCTTTCCGGCCGTATAATCGTACTCCACTCCCGGTGCTTCCGTATAACACAGGAAATCCGCATTTCCATCCTGATCTGTTGCTGCCGCTGCCACAAGATCATTTTTCTTATAGACAACGCCAGTATTGGTCAGAATTCCGTTTCCTGTCACCTCCGCATCCGGATGAACGATGTCTTCCGCCGCAAAAAGGCCATACACGGCCCCTTCAAGTGTTCCATCTCCTTCCGCATCCCCGTAGGACGAATAATCATCCGATTCTCCCCGAAAAAGATCTCTGTCTTTTTTCGTGATATGGATCCGCCCCTCAGTTCGATGGTCATACACATGCCAGGCATCCCCGCAGTCCTCAGCGCCATTACAGTGCGAATACCTCTCGGAATCCACGAGATCCAGATGCCGGATTCCGTCCTCCTCTGCATCCGCCAGAATATCCTCAAAGTCCCCGACGCCTTCAAACTCTCCCCAGTCATCAGATTCTTCACCATCATCAGCTTCTTCCCGGCTTCTTCCCATAAACCAGCCATAAAACCGATCAAAAATACTTTTCTTTTCTGCATTGGACGCCGTTGCTTTAACCGCAGCTTCTTTCGTATCCGCTTCCGCGTTGGACGCCGTTCTCTTCATAATTGTTTCCGCGCGGCTTTTTACCACCGGTATTTTTCTCTCCGAAACAGTACTCCCGCCTGTCATTCCATTTCCCGAATACCAGATGTTTTCCGTGATCTCACGGCTGCTTCCGGATCGCTTTTCCGCGTCTGCTCCCGCCTGGGAAGAATCCGTCGTGATCATCTCTACAGGGATATCATCCAGGTGCAGATCGTGGAGGATATACCCGTTTCTTGCCTGGATCTCCTTCCATGTATAGGTAAACCGCAGTCCGATAAACTTCCGGTATGTCTCCTCACAGTCCGCCTTGCAGCCGGATTCCTCAAATGCGGCTTCGGATGCAGCCCGGAGCTTTCGCTCATTTCCAGCATTTTTTCGGCTTCTCCCATCCGGTTCTCCGCTTTCCAATACTTCCTGTACCTCATCGTAGACACTCTCATCCGCCAGCCAGTGAAAATGGCAGCCTCCTTCCGCCTCTGCCTCACAGGCCTCTACCAGTTCCATCCACTGCTTTGCCGCAGCCCTGTTATTATCCCTGGTCTGTTCTGCGGCCTCCTCATAGGCATCGCTCTTTTTCCCGTCCTCATCGCCGGAATCCCCATCTTCCTGGTCCTCCGGCATATTTGCCCATGACGGCGCGGCATGTCCGTCACAGTATGTCTTTTCATACGCATACTTTCTGGTATCTTTGTAGGTTATCTCCCCTTTTCCGTTCGTGGTTCCTTCCGAAAACACCTGAAAGCCGCTCCATGGATGAAAGCTCAGGTTCTTTTCCGCAAGTCTTCCTTTGCCGTCTGTCTTTGAGATCTTCCATCCGTCCTCAAATCTCTCGTACAGATAGAACTGGCTTCCCTTGAGCGGCATTCCAGTCTCATCGTCATGTTTTACAAGCCTGACATTGTAATCCGCCGAAAAGGTCTCCTTGTGACGATAGATCTGAAATTCGAGAGTCGGGGTTTCCACGCCGTATTCCGGTATTTCCCCGTCTCCCTCGCCTCCTGGTTCTCCGCCTTCCCCATCCTGGCTGATCACCAGATAAAACACCATATCAGAGGGAATGATCCTCATATCCGCCTTATAGAGTCTCTGATGTTCCGGCGCGTTGATGCAGACCTTAAAGTCCATCCACTCCCTGAGATATTCCGGATTCCAGCTGCCTTCCGTATACCAGCCTGAATTGCCTCTCATGGTGATCTTATACCGCACTGTCGTCTTATTGTACTTCTCTTCATCCGTCATATTGCTTCCAACAGCATTCTCATTTGCGGTCACCGAGCCATTGTTGTGGATCCGGATCGCATCCCCGCTCCAGGTCACCTCATACAGGTTCTGTCCCATCACCGATTTCGCGATATTTTTATCCTGGGACGCGTCAAGCCAGCCCACATTTCCCCCTGTAGATCCATTGTCCCACACACTCTGGGGCTCGATCTTCGCGATATCCCGGATAAACTCTTTTCCGAGAACAAACTCCGTATCCAGGGCGCCAGGTCCGTCAGAAAAAGGCAGTACCTGAAATGGCACTGCCGTATCTTCCGAAGTTGCTCCCCTGATCGCATCCGGAGCTTCTTTTCCCGCCGCCAGCCCGACGGAGGACGCCTGCTCCATAACAGCGATCGCGCGGTCTTCAATTTCCGGATTGTCAGCCACCCAGGCAAATTTTGTCCCTGCATCGTCTTTCACATACTTTACGATATTGGCGCAAAATTTGCCTGGGTGGCTGA
>OGMW01002130.1_pt1 | contig 14300 bp, 16 predicted proteins | sample 1573281 | NCBI WGS metagenome assembly OGMW01 (sample SAMEA2581907, study PRJEB24529) | metagenome | biome: Human gut stool | place: China | collected 2011
AATAAGGAAAAAATATCAAATTCGTCATTTCTGTTCCTAAAACATTTGTTTTTCACACTATTATCTCTATATTTCGATATTTTTGAAATCACCCATACGCCATTCCTCTTTCACGTTTAAAGTAAGTCAGTATAGTTGCAAAGCTTAAATATTCCCGTCCAGGAGTATGCAACCGACTTTTAAACTGATAGTAGGCAAAGATGACTTCGCATGCCAATTTATATTTGAAATGCAGCTTTAAACGGTGCTGCAAAAACTCAAACACCCGGCAGAGATATGCAAACACCTCCTCCACCCTAGCATTTGGAATCACTCGTGGCGCACGATTTACATCCGCTATATGCTCCATCTCATTAAGCACATATTCCAGTTGCTCAATTTCCTCACCGGTGTTTTGCATTGTACACTTCATTTGTTCTATTTTCTCTCCCTGATGGATGTACTGTTTTCGCTTTCGTTGTAAACGATCTTTTATTATTTCTATTCCTTTCAACATTATAAAATTTAGTTATATATAAATGGTTTGATATTACTGATTATTAATCGACAAAACTGCCATATAAAATCTAATCTCGAATGCAAATATAGAAAAGAATGTTTAAATAATTAGATTTTTATTTAAAAATATTCATACTTATTTTACATTTAAATTACCAGCATCAGAAAAACGTTTTTTTCATCCAATGAAACGAGTCATAATTTTGCGGCGTACTAAAATATTTTAAACAATGGATAATCAATCTTTTGACTGGCTGCTTCACGGTTACCACGTACTATCCGAGATGGCAGTGGCTTATTTTCCCAACTGTCAGGATAACTGATATAGACGATACGCTGGCAAATGCCCATACCCTCCTCGACCGATTGGAAAATGAATGTGGTACTGCCGAACATCTCCGTTCCACGTCACAACTCATAGAGGACACTATAAGTTGATAGAGGCCCGCATGGCCAGCAACAAGAACAGTGCTACAGGACTGACTACTGGATTTGCCGACCTTGACCGGGTGACATGCGGCTGGCAACCCGGTGAGGAGATCGTTATTGCTGCCCGTCCTGCGGTAGGTAAAACAGCATTTGCACTGCATCTGGCACGTACTGCAGCTTCTGCCGGTTATCATATCGCTGTGTATATTTTCACATATACAATATTTTTCTTGATGAATAACTGACTATTACCATACATTACCGATGGCAGTATGGATTTAGAAGAACACACATTTGCAAGTCATCAAGAAAATCTTGAACCTGCAAGACAAGAAAGGAAGCGAAAATATGATTTGCATAAAATTTAAATAGCCTCTAACCAATAAGTCATCTTTATACAATGACGAGTTGTTTGACAAACTTCGTAGTTAGCAATACCGGAGCAACATTCACAATTACCTATGAATCAATTATTTACAACAACTCATTCATTTAAACAAAAATTGCCTGCTAAAAATTTAGACAAAATTTGGTCAAATATTCCTTTTTATTAATTAAAAAGGCTACAGTTTCACAAACTACTATTGGAATTCGGTCTCTTTTCTATATATTTGCGCCCGCATTTCTGATTTTTCGAATGAACCTCCTTATTCAAATTACCCAAACTAGATAAAACGAATGGAAAAAATAAACGCAGTAATTACAGGAGTCGGAGGCTATGTACCCGATTATATCTTGACCAATGATGAGATTTCCAAAATGGTAGATACTACCGATGAATGGATTATGGGGCGTATCGGCATTAAAGAAAGACGTATTTTGAAAGAGGAAGGACTGGGAACTTCTTACATAGCTCGTAAAGCTGTCAAACAGTTAATAAAACGCACCCAAACAAATCCGGATGATATTGATCTGATAATTGTAGCTACAACAACCCCTGACTACCGCTTTCCTTCCACGGCTTCTATTTTATGTGAAAGACTGGGACTGAAAAGAGCTTTTGCTTTTGACATGCAAGCTGTTTGCAGCGGTTTTTTATATGCACTGGAGACTGGAGCCAATTTTATCCGTTCTGGAAATTACAAGAAAGTGGTAGTTGTAGGCGCTGAAAAGATGTCGTCAATAATAAATTATGCCGACCGGGCAACTTGTCCGATTTTCGGTGATGGCGGAGCAGCTGTCATGCTTGAACCTACTACTGAAGATTTTGGCATTATGGATGCTGTGTTAAGAACAGATGGTAAAGGATTGCCTTTTTTGCACATTAAAGCGGGTGGCTCTATATGTACTCCTTCTTATTATACATTGGATAATCAAATGCATTATATCTATCAGGAAGGACGTACTGTATTCAAATATGCAGTATCCAACATGGCTGATGCCTGTGAATCTATCATTGCAAGAAACCATCTAAGCAAAGAAAACATCGACTGGGTAATTCCTCATCAGGCTAATCAACGTATTATCACCGCCGTAACACAACGTTTGGAAGTTCCTGTCGAAAAGGTCATGGTCAACATCGAACGATACGGTAACACTAGTGCCGGCACTCTCCCACTCTGCCTCTGGGATTTTGAAGATAAATTCAAAAAAGGAGATAACCTAATTCTTACTGCATTTGGAGCAGGATTTGCATGGGGAGCCATCTATGTGAAATGGGGATATGATGGAAAAAAGAGATAGCGATTATTCGCTATCTTCAAAATAAAAAATCCTCTGATTTACTGAAAATCAGAGGATTTTTTATTTCCTAATGCGGTGCGTACGGTACTTTCACCTATACTTTCACGAAATCTCATAAACTTCTAATTACCTACTAATAAACAGGTTATTACAAGTAATACCTATTACTAAATATCATTAAACCTCTTTTGCTATCTCAATAATTGGGTGTATATTTGGGTGTTGATTTTAATACACCCGGTTATGAATATCAAAAGAAACATCATCTTTTCTTTGGAAAGCCGTAAAAAGAACGGAGTGCCAATTGTAGAAAACGTCCCTATCCGCATGCGTGTGATATTTGCAAGCCAGCGCATCGAGTTTACAACAGGCTACCGCATTGATGCAGCCAAATGGGATACGGACAAACAGCGAGTAAGGGCAGGATGCACCAACAAGCTGAAACAAAGCGCATCCGAAATAAACACCGACCTGCTACGCTATTACACCGAAATCCAAAACATATTCAAGGAATTTGAAGTTCAAGGTGTCATGCCGACCACCATGCAAGTGAAAGAGGCTTTCAACTCCCTGCACAGTGAAACAAAGGAAGAGACGCAGCAAAAGCCGCTCACGTTCGACCCGATGGAGGTGTTCAAGGAGTTCATCAAGGAATGCGGAACGCAAAACGGTTGGTCTGACGCCACCTATGAAAAGTTCTCGGCAGTAAAGAAGCACCTTGAAAAATTCGACAAGGAACTCACCTTTGAATCTTTGGACGAACCCAAGTTGACAAAGTACGTGAATTTCCTCAAAGACAAGGAAGATTTGCGCAACACGTCCATCATGAAACAGATTGCTTACCTGAAATGGTTCTTGCGCTGGTGTACCAAGAAAGGATATTGCATGAACAACGCCTACGAAAGTTTCAATCCCAAATTGAGAAGCACCCCGAAGAAAATAATATTCCTTACATGGGAAGAACTCAACAAGCTGAAAGACTACAAGATACCCGAAACAAAACAATACCTTGAACGGGTACGGGATGTTTTCCTGTTCTGCTGTTTCACAGGGTTACGGTATTCGGACGTGTACAACCTGAAAAAAAGCGACATACGAGAGGAGCGCATAGAAATCACCACCATAAAAACCGCAGACAGGCTTGTTATTGAGCTGAACAACCATAGCAAGACTATATTGGAAAAATATAAGGGAGTGGAATTTGAAGGGCACAAGGCACTTCCTGTAATCAGTAACCAAAAAATGAACGACTATTTGAAAGAATTGGGCGAACTTGCGGAAATAAATGAGCCTGTAAGTGAAACCTACTACAAGGGAAGCAGCCGCATAGACACCATTACGCCCAAATATGCGTTGCTGGGCACACATGCCGGGAGGCGGACATTTATCTGTAATGCGCTGGCACTCGGCATTCCTGCACAAGTAGTAATGAAATGGACGGGGCACAGCGACTACAAGGCGATGAAGCCTTATATAGACATAGCCGATGACGTGAAAGCCAATGCGATGAACAAATTTAACCAATTGTAATGCCATGAGTAAAATAGTAACAACAATGATACCCCAGTACGGAAGACTGAACAGGATATATGCCGAAATAACATCAGGCAAAGGTTTCTTCTTTGAAAAGCAAAAGTTTATTTCCGACTTTTACAGTCGATATAAAGATATACAGGCATTTGAGGCATCCCTTGTCAAACTGATGCTTGAAGTGGATACGGAACGCTGCTCCCTATTGCTAAACAGCCTGAAACAGGAGATAACAAGCAACGTTTCAATGTATAATGCTTCTCAAACCCTGTTTGATAATCTCGACATTGAATATGTCTGCCGTCAATATGCCGACCGCTTCGACTGGAGCATTAACGGGCAAATGAGCGTCACGAAAGAGTGCAACAAGGAATTGCTGGAGGCAAACGGGGCGTTGGAAGCAGTAGGCTTCAGGGTGCATGACCGACAGGAAGAAGATTTGTTAGAAAGAAGATATGAACGCTGCAAACTGGAATACGAGCAACAAAAGGCGAAACTGGATGAATTGTACGAGCTAAAAAAACAGGCAACAGAGGAAGTCCTGCAATGCTTGAAAAACCGTTTCAAAGATATAAGCGAACTTGGCAAAAGTTTGTTGACCATTATTGAAAAATATGTTACCGACCAAAAGAAAAAGGAAGAGGGAAAAGCTGATGTTCCCGCATCTGACCTCATGCCTACGAATCAACCCGCTTATTTTTCCATGAAACTGGCATCCGCCATTCATGAGATATGCAACGGCGAGCAGTTTGAGGACATTCCCGAAATGGATTTTTATGCCAACCTGAATTTGCAGCCATGCAAAGTAAAGTTGAAAATAAGAGCGAGGGAAAAAGCACGTGTATGCTATCTCATATTTCTTATGAGCGAAACAATCCCCAAACAGGACAGGGAGAAGTGGAAAGAGGAAATCATGTGGCTGTTGGATATAAGCAAGGACTATTACAAGTCCAAATACAAAGAGCCGGTTTCCGAATTTCCAAGCGACACCAATCAGAAGTTCGCCGATGAGATGAAAGCCCTATTCAGCAGATAGGACGTCATACCCCATGATATTCCACGACACGACCACTCCTACCACTCAAAATAGATTTTACCACTTTTCTTTATTATTTGATATTTAGTGAGATAGCGTGATATTCCGTTCACGCTATCCACATCCTTACCACTCATATCCGGAGCTAATTTTGCACTGTTCGAACGAAGTAAAAGCCTGTGCGCAGGGCTATAGTGTTGAACGCATAATTTAATTCGGATATGAATATGAATGAGCTTTTATCAAAGCCCGTATGGCAAATGACGGGCGAGGAATTTATCTTCCTGAACCGCCACGCATTGCAGGATGGCGGGACAGAGAAACCACACCCAGTAACGGACACCGGAAGGAAGTACGTATACGGAATAGTCGGTATCTCCCGACTTTTCGGGTGTAGCATGCCCACTGCCAACCGCATCAAGAAAAGCGGGAAAATAGACAGGGCTATCACGCAGATAGGACGTAAAATTATTGTCGATGCGGAACTCGCCCTTGAACTGGCGGGGCACAAGACCGGCGGACGCAAATAAGGGAGGCAAGTTATGGATTACAAGGAAAGAAAAGAGATTACGCCCGAAGAGGCGGTCATCCTTTGGGAAGCCTCACGGCTGAGCCTCTCGAAAAGTTACGAGAAAGCCCCCGAAATCCTGAAAGTGCATGGTTCCGTTATCGGTACGCTGGGCAATTTCAGCGCATCAATCGGAAAAGCCAAAAGCAAGAAAACGTTCAATGTTTCCGCCATTGTGGCGGCAGCATTGAAAAACGGGACAGTGCTAAGGTATGCCGCCGAACTCCCTGAGAGCAAGCGGAAAATACTCTACGTGGACACCGAACAAAGCCCCTACCATTGCCTGAAAGTGATGAAACGCATATTGAGCATGGCGGGACTGCCCACGGACAGGGATAACGAAAACCTTGAATTCCTTGCGCTGCGCAAGTACACGCCTGAACAGCGTATTGAAATCGTCAAGCAGGCAATCTACCGCACCGACAATATCGGGCTGGTGGTCATTGACGGAATCCGGGACATGGTGTATGACATCAACAGCCCCAATGAGGCAACCTGCATTATTTCAAGGCTGATGACATGGACGGATGAAAGGCAGATACACATCCACACCATCCTGCATCAGAACAAGGCGGACGAGAACGCAAGAGGGCATATCGGTACTGAACTTAACAACAAGGCGGAAACCGTGCTGCAAGTGGAAAAAGACGAGAAGAACGCCGACATAAGCACGGTGAAAGCCGTACATATCAGGGCGATGGACTTTGAAGCGTTCGCTTTCCGTATCAATGAAGAAGCCCTGCCCGAACTTTTGGACGGGTATCAAATCAAGAAGAAAGAACCGGGCAGACCGAAAAAGGGCAAGTTCGATGCGTACAAGGACATCACCGAACAGCAGCACCGCATAGCATTGGAAGCGGCTTTCTCCGTGCAGGATGAATACGGGTATCAAGAACTGACAGAGGCTTTGCAGAAAGCCTACGCCTCTGTCGGTGTCCCACTTGGTGACAGCAAGGTGGTAAGCCTTATTACCACGCTCAAAAACAAACGGATGATAGTACAGGAGAACGGAAGGAAATACAGTTTCATGCCCGATTTCCATTACTAAGCACTATGCCTGAACTGCTTCACTTTATTCCCGGCGCCTATATATTAGGAATAAAGTGAAGCATTCCGGAAAGCCATGAAAGCACTTCGCTTTATTGCCGTACCTTATATATACGCCAATAAAGTAAAGTGGTTACAGACCGTACCACGCCAAAAGGTGCGGGCAAAAAGAAAAACATTCATCAAAAACTTACTCACATGACAATAAGTGAAGCGAAGCAGATACGCATAACGGACTATCTGCACAGTTTGGGGTATGACCCCGTAAAACAGCAAGGCAACAGCCTTTGGTACAAATCACCTTTCAGGGAAGAGCACGACCCGTCCTTCAAGGTGAATACAGACCGCAATTTGTGGTATGACTTTGGCGCAGGCAAAGGAGGCAACATCATCGCACTGGCACAGGAACTCCAGGCGTCCGACAGCCTGCCTTATCTTTTGGATAGAATAGCGGAACAAAGCCCCGCCATCCGTCCCGTTTCTTTTTCTTTTCGCCAGCCATCTTCCACACAGCCGAGTTTCCAGCAGTTGGAAGTGGAGCCGCTTTCTTCCTCCGGCCTGTATTCTTATTTGCAGGAAAGAGGGATAAATACGGAACTGGCAAAAAGAGAATGCAGGGAGGTGCGGTTTGTGAATAACGGCAAGCGCTACTTTGCCATCGGTTTCCCGAACATATCGGGAGGCTACGAGATACGCAACAAGTTTTTCAAGGGCTGCATTGCTCCCAAAGACATCTCCCACATACGGCACAAGGGAAAGCCGAGAGAAACCTGCTACCTGTTCGAAGGATTTATGGACTACCTCTCTTTCCTGACCTTGCGGCAGGAAAGCTGCCCAAGTTATCCCGACCTCGAAGGGCAGGACTACATGGTGCTGAACTCCGTCTCGAATCTTTCCAAAGCCATGTACCCGTTAGGCAACTATGAACGCATCCACTGTTTTTTGGATAACGACAAGGCGGGCTTTGACACGTTGCAGGAACTCCGCAGGGAGTACGGCTTGAGCATCCGGGACGCATCGCACATATACAGCAGCCACAAAGACTTGAACGAATACTTGTGCAGTAAACGATTGAAACAAGCTATGCAGACGGGAAAGCAAGCCAAGCCGGCAGATAGGGAGCAGCCAATACAGCAGCCTAAAAAGAAAAGCAGAGGCTTCAAACGGTAGCTGCACGCCCCGAAGGCTTTTGAGTAAAGAAAAGCCATAGCTCAATAGGGCGTTTTCTTAACGCAGTGCAAGCACCGCTAAAAACGCCCTATTGAGCAAAGGGGCAATGCCCCTTTTGAAACCCCGTGAGCCATGCGGCACGTATGCAAGGCAAGCGGAATTGTCTAACGAAAAAATGTATTTCAATATGGGATATTTTACCCTTGATTTCAAGAAAGCAAAAGGCGCATCCGATGCCCGGATGTCCGACCACATTGAACGCCGGGTGATAGCACCCAACGTTGACCCCACCCGAACGCATCTCAATCGGGAACTTGTACAACTACCCGAAGGAGTAACGGAACGTGACGAAGCGATAGCCCACCGCATCAAGTCGGCAGGCATCAAGCGCAAAATTACGCCTGACCAAGTGAGGGCTATTCGTGTCATGCTGTCGGGAACGCACGAGGATATGATGAAGATACAACAGGACGGACGTATAGGCGAATGGTGTGACGATAGTATGCAATGGTTGCACAAGACTTTCGGAAAGGAAAATACCGTTTCCGCAGTTCTTCATATGGACGAAACCACACCGCACATACACGCTACTATTGTCCCGATAGTGACAGGTGAGCGCAGAAAGGCAAAGCAAAAGAAGCAAACGGAGGGCAAGCATACCTATCGCAAGAAAACTGATGCAGCCCGATTGTGTGCCGACGATGTGTTGAACCGTGACAAGTTGGTAGCCTACCATGATGATTACGCAAAAGTAATGCAGAAGTACGGTTTGCAGCGTGAAGTGCGTGGTTCGGAAGCAAGACATATTACTACAGCCCAATATTACCGTGATTTGAAACGACAGGCGGGCGAACTTGGAACAGACATGCAGCAACTCCAATACGAAAAGAAAGAAGCGGAGAAACAACTACTACAGGTCAAAAGAGAAATCGGCACAGAACGGCTGAAAGCGGTCAAGACAGAAGCTAAAACCGCCCTTATCGCAAAAGTAGGTTCTCTTTTGGGTAGTGGAGAAATCAAAGAACTGAAACAGGAGAACCGGCAGCTTCGTGATGAAGTTGTTGCTCGTGATGAAAGTATAGAGAAACAGCAAATCATGATGCAGAAACAACAAGCACGCCACAGTAGGGAATTAATGGAAATGCAAGCAAAGTATATTAATGAACTAAATGACAAGGAAACAACACATCGAAAAGAAGTATCACGCCTTGCACGAATGCTTGAAAAGGCTTGTGCCTGGTTGCCGCAGTTAAAAGAGTTTTTCCGGATGGAAAAATTTTGCCGAACCGTAGGATTTTCAGCAGAGCAAACAGCAAAATTAATGTTTGGTGAACTGATAGAACATACCGGCACACTCTATTCGGAAGAATATAAACAAAATTTTATAGCGAATAGAGTATCAGCACAAGTTTTAGCAGAACCGAATAAGAAATACAAATTCACTTTGTACATTAACGGTCAAAATATTTCCCTCTGGTTCAAAGAACAGACTGGTAAACTCCGTCAGACGTTGCGTCAATCTATAGAATCGCCTCGGAAAAGTAAAGGTTTTAAGTTATAACCGTTAATTCAGCTATGTTAACAAGTTCAATTTCATATATATAGAGAGAGAATAATCCAAGAAATGGATAAGCTATTCATTTTTTGGATTATTCCATATACTTAATTTGCAGTACCCCTCTTTCTCTCTTTTTCAACGAATTTGAATTGAGCATTTTCAGCTATTGGTAAGCAAAGACAGCATTTATGCGCTATCTCCATAATAAAATGAGTTGAAGAACAGAGTGTTCCCGTAATATCTGTGTATTTGTAAAACACACCACGAACACGAAACCCATTATCCATACATACATAGTTTAATTCAGGGAAAAGCCAGCCAAAACATAATCCATAAGAAAAGCATATATGTTTGTAGCCTTTTAAATCAGATATATCCATAATTCATATTTTTACATTTAGGGTAATTTTCAGATTATCAGAATAATATTAGGAGTTGGCTTATATTATTTTACAATTCAACATACATCCATGCTCTTTCCCTACCCAAGTGCGATTTTTAACTACAATGATAGAATTATCTAAAAGATGCCCCATGCTTTTTCCCAAGAACTTTCTTTCTACATCGCTTATTTCTACCGATTCCTTAATGATTTGTTTATACCATTCTTCATATTTTTCATCACCAACATAATAGGTAATGTGTATTTCATCACCAACTTGAGGCAATTCACCTTTCCACTCTATTGTTAAATCTGTTATACCAATAGGCTCTATTACAAATAAGACTTCCATGTTGTTATTTAGTTAATTTGTGTTTTTACATAATGGCTTTTGTTTAAAAAACAAATAAACCATCTGGAAATATTCCAATCGCAAAGATAACAAGAGTACATGTACTCTCATAACTTTTATGAAAGAAATCTTCTTTTGCCAAAAGAAAAAAAATATGACAGCGATAGAAGATTTTGTAATTCAACGGGTAAAAGCTCTTCGGGAGCAGAAAGGAATGTCACAGCAAGAATTTGCAGACAACATCAATTTAAGTCAGGGGTTTATCCGTGACTGTGAAAATCCTTATAAAAGAGCGAAGTACAATTTAAACCATCTTAATGAAATTGTTCGTGTATTTGGTTGTAGCTTTGCATATTTTTTTCCAGAAAAAGCCCTTTGAGGAAAATATACATACATTATATAAGAGTACGTGTACTCTCCGATGTTTATGCAAAGAGTTCTTCCTTTGACAAAAGGAAGAATATATGACACAAATAGAAGATTTTGTAATTCAAAGAGTGAAAGAACTCCGTATAGAAAAAGGAATGTCCCAGAGAGAGTTTGGTGATAACATAAACTTGAGTCAGGGATTTATCCGTGACTGTGAAAGTCCACGAAAAAGAGCAAAGTATAATTTAAACCATCTGAACGAAATTGTCCGGGTGTTTGGGTGTAGCTTCAGTTATTTTTTCCCCGACCAAGCCCTGGAATAACTCTCATACTATAGAATAGAACTCTATCCATCAACGGAAAATCTTAAATAATACAAAAAAACACCCGGCTTTACATTATTGGGTGTAAAACCGGGTGCATTTCTTATAACTTATTGATTTTCAATATTTATTGCGGTGCGTACGGGACTCGAACCCGTGACCCCATGCGTGACAGGCATGTATTCTAACCAACTGAACTAACGCACCAAAATATTCACTAAAGCATCTCTCTCGATTGCGGATGCAAAGGTAGATATTTTTTTGAAACCTGCAATAGCTTCAGTATCTTTTTTCTGAAAAAGTGGATTTATTAAGAATTATCGTGTACATTTGCAGCTACTAATAAAATAGAAAATAGAATGAAAAATACACCAATTGAACGACATCTGATTGATGAAACCATCAATGAGTTCCAAATTGTCGATTTTTCCAAAGCTACCATTCGTGAAGTGAAAGCTATTGCTTCAAAAGCAGAAACAGCATCGGGAGTTGAATTTATCAAAATGGAAATGGGTGTTCCGGGACTTCCTCCTTCCGCTGTAGGCGTGAAAGCGGAAATTGAAGCATTACAAAATGGCATTGCCAGTCTATATCCCGACATCAACGGATTGCCGGAACTAAAGAAAGAGGCATCCAACTTTATCAAAGCATTCATCAACGTAGATTTAAGCCCGGAGGGTTGTGTGCCTGTCACCGGTTCCATGCAAGGTACATTCGCTTCATTTCTTACTTGCAGCCAATGTGATGAAAAGAAAGATACGATTTTGTTTATCGATCCAGGGTTTCCGGTACAGAAACAGCAGTTGGTTGTAATGGGGCAAAAGTTTGAAACATTTGATGTGTATGACTACCGCGGAGAAAAACTGAAAGAGAAACTGGAAAGCTATCTGAAAAAAGGAAATATATCAGCCATCATTTATTCAAATCCCAATAATCCCAGCTGGATTTGCCTGAAAGAAGAAGAATTGAGGATTATCGGTGAATTGGCAACACTGTATGATGTGATTGTTCTGGAGGATTTGGCTTATTTTGCCATGGACTTCCGCCAAGATTTAAGTAAACCGTATCAACCTCCTTTCCAGCCATCAGTTGCCCATTATACGGACAATTACGTATTGCTGATTTCCGGCTCAAAAGCATTCAGCTACGCCGGGCAACGTATTGGGGTAAGTTGTATCTCTGATAAACTATACCACCGAAGCTATCCGGGACTGACCAAACGATATGGTGGCGGAACTTTCGGAACGGTTTTCATTCACCGTGTGCTTTATGCGCTTTCTTCAGGAACTAGTCATTCTGCACAGTTCGCCATGGTCGCCATGCTGAAAGCTGCCAACGAAGGACAATATAATTTCCTTAACGAAGTGAAGATATACGGTGAAAGAGCACGGAAATTAAAAGAAATCTTCCTCCGTCACGGTTTTCATCTGGTATATGACAACGATCTGGGCGAGCCGATTGCAGACGGATTTTATTTCACCATCGGTTATCCGGGAATGACCAGTGGCGAACTGGCGAAAGAATTGATGTACTACGGAGTCAGCGCTATCTCATTAGTAACTACAGGAAGCCATCAGGAAGGATTGCGCGCGTGTACCTCTTTCATTAAAGACCACCAATATGCTCAACTGGATGAAAGAATGAAACTATTTGCTGAAAATCATCCGATAGCCTGATTATTTGACATAAGATATTCATAAAAGCCATTCTTAAAATGAAAAAAAACGGAAAGAACGATTGTTATTCCGTTTTTTTTCTTACTTTAGTGGCATGAATATCGACTCTGACATATTTAAGATTCAATCGAATAATGTGTTACCATCAAGAGGAAAGATTTTAATATCTGAACCTTTTCTGCGTGACGCAACGTTTGGCAGATCCGTAATTTTACTGGTCGATCATACGGACGAAGGAAGTATGGGATTGGTTATCAACAAACAACTGCCATTATTCCTGAACGATATCATCATGGAATTTAAATATCTGGACGAGATTCCTCTATACAAGGGTGGACCGATTGCCACTGATACTTTATTTTACCTCCATACACTATCAGACATCCCCGGCTCTATCTCTATCAGCAAAGGACTTTATCTGAATGGAGATTTTGATGAAATAAAGAAATATATATTACAAGGGAATAAAATCAGCGAATGTATCCGTTTCTTCCTGGGATATTCCGGATGGGACAGCGAACAGCTAAATAACGAAATCAGAGAAAACACATGGTTGGTGTCTGAAGAAGAAAAATCATATCTGATGAAAAACAATATCAAAGATATGTGGCGGACTGCTTTAGAGAAACTAGGCAGCAAGTACGAAACGTGGTCACGCTTCCCACAAGTGCCTACTCTCAACTAATATTTTATTTCTTAGGGATATTCAGTAAATGTTCCTCTTTCTAAAAAATCAAGAGAAAAGCTTTGCTTTACGTGAGCTTTTCTCTTGATTTTTTCGTTCAACTCTCCCAGTCTTCTATCTTTTTTGTAGAATATTGTTTACATATTCTTATTTTTTCCTTCCCACCCATGCATTATGTACATGTCTTTTTTAGGGGAAGTTAAAACCTCTCCTGTTTTTCCTGTTATTTTAGTTAGATTATGCTGCCTTTCTTTTTTTCTTTTCGACCTTTTCTATCATACATACCGCATTGGCTGTATGTATCCCAAAGAAAATCCAAAGTACTTCCGTTTTCCTGTTTCTAGCTTTTATCCTGGCCAGTGAGTAATGTTGTTTCTGCGTTCCAAAACTTCCTTCCAGGCGGGTAGCTCTTTCACGGCTGAGTTCCGACCGTAAGATTTTCCGAAGCGGCTCATCTTTGGCAGCTCTGCCCTTACGCTTAAAGGAAGTACTTATATGATATTTTGTACAAAATTTCCGGTTGGCATTATTGGCATAGATTGAATCCGCCGCAAGCGCCTTAACCCTAACCCCGGTCAGTTGTTGTTGCAGATGAATACAGTCTTTCAAACGTACTCCTTCGTTAAAAGCCTTAAAGGAGATATGTTCTATAAAGGAGATTCCGTCTATCTGTATATTGTTGACTTTGGCTCCGAATTCAACGGATTTGGTTTCCTTGCCTCTGATAATGGGGCGAAGGTAATGCCGGTCGATACTCACGATACGGTTGGACACTTTTTTGCCTGCAAATAAATTCTTCCCTTGCTCAAGGACTGTCTGTATGACCGAGAAACGTCTTTGGTAATCAGAGGATAGTGTAAGCCTGTTCCTGTAGGATGAATGAAGCAGCTCCAGCTGGTCAAGTAACTTTTCCAATAACTGAAGTAACCTTCGTGTAAGCATACGAGTCTGTGATTTCCTGCGTTTACGCAGTTTGCTATAAGCAAGATAGGCA
>OGMW01002134.1_pt1 | contig 14260 bp, 10 predicted proteins | sample 1573281 | NCBI WGS metagenome assembly OGMW01 (sample SAMEA2581907, study PRJEB24529) | metagenome | biome: Human gut stool | place: China | collected 2011
GAGGTCCGAGATGCCGTACATCGAAACGACGGCCTGAACGTCAGAGGACTGATCGAGCCAGTCACCCTTATCAAAGGCCTTTTCGCCGTTCGTCGTGCCGAGCATATCAACGAGATAGCCGCCCGCCGAGTCGCCGATCACGCCGATGTGGTTCGGGTCAATGCCGAACTCCTTCGCGTGGGCGCGAAGGAACCGGACCGCTGCCTTGCCGTCATTCACGAGACCCGGGAACTTCGTCGGGATCGGACGGTATTCCGCGGCCGCGACAACGAACCCGGCCCGGGCGAGGGCGTAACGCACCTCAGTGAACTTCTCATACGCTGCCGAAGTGAAGCCGCCGCCCGGGAAGTAGACGATCGCGGGCTTCTTCGCGTTGTTACGCGGGATCATCAGCGTCATGCGGAGACCCTGAACGTTACGGGGGGTCTTCACCTGGCTGTAAATCACGCCCGACATCGTATCGATGATGCCGTCCTTCACGGGAACCGTAATGATTTCGGCGCCCTGGGTTTTAACGACTTCAGAGGCCGCGTCAGCCCACGCGGTCTGTACCGTCATCGCGAGCGCGATGGCGATCGGCAGAATGATTTTCTTCATACTTCGGTAATGTTTTGTGGTTAGTTGATGAATAGACGGCTAACTATTCTAAGCATAAAGGGATAGGGTCCACCCCTGAGCCACGCTTTGCAACGCCTCTTTACGTAAACTTTCAGTAAGCTTTGATGGAATACCGAGGCGCGTGAGAGGGAGGTGAGCCAGATGACGACTGAATTTGAGCGGATGCGGCAGGGCGAGGTTTATGACTTCATGGATCCTGAGATCCACGCGAGTCTCACGCACGCGCGGAAGGCGTGCGCCGCGTTCCGGAAGCTCGACACGCTGCACAGCGCGGAGTACCGCGCGGCGCTCCTCGACCTGATCCCCGGGTGCCCCGAGAGCTCGATGGTGAGCCCGCCGTTCCTCTGTGACCACGGGAACGGGATCCGGATGGGAGAGAACGTCTTCGTGAATTACGGCTGCGTGTTCCTCGATCAGGCGCCGATCACGCTGGGTGACTGGGTGAAGATCGGCCCGAACTGTCAGCTTTACACCGTGAATCACCCCGTGAACTATCTCGAACGCCGGAAGACGATTGAGAACGCGCGCCCGATCACGATCGGTGAGGATACGTGGCTCGGGGGCGGCGTGATCGTGTGCCCCGGGGTCACGATCGGGAAACGCTGCATCATCGCGGCGGGCTCTGTCGTGACTCGGGACATTCCGGATGACTCACTCGCCGCCGGGAACCCCGCGGTCGTGAAGAAAACGATACCGCGGGAGTAATCTCTTCTTCACCTTCTATATAGAGAACGATAAGGAACAGAAAGCATGAAGCGCTTCGCAATCGCGGCTGCCCTCACTCTGACACTCTTAGGCACGGGGAACGCGGTCCTCGCTGCCCCCGTGGTGCCGCTGCAGACGGACGAACTCGAATCCGGGAAGTTCGCTGACGCGAATGGCTGGGATCCCCGCTGGGTGGATCGCCAGAACGGGTTCTACCGGATGATCAAGGCGGGAACGGGTGACACCGCGTACGTGATGGAAACGGTGTTTACGGGCGGGAAGCTCCCCGCGAACCCGGACGCCAAATCCGCCGTAAACACGTTCCGGATTCAGTGCGGGGCGAGGAAGATCGCCTATACCGGTGTCACGTTCTACGCGGACCGTTACGGGAAAGGCGCGGCGCTCGCGTCCAAAACCTACCCTGAATCCTGGGTTGGCGCGGATCCGGGTTCTGTCGCCTCTGTGCTGATCGACCTGAAATGCTCGAAGTAAAGGGGAACCCGCGTCCCTGTTTATCGGTGTTTCACGGCGATGCCTAAAAATTAGGCAGTGTGCCAAAGTTGCTGTTTTATAAGGAAAAGTTATTGACTCACTCAAACCTTTTCCACCACAACTGTGGATAGCCATAAAAAAATGTTTCACGGATGACCGGAGGATTGTCGTAATTCTCCGGTTTTTCTTTATGAATCAAGGCTCTGACGGTTTTTTGTTACTGCAGTCAGATGAGAATCATTCTATTCTCTTGAAAAGACAGTCTTTTTTACGGCGTCATAGAATGAACCCCTGAGGTGGCTTTTGTCCTTGAAAATTCAGACAAAACAGAGGTTTACCCTGTTTTTCAATGGGATATCTTAAGCGCGGATGAAGCCGGGATATCTTTTGTTACACGGGCCGTTCGTTTGTTTCAAATCCGCATAACTTTTTTTCAGGGTCGGTCGGTATAGTTCTTCTTAACCGAAAGGAATGAAGGAATTGGAACCCCCTTCATTCTGAGCCCCCTCCGTCTCTGGGCACAGGTTTGCAGTTGGATCAAGACGACTCTCCTTTGAACTAAATGTTTGATTTTCGGCAGATTTTTTGAAATCTGCCGATTTTTTTTGCCCGCGCGAGGGGGTGAAATTGGTGCCGCCGCATTGAAAAATTTCCGCTTCCAGCCAGGATTTTCTATACGTTCCCCGCGGTAATGAATCCAGGGTTCAGAAGAGCCCGTTACGCGCGATGCCAGCCGTAAAAGCGGCCGTGCTCAGCCGTGATTTCGGCGTGATCGTCTTCGGTGAGGAGAATCATGTTGTCAGGGGTATCGGCGCCGCCCTCAGATAGAGGCACGATGTGGTGAACCTCGTACCCGTCCGGGACGCCGTCGTAGCCGTTCTCTTCGAGGAACGCGTCGCGCGAGGCGAGGCTCCGCGTGATGTCGTCGCTCTCAATATGATCGGTATCCTCGAGTTCGCCCGCCTTCGCTAAATCCGATAGGTCTCCGCTGTCGCCATCAAACATGCCGTCTTCAGTCGGGATCGAAGAGAGGTCAGACGCGAGGAGACCGCCGGAAGTGTCACTCCCACCGTCAAACCCCAGGTCATCCGGGAGGACTGAAGAGACGAGTGAGCCGCCCGCCGCAGCCACGAGACCGGCTGTCGCGAGACTCGTCAGACGCTCGGTATTCTCGTCCGTGAGGAAGGGGCGGTCTGAATCCAGGGCGCAGGCGCCGAGTTCGTCGAGAAGCGTCGCGGCGGTTTTGACCTGGGATTCAATGCCGGAAACGGCTCCGGAAATCCGGCGTTCGGCGACGTTTTCAATGGGCGTTAAATCGAGCCGGGTGAGACCGGACACGATTTCCTGCGCGTCTCCCACCGCGGCAGCTGCCCCACGGACCGTGTTCACGGCTACGCCCCCTGCTACTGAAAGGGTAACCCCCGCGACTTTTACCGTGGTGTCGAGAATATCGTCGAAAAGTCCCATCTGTTTCTCCGCGCGTCTTTTTCGCGCTTCTGTTGTCTAACCTGATAAATACATTCTATCGGCCAGAACGGATGAAATCAGCAGCGGCAATGTTGTCATCAGAAGAACGGTGAAGGCGAGGCCTTTCTCCTGATCATTCGCTTTTCTGAAGGCGACGGAGTTAATGGCGATCGCCGCGGGCCTCAGTTTCTTCAGACACAAAACCGCCTCTCTTTAAGTTACTTGCCTCTCGTTTCCGCCTTTGTAAAAGACAAACCAATCCTTCAGAAAAAACGAATTGTGGTCACGGTATCTCCTCCGTAAGATTAAGCGTGACTTAAGAAAGAACCAAAAATAACGAATTAAATCAGCGCCATGCCTCTTATCGGGAGGAGGGGGAACGATTGCCCGGCGACACGGGAAAGAGCCCTCTCTTCAGCCTGGGAGAAGGGTCGCGGCGCTCTGCAGCACCTTAGGAGAGAACGATGAAGAGAACGATCGTGATGCTCGCGCTCGGATTTCTCGCGGCCGCCGCCATGGCGGCTGGAGAATCCCCGGCAGCCGTCCAGAATCTCGCGGACCGCCATATCGCGCGCGGATTGAAGTGTGAATCCTGCCACGCGGACGCGGCGCACCCCGCGCCGGTCAAAAAAGAGAAGTGTCTGTCCTGCCACGGCGGAAGCTACGAAAAACTTGCCGAGCAGACAGACAGCCTCGAAATCAATCCCCACGATTCCCATCTCGGAAAGATCGAATGCACGAAGTGCCACCGGGGGCATAAGCCCGCGGTGCTCGAATGCGCCCGCTGCCACGATTTCAGCCGCGAGCTGCATATCCGGTAGCGCCGCCACTGACAAAAGCCGGACCTGCGGATTCGAAACCGGCTTACCGGCGCGCTGCCGATTTTTACCTTGTCAGAAGGAGAGAAGACCATGACTGCTATTTCCAAGCGGACATTTCTGAAATTCGCGGCCGCGGGGGCGGCCGCGGTTCCCGCGTCGCCGCTGCTCGCGGCTGACGCCAAGGCGGAACCGAAAACTCACTGGGACACCGAGACCGATGTCCTCGTGATCGGCTACGGCGGAGCGGGCGGTGCCGCCGCGATTACGGCGCATGACGCCGGGACAAAGGTTCTCGTGATCGAGAAGATGAAGGATGGGGGCGGCAATACCCGGGCGTCCGGCGGCGGCTTCATCATTCCGAAGAACGCGGATGAGGCGTACCAGTATCTCGAGAAGACCTTCCTTTTCGCGGATAACGAAATGGATGGGGCGCTCGTGAGGACGTTCTGCGAGCGGACGGTGAAGCTCCCGGAATTCTTTAAGCGGATCGCGCCCGCGTCCAAGCTCCGCGTCACAGGTCACGCGAATTATCCCTATCTGCCGTTCGCGGAGAACATCACGAAGTACCGCGTGGGAGGCCATCAGCCGGGCGGCATCGAGCTCTTCAAGGTTCTCAGAACCGCGGTGGAGACAGACCGGAAGATCCCGGTCTGGCTCGGAAGCCCGGCAAAGGAACTGATCCGCGAGGGGAACACGGTGGTCGGCGCTCTCGTCGAGCATGACGGAAAACTCGTCCGGGTCAGGGCCCGGAGAGGCGTGATTCTCGCCTGCGGCGGCTATGAATACGACCCCCAGTCGCTTCAGAATTTCGCCCAGGGGACGAAGATCCTCGGGCTCGGGAACCCGGGAAACACGGGTGACGGTCTCCGGATGGCGGCCTCAATGGGAGCGCGTCTCTGGCACATGACCTCTTACTCCTGCCCGCTAGGCATCAAGGTGCCGGGATGCAAGGCAGCGGTATTTGTCACGATGATGACGCCGAACTACATCATGGTGAATCAGGACGGAAAGCGGTTCTGCAACGAAGCGGGGGTCGATTTCCATGGCTTTATCTATGCCGTGAATCCGCTGAACGGGGTGGAGCATAAGTATCCGGCGATTCCCTGCTACATCGTGATGGATGAGGCGGGGCGGCTTGCCGGGCGGCCCACGCACTTCAAGTATGGATACGCGGCGGGGATCGAAGGCTATCACTGGAGCGAAGACAGCTCGGCTGAAATTAAGAGCGGTGTCGTGAAGAAAGCGGATACGCTTGAGGAGCTTGCGAAGCAGATCCACGTGCCGGCAGACGCCCTGAAAGCCCAGGTCGCGAAGTGGAACGCCGATATCCGGGCGGGCCGCGACACCGAGTTCGGTCGGAAGATCAAGAAGACCGGGAAGTCCGCGTTTATTGGAACCGATGTGCCGACACTCTCGGCTCCCTTGTCTGAGAAGGGACCGTATTACGCGATTGAGGCGTACCCCGCGCTTCTTAACACTCAGGGGGGACCGAAGCGCGACGTGAAGGCGCGCGTGATGGATGTATTTGACCGTCCGGTCCCCCGCCTCTATGTCGCGGGAGAGCTCGGATCCATCTGGGGCTCAATCTATCAGGGCTCTTCTAACGTCTGCGAGGCGCTGGTTTATGGCCAGATCGCGGGTGAGTCCGCCGCGGCCGAGAAGCCTCTCAGTTAAGAATTCACGCCGGGCGATTCCCTTTTCCCAGGTCTCTCCTCAGCCAGGGAAGGGGGAACCGTCCGGGAGTGAACTCTTTCCTACTGTCAGCCGACACACAGATACAGATCGATAAAGAAGAAGTGAATCGATACCACGCTGAATTCAATACAGAAACCACTCGGAAGGAAGAAAGTTTCTTTAAGGCCTGTGTTGCAACAGACATAATTTTGTTGCAATTCGGGTTCTTTCTTTGCGGAGAAGAGGAATAAGCTTTTCTTACGCATTGAGGAAGACACAAAAAATCTTCTTTAACGGGTACCGCGCGCCGCGGTCCCTGAAAGCGAAGGCGACATCTCTCCGATGGATTGTGAATTTTCCCGTGCCGGTCTCTCCTGAGCGCCGGCATTTTTTTGTCCTTAAAAAACAGTAACTAATCGGATTTCAGGGATAGGGGCGGCAAAGTGTCTCAGACGCGTTGCATCAGACACAATTCTGTTGCAATTCGCGGCAGAACTTTGCAGGTTTCGGTACTACATTATTCTCATGCGATGAGGAACACGCAGCGGTGTTTCCCATTCAGTTTTGCGCCACGGCAGAGCTGTGAAGAGCATAAGTGAATTTTCTCCTTTGAACGTGTTTTTTAATTCCGGCTTTCTTATAGATTGCCGGAATTTTTTATTTAAATCAATATATTAAATTTATAGCAAAACTAAATAAAAACATAACTATATGGGGTAAATCTGGATAAAAATTTACGCTTGAGTTGCTTTTTAGGTGATGCGAATTCCCGTGATCTGGAGTAAAGTGAGGTCAGACGTTGAGATACATTGTGGTGTTCTCAATCAGCTCCGGGCCGCTTCGGAGCTGCTCTGGTCAAACGGTGTTTTGCCTTTAATGTGTTAACGTAACTTTGATTCCGGAGTTTCCCTTACGGGTTCGCCGGATTTTTTTTAGATCACGGGCCAGGATCTTAGTAAAGATTTACTGTTTCACGGAATTAGGCTCTGCCCCGCTATCTGCGGAAGGCCGCCAGAATTTCCAGAAACTATTCCGTTCTGGGTTCCGCGCAAGCCGGAAAGGCAGATGCTTTTGTTTTACGGAGACGACATAGCGAGGATCAGCTCGTCAGGCGATCCGTATGGGGGCAGCAGAGGGTAGATCGTGAAAAGTTTCTTCGCCAATCGACGTGAGACCAAGCAAACTCTGGGTGGCTGTTCGATGTCCCACAGCTGCTCTGAGTAGAAAAAGTGACCGCCCGTAAGGTTTTCCCCTGACCGGGAAACCCGAAAGAGAATAAACGCACTGCCATACGGATTGTCGCCAAAGGCAATTTGAAGCCAGATTCGATCGTTTTGATGGTTCTTCAGAAAGCCGACGATCGCATTATTCAAATGCATATGCAATCCATCAGCCCGTGCCTCGGCTAGAAGATCTTCCTGAACTAAAACCGGATGAGTAACGTCGTCGGGATCAACGAAGGAAATCGTGGCTGAGCCTCCGAAATACAAACGCGCTGCTCTATCCCAATGCCTCTCGAAATCGGTCACGCTGATAACCGTATCAATCATTTCTTTAAGAGAAACCTCAACCGGGAAAGGTGGATTTTCAATTTCAGAAACCGTGTGAAAGCCGAATGTGTCGAACAGCCCTCCTTCGACAGTGACGTCAAACGAGGAAGGAATCGGCAAATATAAAAAATAAAAATCGGATACGCGGATGGAAAACCGAATCCGTAATTGATCATTAGTATTGCGATGAATGAATTGCAGTATCTCCTCATCGAGATAAATTCGCATTTCATCGCCTATGAATTCGATAGGCATGCCGGCCCTTTCGAATACGGGGCAGGCATCGCTGCGGGGATCAATAAAAGCGACATCAGCCAACTCATCAGCAAAAGGCCCATATTCCTGGGGGAGGCCTTTCACCTGAATAAAAATGGTTCGCTTGGGCCTAATCATGCCCTTCGGCGTTAAGGTATAGGACTTTATGATGTCGCTCGGAAACGCGTGCGATGCAAGGTCCACGGAGAAGACGCGATCGCTCTCAATATGCCGGCGGCGGATAGAGGTATCAAGCCGCTTATGCTGCGAGACAGCCCCTTTAGCGGTTATCAGCCGATAGTCGACTGTTCCATCTTCTCTCTTGTGGGTGAGCACCAGGCTCTGCCTTGTGTAATAGGACATGAATTTCTGTCGGCAGAGCGCGGCCATTATCGGGGGTATGGGGAAATTCGGGTCTGTTTGAATTTCCGCAACAGCTTTATCGCATCGGGTTCCGAAACGTTCAGCGAAGTACGTTTTCTCACTTTGCGTCGTGCCGCAAGGCAATAAAGCAAAAGAGTCTTTGAACTCATTGGCCAGTTCGTCAAGAATCTCGGGATGCCGGGCTTGTAAGTCACAAAAAAGACCTGAAAGCGTGTAGCTGGCAAAATTGATTTTGTCCTCAGACATATGGCACCCCGATGGCTGTTCACCTTGCGGTTTCTATTATCTCAGGTGAATGAATTGCTATTGATGAACTGGCGGACCGCAGAGACGATGCTGATCGGCATGATATCCCCGAGTTTTTAGAGTTGATCGTCAGCTGATTGAGGATTACCAGTCGCCGTCAGTCACTTCAACGGGTTTAAGACCGGCGAGCCTATTGCTTCCCGAAACCGCGCTCTCTTCAGAGTAGTAATCGAACCAAGGAAGCCCAGCCTTGATGTAGTCCTCCGCGGATACAGGTTTGCGGGGCATTGGAAGCCCTGTGATTCTTGACCAATCGGCTGAGTTTACGAGATGGACATAGGCCCGTGCCGACCGGGTTGTATCGTAGTCCGAGACCTCACGGCGGTCTTTGTAGATTTCCTGATGAATGCGGCCGCCGGCGCCGAGTCCCATTTCTGACGGTTTGAGAGTTGACCTGCTGCAGAGGACGAAATCTTCCTGATACGAGGAGAAGCTTCTTTCTTCCACCCGCTTTTCCTTTTTAAGCGGATAAACCTGAATCTGGATGCCGCCAAACTCTGACTTGCCAGTCAGCTGTTCCTCCGCGGTTTGACCTTCGCCGAGCCGGGCGGCGACAAACTGCCGAATGACCCCCTTTTCTACACAGAAGCCGTCGATCCAGGGTTGGGCGGGAACGGGAAGGTAATTCTGAAGATTCTGTTCTTTGCCGCCATCAACCCGTGTGCCCTTAACGAGACCGGGCTTCCATTCATCCCCGGTCACCGCGCAGATTTTGCCTGCCGCGATTCGGACCGCGAACGGATATTCTCTGGGGCTCCTGAAGGAGATCCACATGGCTTCAGCCTGGTACATTGGCAGCATAAGTCCGCCGTGCTCCAGCCATTTCTGAGGAATCCTGCCTTCATAGTCTTCGACGTGTTCGAGTTCAAACCGGTCTAGTCCGGGCGGAAGATTATTGACTTCATCATCAGGAACTCGCAGGGTGCGTTGGAAATTCATGCGCAGTATGCAGTCTTTGCCAATCGCGGGAAAGGCGAATTCCAGTTCGTTATTGTCAATTAAACGAACGCTGCTGCGGGGCTTATGGGTACGGAGTTTTACTTGGACAGTGTGGCCTTTCTCAGACATGGAGGACCTCCTTCAGTTATCACCAATCGCCGTCTTTCACTTCACGGCTGATCTCCAGAATCGCATCGTCCGGCATCTGCTTCATCTGCCTGAGAACCTGGGCGAAAAGCTTTGGCCGGGCGGTAATAATGGCCTTGAGGTCGCTGGATAGCTTGCCTGCCATGGCGAGAAGAACATCTTTGTCTTCGTGAAGCTCCTGGGCGATTAACACAATCGTTTCTTCAGATGGAGGAGGAAATATGCCTCGCTCAATCTTGGAAAGATAGGATGGCTCGATGCCGACTCGTTCAGCGACCTGGCGCAGCGAATAGGTGCGTCGGTCTTCCTCTTGGAGTCTGAGCCGTGCTTCGCGAATGTATGTTCCAAAGTCCATGGTATTAGCCTGTGTAGCAGTTACTCCACATTTTAGCTAAACCAAAAACGACCCAAAACCATCAGCAATCGTTATTACTTGCGGGAAGTGTAGAGTAAATACTACACACTTGTCAAAAGTATTTGACGCGGGCAGAGGAGAGTGCTGTCCCGCTTTCAGTAACACTTCTGTTTCATTTTCCTGAGCCATCTTTGCAGTCAGCGGGCATAAAGTAGCGAAGCGCGCTGAGGTCCATTCTTTTCTGCGCTTGGCAGCCTCAGCTGTCCGGGTAGCCTCCGGACGCGGCCTCTGTGTGTCGCGCGCAGGCATGCATTTGTTTTAAACGAGATTTGCCCGACGTTTCTTTCTGGAATCGCCGGGCTTTTTTTTGTTCTCTTCGAACGAATCAGTGATTACGGCACCGGAAGCCCCGCCTATTCATGTTTCTTAGCAGAAACACTTCCTTGTTTAATCCGCTGTTATTAGGAAATCAGTCTCCAGAAAGATTGGCGCAACCGCCTCCCGACAGGTGACTCGCGGCGTTGGCACTGACCTGGGCGGCTGATAGCCTCGCGCCGATATCCGCTGTCTGAAGATTGAAACTTCAATCGTCGCCTCAGATAAGCCTGAGGATGAGTCTTACGGGCGGAATCTCGTTAAGTCTGTGATAACTCGAATCGTTGCTTTAACACATCGAATTTTTGAAAATACAAGCAGAAAAAACGTCGATTCGTTTCACTTCAACCCAAATGTAACAAAATATTTTTACACGAAAACCCATTTAAATCAGGTAAGAGAATTGGATTGTGCTCGCGAGGACGATTTTTCGGACCCTTATGAAAATTATTAAACGTAACTACTAAAACGTTATTTTTAGTAATTAATGGAGCGGGCTTTTCTATGTCATGAAACTCAAAAAGGAATTGAACACCTGAAGGAAAGGTGTCTGTTCCTGATTTGATCTAACGGAGCTGTAAATGGGAACGTCATCTCAATATTATGTTGTCGAGCTTCCGCTTCGAATCGGCGATGAAGAGTCGCGGAGGCTCGCGATGGCTTTTGAGTTTGGGCGAACTATTTACAACGCCACGCTCGGTCAGGCACTGGGAAAGCTGACACATATGCGCCAGAGCACCGAATGGAAGAACGCTTTCCTCATCAAGAAGGTGTCGGATCGGAACGCTGAACTCAAACGAATTCAGAAAAAATACGGACTCAATGAGTTCGGTCTTGGTGATATGGCCGCTAACCACCGCAAAGCGTCTGGCAAAACCAATCTGATTGGCTTTACTGAAGCTAAGTTCATCGGTTTTACCGTGTGGCGGGCACTGGAGCGCTATATCTATGCTAAGGGCGGACGTCCCCGATTTAAAACCAAGCGGCGCGGACTTCATTCCATGTACTGCTGCGGCAACAGAGGAATTATATGGAAACCGCAGCTGCAGTCTGTGGTCTGGAGGGGTTATCGGTTTCCGGCTCTTGTAAAGCACACGGCTTACTTTCAGGAAGCGCTTGGGTCGGAAGACAGCCCGAGGCAGGTCAAGATCTGCCGCATTGTCCGTCGGATTCTTAATTGCAGAGAACGGTGGTTCGTCCAGCTTGTCATGGTTGGTTTGCCACCCGTGCGCCATGTGTACGCTCCGAAGAGCGAGACGATAGGCCTTGATATCGGCCCTTCCAAGGTGGCGATGGTCAGCCCGAATTTCGCCGGATTTACGTTCCTTTCCCCTTACGGAGAAATACCCTGGGCAAAGATCAGGAATCTGCGAAGGAAGATGGCTCGGTCACTTCGGGCAATGAATCCGGACAATTACGAACCCAGCGGAGCGACTAAAAAAGGAGCACGAGAATGGAAGCGTTCCAATCACTATGAAAAACTGTTACGAGAATTGGCTGACCTGTATCGCCGAGCGGCAGAGACACGAAAGCGCGACCACGGAGCACTGATTAACTCGATTTTTGAGCAGGCCGGAACGGTCAATCTTGAAACAATCAGCTATAGGAGCTATCAACGTAATTTTGGAAGAAGCGCTCAGCGCCAGGCATCGGGATTATTTGTTCAGCGACTCAAGAGGAAGGCTGAAAGTGCTGCCTTGACGGTAAATGAACTGGATACCCGGAAACTGCGTATGAGCCAGTATGACCATAGAACGCAGACCTATACCAGGAAACCGCTGCAACAGCGATGGCATTCATTGGGCGGCAGCGATACGCTGGTGTCCCGAGACATCTACAGCGCACTCCTGGCCTGCTGCGTTAAGAACGGCGAGCACGACCCGGTCAGCATTGAGAGGTGCTGGCAGGCTGTGGAACATCAGCTTAAGTCTGCGGGGTTTGTGCGCGACATTAAACTGCCAAAGGGTCCTGACAGGGAGAGATTCCTGTCGCGGCTCGTGCGGGACCCATCGCCGGGTTTCACATCAGAGGCAGTGCAGACGAAAATTTTCCGTGTCCACAGTGACGTCCGACCGCGCGAGTCTTTCCAAACTTGCTTCGTCGGAAAAGCTGCTGATGTATCGGAATCTCCTGAATAATCAGGCAGTTGTTCGATCTCCTTTGAATGTGTTGGAAATTTTCCGGCAGTCCCACGAGAAACGCCGGAATTTATCTGATCTGTTGGAGGTAATCCAGGTGATTACACGAAAACCCCGATATCGCTCCGGAAGTCCCGTCCGTGCTGTTCCCGCTTGTTGTTAAAAGATTTTGTTGCAATTGATGGAAGAATGTTGCAGGCAATTCGAATAGAGTTTTAATTACGCAAGAGGTGCGGGTTTGCAGACCCCGCAGCGACAGCCAGTCTCGGTGAGTACCCGAGGCGCAGAGTGTGATGAAGTATCTCTCTCCTTTGAACTAACTAAGTGTTTGATTTTCCGGCGTTTTCACGAGAAATGCCGGAATTTTTTTATCCGCAGGCGGGCAAAATACGTCATCTGCCGCTATTTGTATCCGAAATGCGAAAAACTTCGCTCACTGCATCGTTTGGTTGCAATTGATCCGCGCGCAATCACGGAAAGCGCCTATTGTTGATTCTGCAAGGGGATGATCTGTAAGGAAAATCTCCGAGCAGCCCCAACGTGCAAAGCAGTGCAGTGGGGGCAGCGTGTAGTGTGTGACTTCTTTCCTTTGACTCCAGTCTTATCCGGCTAATCGTGTTTCTGATCAGCCGGTTTTTTTTGACTTTGAGAAAGAGGAACGGTGTCAGCGGGGATTGGCCGCGGCGAAAAGCGCCTTCGCGCGTTCCGCGATACGGGCGGCACCTGAGAGGATCTCTCTTTCCGTAAACGTTCCAAATCCGAGAAGGAGCCCATTCGTTCCGGCAGGAGCGTCCGTGAAACTGCTGATCGCTCTTGCGGTGATCCCGTCACGCTCAAGCGCGGCCTGCAATGCGGTATCAGGGATAGTGGGATCAAGAAGGAGCGCGAGGTGAGGGCCGGCTTCAGTTTCTGACACCCGGCCAAGAGGTCCGAGTGACGAGCGAAGAGCATCCCGGAGGAGCGCGAAGCGCTTCCGGTAGTCCCGCGCCATCTTCCGGATGTGATGAGCGGAGCCGGGGCTCTCGAGATATTCGGCGAGAGCTGCCTGGAGCGATTCCGACGTAAAGCGATCCGTGAGAAGCTTTGCGCCGGCGAGTGCCTCTGCCTGCGGTTCCGGGAGCACGGCGTAGGCGAGCCTCAGCCCCGGGAACACCTGCAGCGTAAAGCTCTCCATATAGATCACGGCTTCATCCGCGCGTGGGAGCGACCGGATGGGAAAGCGGGGTTTGGCGCCCAGCGTCACAACCCCATCCGTATCCTCTTCGAGAATCCAGGCTCCCGTATCAAGCGCCAAGCGTAGGATCGCGGCTCGCCGCGCGTCCGCCATCGGGACCGACATCGGCATCTGGCTCGCCGGGGTGACGAGGATTCCCTTCGGTTTCAGGACGCCTTCCGGCGCCGTAAACACCATGCCTTCCCGATCGACCGGCACCGGGATCCGGCGGAGCCCCGCGAAATCGAGCACCTTCGCGTCAAGCGGGAGCATCGGGGCTTCAGTGAGAATGGCGTCGCCCGGCGTGAAAAGCGTGCCGGCGATAAGCGAGAGACTCTGCACGCTTCCCGTCGTAATGACGATGTTCTCCTCTCCGCACACGATTCCTCGCGTTTCCCGGAGCTTCGCCGCGATCACTTTCCGTAAGGGAGCGTAGCCGGCAGGAGGGCTGTAAAAGGTGTGCCGCCAAGGGCTTCGGGCGGTAGACGCGGCGATCTTCACCCAGTCCCGTTCGACCGTCTTCTCCATCGCAGACCCATAGATCTTGAACGGGCGGTTCTCAAAGTTTCCGGTACCCGCGGCCGCCGCGGCGCTCCGGGCCGCTTCCGCTTTCCGCGTCAAGGGGCGGGCGTGAACCGGCGGGTGTACGGGGCGAGGGGGTTCCGGGATCGGTTTTGTTTCCGCGACGAAGTAGCCGGAGGCGGGTTTTGAGACGGCGAACCCCGTCGCGGAGAGTTCCGCGTAGGCGCCGGCAACGGTGTTCGGGGCGACGCCGAGGTCAGACGCGAGACTCCGGATCCCAGGGAGCCTGTCCCCGGGTT
>OGMW01002140.1_pt1 | contig 14227 bp, 14 predicted proteins | sample 1573281 | NCBI WGS metagenome assembly OGMW01 (sample SAMEA2581907, study PRJEB24529) | metagenome | biome: Human gut stool | place: China | collected 2011
TGGTTCCGTAACCGGTGATGCCCGCCGTGAGGCTGCTCTGGAGATTGACCGACAGCTTGAACAGTTCCACCGGCACAATGGTGAACAGCGATACCGCCATAAAGCCTTTGATGGCATTGAGGGCAGCGTCTTTTACACTGCCCCGACCGTGCTGATACTCAATGCCGGTTTCAAAGGCCGACACCACCAGACCTGTGCCATACAGCGCCCAAGCCAGATAAGAAAAAAACAGGACAATGGATTGCACCCAATTCATTGTGAACAGCTCCACGCCCATGTTGCCCATTTGTGCAAAGAAGTCGGCAAGAAAACCGACCACCTGTCCGTAAGTCCATTCGATGAACTGATCCATAACGCTGCCAAGTAAAAAATCCCATATGAACATTGCATTCACCTCCCTTCACTGGGACTAAAATAGAAAAGCGCACCGTGAGTTCATTCACAGTGCGACAGCTTTATACTTGCATTAGATTGATGGTATAGTCGGCTATTTCATTTCCATCTGTCCGGTCTGGCTGTCTGAGACCTCTAGACGTTGGGCATCTGAAAAGAAATAGCCGGTCAGTTGCTTCATGCTTTCAAAATCTTGAAATTCCGGCATACATATGGAGACCGTGATCGCATCCAGAATCTTATTCTCACCCTGTCCACGGGAAAACTCCAGATAGTTTCCCCAATAGCCATCCGCTCCGGTGTGAAAGTTCTCACAACGTCCATCTGCGTTGATTAGGTATTCCGCAGTGTCTACGCCAATCACTTTTTCCGTTACATCCTGCCCCTTATACATACAGCCGTCAACGTAGGTATCAATACTATCCTCTGGAGCCATGTAAAGCGTCATATTGCGCAACATTTCATCCGGATACTGCTCCACCGGTTCTTCCGTTAAAACCACCTTTGCCACAAAGTTGCGCGGTGGCTTGCAGTCTACCACCAGACTTGCCAGCTTTTTTCCTTTAAATTCTTCAAAATACATTGGATCGCCAAATTGAAACCTTGCGGGACACTTTACGGAATAAATTTCTTTTTTCATGAGTTGTGCTCTCCTTTTTTCAGCATTTAATCAATGGCAACAATGGTGAAGTAAAATAAACCGCCATGCGTGAAATTTATTATAATGTCCGCATGGTCATCTCCGTTACATCCCCAAAATCGTCCATAGTATCTTTGCATAAGGACGGTGAACGGATTTTAGGTTTCATAGTGTTTTACCTTCTTAAATTCAATTTTTTGATTCCTTTTCATATCTTCTGTCTTTAGACACGCTTGTATTATTCGAGATAACGAAATATAATATAGATATATGTGTTATGGGGGGTTGCAATATGGAATATATGACTCTGAAACAAGCAAGCGAAAAATGGGGTATCACCCCTCGCATGATAAACTACTATTGCACAAATAGTCGCATATCAGGTGCGATAAAAATGGCATCGGTCTGGCTCATACCCAAAGATGCAGAAAGACCGGCCGATAAGCGATACAAAGGCAATGGTACCAAGGATGGTGAAGATAAATGAAACGAATATTTTTAGTGGAAGATGATTTGAGCTTAATTAACGGCTTGTCTTTTGCAATTCAGAAGCAAGGGTACGATTTAGATGTTGCCCGCACATTTTGCGAGGCGAATGCAAAATGGACAGATGGTCATTATGATTTGGTGATTTTAGATGTTTCACTGCCGGATGGCACAGGTCTTGAGCTATGCAAAAAGATACGACAGACATCGCAAATCCCCATTGTTTTTCTAACTGCTGCCGATGAAGAGACCGACATCATCATGGGGCTTGACATTGGCGGTGACGACTACATCACAAAGCCTTTTAAGCTGGCCGTGTTTCTGTCAAGAATCAATGCCCTTCTCAGAAGAAGCGAGCATTTTCATCCGGCAGAGACAGAGCTGGTGTCAGGCGAAATCAAGATTGATTTGCTGAAAAGCGAGGTATCAAAAAACGGTGAAATCGCCCAACTGACCGCCAGCGAATATAAGCTGCTGCGTTTCTTTGTAGAAAACCCGGACAGGGTTCTTTCACCGGAACAGATTTTAAGCAAGCTGTGGGATTGCAATGAAAACTATGTGGATAGCAACACGCTTACTGTGTATATCCGCAGACTGCGCACAAAAATTGAAGACGACCCCGGCAATCCCAAAAGAATTATCACGGTACGCCGCTTGGGTTATAAGTGGAATTCTGCGGACTGAGGTGCATCATGAAAATACTGGCGAATCGAAAAATCAAACTACTTTTTATTGAGATATTGGCGTGCATTGCTGTGTTTGTGGCAGCCGCATTGTTTTTGATGCGCTTATCCTTTGTTCCTGCGGCGCTATCCATATTCATCTGTGCGCTGTGCATGGCATTGGTGATTCTCTTGCTATGCTACGGATATTTTAAGGAGCAAAACAGAACCATTGAAACCGCTGTGGCCGAAATCATGGCATACATTTCCGGCAATACTGATGCCCGTATTGAATGCAATGAGGAAGGCGAGTTGTTTCGGCTGTTTCATGAGGTGAATTCTTTGGTTTCTATCCTGAATGCCCATGCGGAACATGAGTCGAAATCAAAGGAATTTTTGAAAGACACCATTGCGGATATCTCGCATCAATTAAAGACGCCCCTCGCGGCACTCAATATTTACAATGGAATTCTGCAAAGCGAAGCAGAAAACCCACAGGCAATTGAGGAGTTTACAACTTTATCCGAACAGGAACTGGGCAGAATCGAGACTTTAGTGCAAAACCTTTTGAAAATCACCAAAATGGATGCCGGGACAGTTGTTTTTGAGAAACAGACGGAAAATGTATCCGAAATGATGGAGCGTGTTCAAAAGCACTTTGCATTCCGAGCCGAGCAGGAGGAAAAAGAAATCCGCTTGACCGGTGACCCTGCCGTTACCTTACTCTGTGACTGTGATTGGCTGACGGAGGCAATGGATAATCTCGTAAAGAATGCACTTGACCACACGAAAAATGGCGATTGGATTCACATTGAGTGGAAACAATTTCCCGCTATTGTTCAGATTCGTATTGAGGACAACGGATGTGGCATTCATCCCGAGGATTTGTACCACATTTTCAAGCGGTTTTACCGCAGCAAATTTTCAAAGGATACGCAAGGCATTGGCTTGGGTCTGCCCCTTGCCAAATCCATCATTGAGGCGCATAGCGGGACAATTAAAGTGGAAAGTGAATTGGGCGCGGGCACTACGTTTATCATAGAATTTCTAATTCCTACAAAATTGTAGGATGAAATTCATCTGACAGTAGGATACGCATGATACTCTTTTCTCGTGGTGATCGCACAGAAAGAGAGGTACAACAATGAACCTATTAGAAGTAAAATCCATCTGTAAAACTTATGGCAGCGGTGAAGCCGCTGTTCACGCATTAAAAGAAGTCAGCTTTGCGGTGCCCAAAGGCGAATTTGTCGCCGTAGTGGGCGAATCCGGCTCCGGCAAAAGTACACTGCTGAACATGTTGGGGGCACTGGATACGCCAACCTCTGGCAAAGTCTTTATTGACGGCAACGATACCTTCAAAATGAAGGACAGTCAGTTAACCGTTTTTCGCCGCAGAAACATTGGTTTCATCTTTCAGGCGTTCAATTTAATTCCTGAACTGACGGTGGAGCAGAATATCATTTTCCCAGTTCTGCTCGACTACCAGAAGCCGGACAAGAAATATCTAGAGGAATTGCTGACAGTATTGGGACTCAAGGAGCGCCGCAACCATCTCCCCAGTCAGTTATCCGGCGGACAGCAGCAAAGAGTTGCCATCGGGCGTGCGCTGCTGACACGTCCATCACTAATTTTGGCGGATGAGCCGACTGGTAATCTGGATTCCCAAAACAGCAGCGAGGTGATTGCCCTTCTCAAACAAGCCGCGAAAAAGTATGAGCAGACCATTGTGATGATTACCCACAGTCCCAGCATTGCCCAAACCGCTGACCGTGTGCTGAAAGTATCCGATGGCACGCTCACCGATTTGGGGAGGTGTCGGGAATGAAAAGCTATCTGAGTCTCATTTCGATTTCTGCAAAGGTACATAAACGGCAAAATCGTATGACGCTTTTATGCATTGTGTTCGCAGTATTTTTGGTCACTGCCGTGTTCAGCATGGCAGAGATGGGTGTGCGGATGGAGGCAGGCAGGCTGATTGGAAAGCACGGCAGTCAAGCACTGCAAAGCCTTTTCAGCAGCACCATGGCGCAGACCTTGTTTGGCGTAGCGGCAGTCTTATTTCTGCTGATTTTGATTGCAGGCATCTTGATGATCTCCAGCAGTATGAACAGCACAGTTGCCCAGCGCACGAAATTCTTTGGCATGATGCGCTGCATCGGGATGAGCCGTCAACAGATCATTCGCTTTGTTCGTTTGGAGGCGCTGAACTGGTGCAAAACGGCGGTGCCTATCGGCGTACTGCTCGGGGTTGTCGCCACATGGGGCTTGTGTGGGACACTGCGCTTTCTTGTCGGTGAAGAATTTTCTGATATGCCGCTTTTTGGCGTGAGCATCATCGGAATTGCCAGCGGCATTCTTTTGGGCGTTGTCACCGTGCTGCTTGCTGCACAGTCACCGGCAAAGCGTGCTGCAAAGGTATCACCAGTCATGGCGGTATCGGGCAATTCAGCAACTGCAAAGCATACAAGCCATGTGCCCAATGCACCCTTTCCTAAAATCGAAACGGCACTTGGTATTCATCACGCCGTATCAGGCAAAAAGAACCTGTTTCTCATGACAAGCTCGTTTGCCCTCAGTATCATTTTGTTTTTGAGCTTTTCTGTGATGATTGACCTTGTGGGATATATCATGCCGCAATCCGCTGCTGCCGCAGATATCAACATTTCAAGCAGCGATGGCTTCAATTCCATCGACCCTGCGCTGCTCGATCAAATCAGCGGCATGGCAGGAGTGACGCGCGTTTTTGGCCGAAGAAGTAGCCTTGGCGTTCCGGCTAAGCTGAATTCTGAAACAAGAGCGATTGATGTGATTTCCTATGATGACTTTGATCTGGAATGTCTCGTAAAAGATCGTCAACTCCGCAAGGGGAGCGATCTTGCAAAGGTATATGGGGATAGCCCATCTGTGCTTGCGGTTTGGGATGCACAAACGCCTGTTGCAATCGGTGATCAAATTGAGATTGACAATGAGATGGTGGAAATCGCCGGGCTTCTGAAATACAACCCCTTTAGCGAAGATGGCAGCACCCACGGAACCGTCACGCTCATTACCTCCGGTGAAACCTTTACACGTTTAACCGGTGTTTCTGATTATTCACTTGTCATGGTGCAGACAAGTAGCGGTGCAACGGATGACGATGTGGCAGCAATCCAAGACGCTGTGGGCAATGAATACACGTTCCGTGACCAGCGAGATCAGCGAACCACCAGTACCTATATGGCGTTCCTGCTGTTTGTGTACGGCTTTCTGGCAATCATTACAGCGGTCACAGTGCTGAACATCATGAACAGTATTTCCATGAGCGTGTCCGCAAGGATCAAGCAGTACGGGGCAATGCGCGCTGTCGGAATGGATACGCATCAGATGACTAAAACGATTGCCGCCGAAGCCACCACGTATGCCTTGTCGGGCTGTGTAGTCGGATGTGCAATTGGCTTACTCCTGAGCAAGCTGCTCTACGATAATCTGATTACTACGCATTTTCCCTATGCTGTCTGGACGTTCCCTGTTGCCCCGCTTGCAGTGATTCTTTTATTTGTACTTGCTGCTGCCAGCGCCGCAGTATACGCCCCAGCAAAACGGATTCGGAATATGGCAGTAACTGACACAATAAATGAATTGTAAACAAGAGCCGTTGCACCAGTAATTTTGGTGTAGCGGCTCTTGCTTTCTTTATAGACCTAATATCGTCCAGTCAATCCTTGCAAAAGGACGGTGGTCTGATTTTAGGTTCCATTGTACTTTTCGATCTTCCTTTGACAGTCGGTCAATCAAAAGCTTGTGGTTTTCCTCCACGGATAATTTGAGCTCATTAAAATCCTGCTGCTTGAAAAAGCTTTGGTATAGGTCATCTAATCGTTTTGGCATATTCTCGCCCTCCTTTAGCAACACAAGATACCACAGAAGAGAAAGAATAGCTACTACTTTTTATGGTCTTTTCGGATTAGGATTTGCTGTTACATTTGGCAGTTGTGTATCATCTTCCACCAGCTTTGCCATTACCACAAGCCTATGGTCGCCTGTTTTTTGGGTGTCATAGCGATAGGCACAGGCAGAAAGGGTGAGAAGTTTGTCCTGTTCGCTTACGGAAATTCCATCAAATACAAACTCATTCTTTGCGTTTACTTCTGCCATAAAGCTGTCGAAGCCTTGGTCGCTGGGGTTTGGGTCAATGTAATAAAAATCCGTATCGGTAAAGAATACACCGAAGATTTGAAAGGTCAATTCATCTTCAGCAATAGTTAGATAAATATTCGGATTGGCTTTCAAAAAGTCTAAATCCAAATAGTGAAAGAGCTGTGTAAATCGTTTGCCATCTGGATTTTCACTGCTTTCGGAGTGCCCGTAGACAACTGTGTTTTGAAGCAGATTGTCTTTGCTTGTAAGGTTGCTGTAATAATCTGCAAAATAGCAGCCCCAAATATCGTATTTGTCATTTTCATTGCGCCTTAAATAGTCCTCATTGTTAGAGGTCTGCATAATCGGATTGTCAATATCAGTGTTTGGTATTCGCAGCCACGCTACAGTATCGGGATTGCCTGCCTTAGCCATATCAAGAGGAGAAGGATTCTCTTGCGAAGCAAGTTCCTCATTATCAGAGGATGAAATGGTTTCGGTGGAAATATTTTCATCCGCACTCATTTGGCTGTTGCCGCCACAGGCAGTAAACAGCACGATGCAAAGCGCAATGGTTATTATTTTGTAAAGCTGTTTCATGTGTTGCTTTCTGTGATGCTGATAATCACGGAATCGGGTCGTTAAAAGGAGGCGGCAAGCAATATGCTCACCGCCTCCAGTTCGAATGATTTCTACGTTATGCGGTTGTTATTTTTCAGAGAACAACGCATCAAAGCGAGTTAGAATAGCTGCTACCTCTGCACGAGTAGCATTGCCACGAGGGTCAAGAAGTCCGTTTCCTTTTCCGGAAATCAGGCCGTTTGCAACAGCCCAAGCCATAGGAGCTTTTGCATAGTCAGCGGTTGCGCTGGCATCGGTAAAGCTGTCAAGGCTTGCGGTTTTGCTCACATCGTAGCCCTTGAGCTGTGCATAGCGATACAGGATTGCTGCCATCTGCTCACGGGTGATGTTATCCTCGGGACCGAATTTGCCGTTACCGTAACCACCTACGATGCTATTAGCCTGTGCCCAGTTTACACCGTCTGCATAGTACGCACCGTTTGCCACATCCTCAAAGATAGAAGCTGCGGTTCCAGTCGGTTGATTTTCCATTCTCCAAAGCACAGTGGCAATCATACCACGAGTGGTGGAGAGGTATGGGCTAAAGGTAGTTTCGCTTGTGCCGCTAAACCAGCCGTTGTTGACGGCATGATAAACAGAATCCACGAACCAGTTGTTTTCCTGCACATCTTCAAAGGCTACACCGGTTTGAGGATTCACATGACCATTGCTGCTTGCCTTGAAAATCACCTTCAATGTATGATCCTTGGTTACATCTTTGAAGGTATAGCTTGCCTTTGCTCCAATACTTTTGCCGTCTACCAAAACATCGGAAACCTCATAGCCCTTGTCAGGGGTGAAGGTAAAGGTTTGATCTCGCCACTCACGAACAGATAAGGTGCTATCGCTTCCGCCGTCAGGGGAGATGGTTCCGTTACCTTCCTTGGTGATTTTGATGTCATAGTAGTCGTAGGAGGAACCACCGCCTGTTGAACCATTGGTAACTGCTTGTGCAGAAATTACAAGCGTTCCATCAATGCTGTCCCCCTTGACGGTGATTTCACCTGTTTGGGAGTTATAGGTGTAATCCGTGCCAGCAACTGCGGTTTTATCGCCGATGGTGAGCGAAATGCTCTGCGGCAGTGCATAGCCTGCGTTGGCGGTCAGTGTGGTGCAGTAGGTTATACGGTGTACCGCCTTGGCGTCGCCCGCCGTATCGGATGTTGCAGTCATATTTTCAAGGTTGTGCGTCACGGTATGTGGCACATATGGCACAGTTAAAACCATATATGCACTCTTCCCTTTTATAGAGATACCACTTGGCGTCAGAGTATCCTCCGGCCAGCCGCCGACTTCTGCCGAAAAATCCTCTATCTCAGTGACCACCGTATCCCTGTTCACAGTCCATGTTGCTGTAAAATCTGTCACAGAATATTGGTCAAAATTGCCGACAAAATCATCGTAGACAACCATATACTCGTATCCCTGTCTGGCCATGCCGCCAATGCCAATAGGCGCGCTAGCCGGAATCACCTGACCTACCTGCAGCAATTCTGCAGGAATGAAGGCTTTGTTTTCAGAGACGTATAAGATATTGGAATACAGTGTTTCGCCGGAATCCGGATTGGTAACGGTGCAATATTGATAGATCCTAACATTGTACTGCGTAGTACAGCTTTCGCCGGTCTGGTTCAAAGGTTTCGCATTGCTATAGCCGAAGTCCGAATTATACCACGAAATCATGGATGGTTTCACCCAATCTGGCATCTTCGTCACAGTAAGGGTGTCTCCCTTTATGGCACAATTGTCAAAATCACGGGTGCTGTTGGCAATCACCAGCTCGGGTGATTCCTGCGGGGGGGGGGTAGTTATTTTACCGGCATAATCTGTTAAGTTTGCGGCAGCTTTATATGCCTCTAATGAACTATTTGGGACATAGATTGTTTCAAGTGCAGTGCAATTAGCAAATATAGTAGGTCCAATAGTGGTTGGTGGAGTTGTGCCCTTAAAGGTAACGGTGTTTAATTTTGTACAACCAGCAAATGTCCACCCTGTCGTCCCTCCAATGTCGGTAACACTTGCAGGAATCGTAATGGATGTTATGCCTGTTCCCAAAAACGCCTGTGCCCCGATTTGGGTAACACTTTCAGGAATCGTAATGGATGTTATGCGTGTGCCTTGAAATGCTTGTTCACCGATTGTTTGGAGTGCTGTTGCACTTGATAAATCCACAGTGGTTAATTGGGTACAGCCAAAAAATGCTTTACCGCCAATTGTCTCCAGTTTTTCTGCATTCGATAAATTCACTTCCGTTAAGCTGGTACATCCATCAAACGCACTAACCTTAATTTGGGTAACACTTGCAGGAATCGTAATGGATGTTATGCCTGTTTGTACAAATGCTTGGGAAGCAATTGTTTGGAGTGCTGTTGCCTTCGATAAATCTATAGTCGTTAAATTGGTACAGCGTATAAATGCAGCTTGTTGGATTGTTGTCAGTGCTGTTGCATTCGATAAATCCACAGTCGTTAAGCTGGTACAATCCCTAAATTCATTAATATTGGTAACACCACTACCCACGAAAAGATGTGTTACTGTTTTTTTAGCTGTATCGTCCATTGCAGTGCCGTCTGTTTGCGTGCCGTCGGAATTTGTGGCGTAGACTGTGCCTGTGTCATCTTTCAGCAAGCCGTAGACCTCGCCTGCATAGGGAGTAATCTTGAGTAGAGCAGGTGCTTCGCCGTTGCAGGCGGTTAAATCCGCCCCTTCAGCGGAGCAGACCAGGCAGTCAGGGTTTGTAAGGCTCTCTGTACAGAGAGCCTTACAGGAGCATTGCTCGCCGCTGTCTTTTGGGTTACACTCCAAGCAGTCCAAAGGGTTAAAGGTACACGGTGTACCCTCGCTGTACCCACAAGTTTCATTGTGGGTATGATGCGTGCAAACGGTTTCCAAGCTGCTTGCACCCAACGGTATTGATGTGTCTGCTGCAAACGCAACCGGCACGCCTGTTTGAAAAATCATAGCAAATGCCAAGGCCGCTGCTATGATTTTTCGTTTTAATGATTTCACCATAAAAATATGCCTCCAAATTATTTTTTAATTTTCGTAACAACTGCAAATCACTGCAATAAGCCCTGCGCGTTTCTCCCCAATATTTCGGATTTTCCTTATTTTGTCGGGTGCTTCTCTTTGTATTTGACACAGCACCTCCATATTGGGGATGCCCTCTCTACACAAGGAAAGAGCAATTTTCCGAAGGGATGCTCTATCTTCGGGAAATCGTTCTTCACAAGCAGCAAAATATTCTTTTATCAGAATGCTAATCCACCTCCTACTGAGTTTGCAGCAACAAAACCATAAATTTCATTTTGCCAATGCTATTTTACAAGAAATTTTATCCTGTTTCCAGTACGAAGGTTGATGATTATCTTATCATAATTCGTACTTGACAAATTGACTTGTTTATGCATATATGCTATTCTTAGAACGGAGATGATAAAATGGAGTCATTAAAAATTGCAATCTGCGAAGATACGCACAGCGAAGAAGAAAAACTTCTCGCTCTTTTAAATAAAAGTAATATACCAACAAACTGTACTGTTTTTCATAGCGGTGAAGTACTACTTGAGAATTATGCAGTGGGGTTGTTTGATTTGCTGCTGATGGATATTTATATGGGCGGTATGACAGGGGTAGAGGCTGTTTCTAAAATTCGGGAAATGGACGAGGAAATTCCCATTGCCTTTATTACCACCAGCACCGAGCACACCTTAGAGAGCTATCGGCTTTCGGCACTGAAATACATTGAAAAGCCTTTTAAGGAAAAGGATATTGAAGAAATTTTAAAGCTTGCACAAATGAAAAAAACGAATGTACCATCTCTTTTGGTGCAAAAAAACAGAGAGGAACAGAAAATACCATTTTCTCAAATTCTATATTTAGAACAGCAGACACATCAAGTAACTATCTATCTAAAAAATGGAGACACCGTGCAGATTTATGAAAAGCTGTCTGCACTTTTGCCACAGCTTGAGGGTCAGGCTTTTTTCAGCCCTCACAAGAGTTTTTCGGTGCATCTTTCTTATGTGCGTTTTATAGATACCGAGCTAAAATGCTTTGTGATGCAAAATGGTAAGAATGTACCCATTCGCCGTGAGAGCATGGGCAAAGCCAAAAAAGCGTTTGAAGCCTTTTTATTTCACAAGACAAGGGGGCTTTCGGAGTGAAAAAACAAACTTTGATTACCCTCGCTACACAGCTAACGCTTCTGGCACTTATTTTGCTACTGCTGATTGGTGCAAAAGGATTTCTTATGCAGGACATTCAGCATGAGGGTGTCTTTTCTATCACCGACGTAGTGGCAAGCATTGACGGCGAAGAAAAGAATGTGTCACTGCCCTATAGCTTTAAGCCACTCTCGCCACGCACGCAGGTAACGCTTACCGCAACGATCACGCTTGCACCTGATGATTCGCTTTACATCAAAAGCGTCTATGCTCCGGCAAAAATTTATGCCGATAACAAACTGATTTATGAATTTGGCAATTTAAAGAATTACCCTAACTTTATGATTGATCCTGCCACCGAGGTGTTTTTGATTGCTCCAAAACTTTCCGGTGAGAATATCGCTCTGCGCATGGAATTTTTATCCCCTGTGGCAAGGGATGTTTTGACAGTACATCCACCTATGGTTGGCAGCATCAAGGCAGTTTTTAATACATTGATGAAAACCATGCTCGTGCCCTTTGTTTTTTCTACTCTGCAACTGTTGGCAGGGGTTCTGCTCATTCTCATTGCCCTTTTTGTGGTAATGTTTGAACGACAGGGTATCATGTTTTTTTGGCTTGGTATCTTTTCTCTGACTACAGGTGCGTGGGCATTTGGAGAATGTAACCTCACAGGACTTATTATTAAAAATCCTACCATGCTTTATCTGTTTGCCTTTATGGGGCTATTTACATTCGTGATACCGCTTTTGTATTTTGCAAGAAGTACCATCAACTTTCACAATCCAAAGCCGGTCTGGCTGATGGCAATTTTTATGAGTGTATCCGCTGCTGTGGCACTGCTGCTTCAGCTATTGGGGCTTGTACCACTTTCTAAGAGCATGTACCTCTTTCATATCTTGATACCGCTGACACTGAGCGTTTTAGCTGGGCTGACCGTTTACGAGTGGCTGCGGTATCAAGATATAGGTGCAAAGCGGTTTGTTCTGCCCATTGGGGTACTGGCACTTTCCTCGCTGCTGGAGGTCTTTAACTATAAGATTTCGTTGACCTATCGATTTGCCTCAATTTTTCAAATGGGGATTTTGTTCTTTATTGTGTTTACAGGCATCACAGGTGGACTTTATATCCGAGATGTGATTGCACTAAAAGAAAAGCAACGAGAGCTTGCCTTTGAAATAGACTTGATGGAAATGCAGGTGGAGGAACAGAAAAAGCATAGCATGCTGTTGGTGGAGAATGCCGAAAAGCTAAGACAGCAGCGGCACGATTTACGCCATCAGCTCACGGCGATCCATGAGCTGGCAGACACGGATCATGAAAAGCTAAGGGAGTACATTGACTCTTTGATTGAAGCGATTCCATCTGTCCAAAAGCAGTACTGCGACAATATGGCAGTCAATGCGATTGTTTCCCGTTATGCTGCCATCTGCGAGCAAAGGGGCATCGAATGCAGTGTTCACCTCACCGTGCCAGGGAGTAACGAGCAGATAACCGACAGTAGCCTTTGTGTAATTTTCGGAAATCTTTTGGAAAATGCAGTGGAAGCCTGCAACCGCATGACCGAGGGGCATCGGTTTATCCGCCTAAACAGCAGTATGCAATACAACCTATTAACCATCACTGTGGACAACAGCTTTGACGGAAAGGCAACGGAGGTAGCCGGTAAATTCCGTTCCCGCAAGCGTGAGGACTTCGGCATTGGTCTTTCCTCTGTCAAATCAGTGGCACAGAAAAACGGTGGCGATGTGGAGTTTAACACTGACGGATTGGTGTTTCTGTCCTCTGTGTATGTGCGAATATAAAAAAGGCGTTATTGCACAGTGTTGATGCAATAACGCCTTTTCTCGTATTCGGTTTGCCTTTTCAATTTGCCTCATGGTGCAGTAGCTATAAGGTGTATTTTATATCTATCAAGAAAAAATCTAAGGCGTGTTTCCGTAGCCTGCTGGCAGGATGTACACCCTGCGTTGGTCACGATTCCTGTGGAGTGGGAGTATAGCATTCCCTACGGCATTTTGTACGCAAAGGATGCTCCAAAAGATGTGAGGAACTTCATTGAACTGAGCAAACAATATGCGCAGTTATAAATTACACCGGTTAATTTTGAACAGTAACCAGTGTTTTGCTACATCCCCAAAATCGTCCAGAGTATCATTGCAAAAAGACGGTGGTTTAATTTTAGCTCTCATGGCTGTTGCCTTTTCTATTGTTTACAACTTGAGAGTTGAAGCACTCATTTTAATATGGTAAACTTACTTGTATACACTACCCAATAAAATATTTTTGAGATGGTAGTAGGAAATTTTAACGCTCTGGGAGCGAATTTATATTTGACGGAGGAATAGAATATATGAAAAAAATAGTAGCGGGTATAGGGTTTGAAATAACAGGTACACTGATGGTTTTACTTTCAAGCTTAATTGCAAGTGTGGGGTTAGAAAACACGACAGAGTGGAATACTCAATTAGGGAGATATTGGCAAACTGTATTTAATTTAGGGTTGTTTCCTGTTTTAGTCATCGGTACTGTTTTACTGACTGCAGGTATAGTATTTTCTTTATGGGGACTTTTTTCTAAATCTGATAAATAAAAGATTATGAGCACACCCTCCGTTTGCATTTAATTCCACCTACACAATAAAATCTGACTAATTACGAAATGAAGGCTCTACACTTTTAATCAGTGTAGAGCCTTTCACGTTATAAGCCAAGTATAGTCCAAATGTAGGTTGGTGCCGTCAGTGTAAACACCAAACAAGCAAACAAAATTGCTGGGGCACTCCACTCAAATTGACCGTGCTTTCGATAGTCAAAGTACGCCATCCCCAATTTGGCGAAGAAAAACACCGCCAGAATGAGGTCGATTGCGGGGAATACCACCTTGTTGACCACCGTTTTAATTTGCCCGGATGCATCGTTCCAAGTGCCCTCAATGGCTCCGGCCACATCGCCGCCTGCAGCAAAAGCCGTGGTGCTAAACAACATGGTTACCATGAGGACGAGGAGTAGTGAAAGGGCAATTTTTTTATACTTTGTCATATTAACCACCTTTCATAAATTGCGACAAGGCCACGGAATTGCTCCCGCGACCTTGTCTTTTTTTTGTGCTTTATTTCGGCTTCTTTGAGGAAACGTGCC
>OGMW01002146.1_pt1 | contig 14196 bp, 15 predicted proteins | sample 1573281 | NCBI WGS metagenome assembly OGMW01 (sample SAMEA2581907, study PRJEB24529) | metagenome | biome: Human gut stool | place: China | collected 2011
TTCTGACAATTGTTTCATCAATTTTTCCACCTGACACATATGCCTAAAATCCAACCCACTGGTAGGTTCATCGAAAATAAGCAGCTTTTTTTCACCCATAACTGCCTGGCAAATAGCAAGCCTCTGTCTCTGTCCACCAGATAATATCATCGGATGATATTCTGCATACTCTTCCAAGTCAAATTTTTCAAGTAATTCCCTGATTTCTTGTTCAGAGGCTTCTTCATTTGCAAGCAGACATTCATTTTTCACACTATCTGAAAACAACTGATGATTGACTTCCTGCATGACCATCCCGAACAGTTTGGTCCGGGCCTTTTCTGACAGCTTTTTCCCTTGATACAGAATCTCGCCGACTTTGGGCTTAAGCAGACCGCACAAGCAATTGCAAAAAGTAGATTTTCCGGCACCGTTTTTCCCTGTGATACCGATGATGTCTCCCGCTCTTGCAGATAAACTAATATTCTGAAAAATCATCTGTTTCTTTCTCTTACATGAAAGGTTATAAATCTGAAGTACTGCGTCTTCTGAGTTTCCTGTAATCTCCGGGATCTGTATCTGTGCAGGAACGATACTTCTGAGCCCCATTTGTTTTCGTTTCAGATCAGACAAAGCCTTAAACTCATCTGATGTAAATTCTTGTTCTATACGTCCTTCTTTCATATAAATAATTCTGTCTGCGAATTTCTGGATCCATGCCAGACGATGCTCTGCCACAACTACAGTATGTCCCTTCTCCTTAATTACCTTCTGCTATATCCAAATTCGCTGACGGCTCATCCAGCACATAAATCTGCGGATTCATGGCATATACTGATGCAAACGCAAGAAGCTGTTTCTCACCACCTGACATGGAAAATACATCCCGGTCTTCCAGCTTCTCTATATCTAATTCATTTATTGTATTCTTAATTCTTTTTCGTATATATTCCGGTTCCACGCCTCTGTTTTCCAGGCCAAATGCCATCTCAGCATTAGAATTCGTATAAAAAAACTGAGTTCTTGGATTCTGAAAAACAGACCCTACAAGCTCTGCAATCTCAACATTAGCACCATCCATTGTTCCTAATGTCACAGCACCGTTAAGCATGAATTTCATGTTGCCTGTTCCTGATGCTTCTTTAGATGCAAGTGATATCTGCTCTGATATATCACATGCAGGAATCAGCTTCTCTGCCAGTGTTACATTGTAGTTCTGGACAAGCACAACCTTAAGGTAAGGACTTACATCTTTATCGGCCTCAATAACCTTACTCAATGTAAGTATCAGATGAATTATATCCTTCGCAATTGTGTATGCAGGTGCAGCCTTTGCGCCAAATATCACTGTAACAGGAGTCTTTGGAATGTTGCCTGCCTTGATGTCAAAATATTTATATATTATATACAGTGCGTTCATCTGCTGTCTTTTATATTCATGCAGACGCTTTATCTGTATATCGTATATTGACTGTGGATTAATCTCTATTCCCTGTGTGTGCTTAAGGTATTCTGCAAGATTTCTCTTGTTGTCTGTCTTAATCTCAAGAAGATTATCGTAAACATTTTTATCACCGGCAAACTTTAAAAGGTCTTTTAACTTTTCTGCGTCATGTCTGTATTCACTTCCAATAAGTGTCTCAATGTATTTCGCAAGTCCGTTATTACAGTGGATAAGCCACCTTCTGAATGTGATTCCGTTAGTTTTGTTATTGAACTTCTCTGGATATATCCTATAGAAATTATTAAGCTCTGTATTCTCTAATATCTCAGTATGAAGCTTTGCTACTCCGTTGACGCTCATTCCATAATGAATATCGATGTGTGCCATGTGAACGAGATTATTATCGTCAATTATATACACTGATTTATCTGTGTACTTCCCACGCACTCTTCTGTCAAGCTCTTTTATAATCGGCATAAGCTGTGGCACAACCCTGTTAAGATAATCCACAGGCCATTTTTCAAGGGCTTCGGCAAGGATTGTGTGATTAGTATACGCACAGCTTTTTGATACAATATCAATTGCTTCATCCATTGTTATTGGACTTCCATCTATATCTCCATTTTCTGTAAGAAGTCTTATAAGCTCCGGGATTACCATTGTCGGATGCGTATCGTTAATCTGGATAACCGCAAGATCTGACAGATTCTTAAATGTTTTTCCGGTGTTAATACATTTGTCCCTGCACTCATCTAATATAAGCCTTGCTCCATTGCTTACCATGAAATACTGCTGATAGATTCTAAGAAGCCTTCCCTGCTCGTCACTGTCATCAGGATAAAGAAACAGTGTAAGGTTCTTGGCAATATCTGACTTATCAAAGTCTATGCTGTCACCTTTTACGATGCTCTCATCAACTGTCTCCACATCAAACAGATGAAGCTTATTCGTTCTCTTTTCTCCGTACACATTGATATCATACATTCTTGAAACCACACTGATTTCACCGAAATTGATAGTGTATGTCACATCTGTCGGAACAAGCCAGCTGTCCTTACCAATCCATGGATTAGGCACTTCCTTCTGCTTTCCATTCTCAAACACCTGCTTAAAAAGTCCAAGATGATAATTAAGTCCGATTCCGTCACCATTAAGGCCAAGGTTAGCAATTGAATCAAGGAAGCATGCAGCAAGTCTTCCAAGTCCGCCATTACCAAGTGACGGCTCTACTTCCAGTTCTTCAATATCTGAAAGATTCTTTCCTGCCTGTGTAAGTTCTTCCTTAACTTCATCAAAAATTCCTAAGTTAATAAGATTATTGGATAAAAGCTTTCCTATAAGGAACTCTGCAGAAATGTAGTATACCTTTCTGCCATTGTCTTTCACTATTCTATCACGTCCCTTTTGTGCAACCAGCTTCATAAGTGCATGAAAGCACTCCTCGTTGCTGCATAAGTGCAAGTCTTTTCCATATTCTTCCAAACATATAGTGTTAAGCATATCGTTGCCCTCCATTCTTGTATTTATATTTTATTATAGGGTTGCTGGAAAAATTCTCTTGCTTTATAATGGGATAAACTTGTACTATTCTATCATATTTAAGGAGAACCTTATGAATATAACAGATTACGGACCACTGAAAGAAACCAAGTCTCATTTCGATTCAGATTTTTTATATAATACTTACCCATGTTCCATCCCGCTTGATTTTACAGAAGTTCCGCTGCACTGGCATAATGAAATGGAGCTTATATACATCAAGAAGGGATGCATGATTGTAAGCGTTGACCTTGATTATTCTGTTGTAAATGCAGGGGATATTGTTGTTGTCATGCCCGGACATATCCATTCTATTATCCAGAACGAGAGTGATTCATGCGAATACGAAAATATTCTTTTTAATCTTGATATGCTTGTCAGCAGGCAGTGTGATTATGATACCGTGAGCTTTTTTAACGGAATTTCCGGCTTTAAGGGGTATTGCCCTCCTGTTATCAGTAAAACTGTGCCACACTATTCTGATTTAATTCATTATATTGATGAAGCTGACAATATATGCAAATATTTCCCTGACGGGTACAGGCTGAAAATCCGTGCATGTCTTTTTAATTTCTTCTTTGAACTTAATGCACATTTTTACACCCATACAGACATGTCTGCACACTTGTCTGATGATAAGATGGATAAGCTGAAACTGGTACTTAATTATATTGAAAAGAACTTCGCTCATACAATATCGATTGAAGAGATTGCACAGTGGTGTCATTTCAGCCAGTCGCATTTTATGAAGTTTTTTAAGAACTGCACCGGAACATCTTTTATCACTTACTTAAACGACTACCGGCTTATTATTGCTGCAAGGATATTAAAAACCACAACCCAGCCGGTTATTATAGTGGCTTCGGATTGTGGTTTTGATAATATATCTTACTTTAATAGAAAATTCAAAGAAAAATATGGTGTTTCTCCGAGGGAATTCAGGAAAATTTTATAACTCTTTATAAGTTTATATAACCTTTTATAACTTTTCATTTCTTATATAACTCTTTATAACTTTTTATAACTTCCATATCATTTTTCGCTTGACTCACTATCAATTGATAGGTATACTATTAATTGATAGTGAGTCAAGTAATTTATATGGAGGTGATAATCATTAAAATTCCAATTCAATCAACAAAGAAAGATGTAAAAAATTTTTTAAACGAACTAATGACAATCTTGAATTCCCAGAATTTTAATGAAGATAATGATTTAATAATCATTAGATCCACCAAAGATGACATACAATTTTCAACCAGATATCTTATGCTAGATCTCGATTATGATACATCCGATATTGTTGAAAGATTAAAGGAACTTACTTTAGCTGAATATTCAGAAACACTTATTGATAAAGATGACAGCAATCCACCATTATTATTTGTTTTTGGCAAATCTATAGATAATAAGCTTGTTTATATTAAACTTAAGATCAAAGGAAATACATCAAAAAAGATACTATGTCTATCATTTCATTATGCAAGACATAATATGAATTTTCCATATAAATAATGGCGTAATATGAAAGGAGCAATAGCAATGAATAATTACAATCTTATAAGAACAATTCAAATAGAGTGTCCTCTATGTGGTAAAATTCATGAGGTTGAAGAAAGAAAACGTATTGCTACGACAATTATTAAAGATGAAAAAGTCACCTATGAAGAAACATACTATTTCTGTCCTGATAGCGACGAAGAAGAAAATGAATTTACCACTGGAAGAATAGAGAATATTAATCTCTTGCACGCGCGTAACGCATATAGAAAAATCAAAGGATTACTTACCTCTGACCAGATTGTTGCAATACGAAATATGTATGATTTATCCCAAGTCGACTTAGCCAGATTACTAGGCTGGGGAGAGGCAACTATTTCAAGATACGAAAGCAAAGCCATTCAAGATGAAGCATATGATAATATGCTTAGAATCATTAAAGAAAATCCGAAAGCTGTTCTTGAATTATTACAGAAAAATGCTGATAAATTTAGTATAGACAAACTAATATCGATAAAACAAAAAATTATGGAAAATCTCAGTTCTTCTGGAATGGAATTTCTTTCGCGTCAATCTCTCGAAAGTGAATATGTCAGATTTCAAGACCCATGCAATGCTAATGGTAATACGCTTTTAAATATAGACAAACTTGAAGCCGTCATATCCTATTATGCCAAAAGAGTTAATAATCTATTTAAAGTAAAATTAATGAAAATGCTTTGGTATGCTGACTCTCTTTCTTTCAAGAATTATCAAAAAACTATAACCGGTTTGGTTTATTGTCATGACTCAATGGGAGCTTTACCAATAGGGCACTATAAAATTGTTGGTTTGCAAAATGTCAACATGCAGGAAGAAGACGGCTTTGAAATAACCAAATATCATTTTCTTGCCAATGAAAATATAGATGAAAATATTCTATCAACCGAAGAACAGAATATTTTAGATGCTGTAATAAACAAATTCAATTCTTTCAAGTCCCAGGAAATTGTTGAATATATGCATGACGAAATTGCTTATAAAAAGACTAATGATAAAGAAATTATACCTTTTAGTCTTGCAAGACAAATAAAGGATTTCTAGTGACATATTTTAAAAAATCCTGCTCTCAGGCAGCCCAAACCACCTGAAAGCAGGATTATCTTTTTAATTATTAACAGATTACATTAAACCTTGTGCTCTGTTGTAAGCATTACATATCTTATTAGAATTCTTGATAAGAATATGCATTGCAACAAATGGTCCAATTCCACAGATAAAAGCACCAAAAATCTGCCATAAAAGAACAGTTGTACCATTCTCCTGGATTGAAAGTCCATAACGAGGTCCGTTAGCTGCAAGTCTGTTACCAAGATTATAGTACCAGAACCATGCATATATACCACATGTTATGAGTGATAACAGAATAAATGCAACAAGTCCTGATGTATTCTCTCCATCTCCATCACATGCAATATTAACATCATGTGCCATCTTGTAAATGAAATAATAGCTGTATATTCCACATGTGATAATTGAAAGAATTATGTATGAAGCAAGACCTCTGTCATCCTTTAATCTTGTACCTGAGTATGGTGGGATTGTGCCATTATTATAACCATTGCTGTAATTCTGATTAGCATTGTAACCCTGATTATTATTCTGATTATTGCTGCCTGTAAAGCTCTGCTTTACCTCATTAAAAGCACTTCCTAGTTCCTGCTCAGCCTTGTTGAATACCTGACTTGCCTGACTTGCAATATCCTGCTCTGGCGAACAATTTGCTCCACAATATGGGCAGAACTTTGTTGAATCTGGAATCTGTTTTCCACATTTTGTACAAAACATATTAATTCCCTCCCCTTCATAAATTTAGTTTCCGAATGATACGAAATAGGATATTGTTCTGAGGTTCAAAAACCACAATATCTCCAGTTCCAATAAACATTCTATACAAGTAAACTATAACAAATGCACCTGCCATTGTAAACATGAAAATTTTATAAAATTTAATATTTATTTTAGATTTAAGAAGCATAACTATCACAACAACTGGCGGCAGGAAAAACAGTGGATGATACATGAACGCTTCATGTATATTAAAATGCAGTAAAGCTATCCATGCTCTCGACATTCCGCAGCCTGCACACGATATTCCCGTTATGTATTTTATAGGACATGTAACCCCGAAACTTTCAAGTATTACATACAGCACAACAACTGCTGTAACTGATGTTATCACTTCTATTCTATTTAATCTTCTTTTATCTGCATTGCCTCCGCTCATTATTCCCCCTGATAATGCTTTTTATTACATTATAATCTCTCCTGCAAGCAATGCAAGACAAGGAAGCGTAATTATGCTAATCAATGTTGACAAAGTAACTGCACCGACAGCTAGCTTCTGGTCATGTCCGAACTTAATTGCAAAAAGTGTTGTAATAGCCGCACACGGGCATGCCTCAAGTATAATAGTAATAACAGCAACCATTCCATGGGCATGTATCAGATACATAACCAGAGTACAGATTACCGGTATTATAAACATTCTGAGAATTACTGTAAAATACACTCTTTTATCCTTTAAGATACTCAATAATGGGAACTGTGAAATAGTAATTCCTGTTATTATCATAGACAACGGGGTATTCATGCCTCCTACAACATTAAATGTATCCTTTAAAACATCCGCAACCGGAATTCTTGCAAGGAATATGATAAGACCGACCGCAACCGATATAATTGGTGGGCATGTAACTATCTTCTTTAACAGTTCCTTAAAACTCATACTCTCTGAAACATACACAATTCCGACAGTCCATAAAAGAATATTAAACACTGTAACATATACGCTCGCATACAGTACACCTTCTGAACCATACATTGCCTGAATAAGTGGAAATCCCATATAAGCCGCATTAGAAAATGTAGTTGCAAATCTTATAATGCCGCGCACTTCATTTTTCATCAAAAATGTTATGCCAATCGATAAAGCCATTCCTATGCATATAGTAAGTATGCTGTAAAAAAGCATTCTGCCCATATTCTTAAGAATCTCGGCATTGTATCCTGACATGTAAGAATTAATAATCATGAATGGAACAACAAAATATATAAGAAGGTTAGAAAGCATACCCTTGCCCTCTTCATTAACCATCTTAATCTTTCCTATAACAACTCCACTCAATATAAGTATGAATAATTCAAATACCTGCTTCGCAGTAATAAGCGCTAAATCCACAGCTCTCTTATCCTCCTTTTCATACACGCAAAAACATGTTATATATTTCATCTTCTGAAATATATAACATGTTAATAGCAAAGTCAAGTAAAAATCTAATACTTTATCTCTGGCATAAGCTCTGCACTTATTACATTAAGCATACGTTCCATTGTCTCTAACTCTTCTTTAGAAAATCTGTCCTCAATCCTGCCCATTACAGTCTTAAGATATGTATTGCTGATATTATAATAATCTATATACTTCTGTGTTACCTCGAGATGATACTCTCTCTTGTCTTCCTCAGACTGTACTTTCTTTAAGTATCCCTTCTTAACAAGGTTATTAATCTTATACGCCGCGTTAGGAGATGATATATTTGCCATATCAGCAAACTGTGCCACAGTAGGTTTATCAAGTGCATATATTATCTCCATGCAGAAAGTTTCTACAGTTGTAAGAGATGTCTCCCTCTCCTGTAGCTTTTCAAACATTTTCTGATAAAAATGCATCTTAAACTTCGTATATACCTTACTAAAAGAATCCTGCAGCACCTTACTTTACCTCCAAAGCTTTTTTAATTGTTTATTATTATAACAATAGCTCTATTCTATTGCAAATGTAAGTTCAGCTGACACTGCAAGTTTTCCGTCAACATAAGCTTCTGCCTTTCCTACTCCCACAGGACCTTTTCTTGCTATAATCTCGCATGACATTTCAAGCACATCCCCAGGTGTGACCTGAGCCTTAAACTTAGCATTTTTAATTCCTGCAAAAAGTGCTATATGTCCCTTATTCTTTTCTTCCGACAATAAAGCAACTGCTCCAGTCTGTGCCAGTGCCTCAATAATAAGTACTCCCGGCATTACCTTCTTCTGCGGAAAATGTCCTACAAAATGCATTTCATTGGCAGATACACATTTAATACCACAAGCCTTCTTTCCAGGCTCACACTCCGTTATCCTGTCTACTAATAGAAATGGATATCTGTGTGGCAGAATCTGCTGTATTTCATCTGAATTAAGCTGCATGATTACACCACCTTTCTAAGCACGATGGATGCATTATGTCCACCAAAACCAAGTGAATTAGACATAGCATAATCAACTCTTGACTCTCTTGCCTTATTTGGAACGATATCAAGATCACAGTCATCATCCGGCACCTGATAATTAATGGTTGGTGGAATTATATCATTCTTTACAGCAAGTGCCGATATAATTGCCTCAACAGCACCACTTGCACCTAACATATGTCCTGTCATCGACTTTGTTGAGCTTACCGCAAGCTTGTACGCATGTTCTCCAAATGCCTTCTTTATCGCGTTAGTCTCGCCCTTATCATTAAGCTTTGTACTTGTTCCATGTGCATTAATATAATCAATATTCTCTGGTTTTATTCCTGCATCCTTAACAGCCTCAGTCATTGCCTGTGCCGCCATGCTTCCGTCTTCGAGAGGGGCTGTAACGTGGTTTGCATCACATGTTGAACCATATCCTGCAATTTCACAGTATATCTTAGCGCCTCTTTTCAGTGCATGTTCATACTCTTCAAGAATCAGCACACCTGCTCCTTCTCCCATAACAAATCCGCTTCTTTCTTTATCAAACGGAATAGAAGCCCTGTTGACATCTTCTGCTTTGCTTAATGCATGCATTGATGTAAAACCACCAATTCCAAAATCAGTTATACAGCTTTCTGCACCTCCGCACACAATCACATCCTGATATCCATCCCTGATCTGTCTTAATGCATCTCCAACAGCATTGGTTCCACTGGCACATGCAGTAACAACACATGTACACATTCCATGTAGTCCGAATCTGATTGCAACATGTCCTGCCGCCATATTAGTTATCGACATTGGCACAAAATGTGGCGAAACTCTGTCATATCCTTTACTTTCGCCTCTTAAGCATTCTCTCTGTATAGTTGTAAGTCCACCAATTCCACTTGATAATATAACACCACATCTTAATGTGTCTTCTTTGCCAAAATCTATAGCTGAATCCTTCACTGCTTCATCTGCAGCAGCAAGTGCATATATCGTGAAATCGTCCATTTTCCTTAATTCTGCTTTATCAACAATACTCTCTGCGTCAAAGCCTTTTACTTCACCAGCAAGCTTGACTGCACTGTTTTCTGTATTAAAATGTGTTATCTTACCAATACCACATTTACCAGCCTTTACAGCTTCCCACATATCATTAACATTGTTTCCGACAGGAGTAACTGCTCCCATACCTGTTATTACAACTCTTCTCATATTGCCATTCCTCCGTCTACACAAAGTACCTGTCCGGTTATGTATCGTGCTCCGTCACCCGCAAGAAATGCTACTGTTTCTGCAATATCTTCCGGCTTTCCCATCTCTTTAAAAGGTATATTCTCCACCACTTTTTCTTTAACAGCGTCTGACATTGCTCCGGTCATATCAGTTTCAATCATTCCCGGTGCAACCGCATTTACAGTAATATGTCTTGACGCAAGCTCTCTTGCAAGTGACTTCGTCATGCCAATAACACCTGCTTTACTTGCAGAATAATTAACCTGCCCTGCATTGCCCATGACACCTACAACAGAACTCATATTAATAATTCTTCCTGCTCTCTGTCTTAACATAAGTCTTGAGACACCACGCATCATATAAAATGTACCCTTTAGATTCACATCTATAACTGCATCGAAATCCTCATCCTTCATACGTCCAATAAGATTGTCCTTAGTAATTCCTGCATTATTAACAAGAATATCAATTCTTCCGCCAAGTAAATCCACGGCTTCCTTAATTAAACGCTCACATTCCTCTGAATCACTCACATCTGCCTTAATTGCATGGATTTCAATTCCATACTCTCTGCATAAATTAACTGTTTCACTGGCAGCCTCATCACCTGAACGGTAACTGAATACAATATCCGTTCCTTCACTTGCAAGCTTAACGCATATAGCCCTTCCTATTCCCCTGCTTGCACCTGTAATAAGTGCTTTTCTTCTATCACTCATTCCATATCCTTTCCAAATCAATGTCAGATTTGCTCAATCACAGCTTTTATGTCCGATTTATTCAATCTATAATCTGTCATAATCTCATTAATAAGTTCCTGTACGCTCATTATCCGGTCAACTCTGTCTGCATTACTTCCTGCAAAAAACAGTCCATTATCCCAGTCACCCTTAACTGCTGCTATAAGTGCCCTGCTTATGCAATATGGTATACTGTCATCCTTCTTACATGCTGTAAGACAACCATTACATTTTCTTGCCGTGAAGGTTTCTCCTGCATCAAGCCTTTCAAGCAGTGGGCTGTTAATTGCACGTGCCGGCATTCCAACAGGACTTTTAATAATACGGATGTCTTCTCTCTTTGCATTAACAATAGCCTGTTTAAATGTATCTGAAGCATCACATTCATTGGTAGCAATGAATCTTGTCGCAATCTGTACACCTGCAGCACCTTCATTTACATAATGTGCCATATCTTTGCCATCAAACACACCTCCAGCGACAAAAACCGGGATATCCGCACCGTACTCTTCTATTACAGCAAGTACATCTGACAATATTTCATCGTTACTCTGTGTTTTTCCCTGTGTAATATCATCTGCACCAAAGCCTAAATGTCCTCCTGCCATGCTTCCTTCAATAATGAACATATCCGGATACACATCATAATGCTTCTTATAAGTTTTCATAATTATCCTGGCAGCCCTGCCACTTGAAACAATGGGTGCTGCCAGTGTATCTGTTCCCTTAGTAAACTGTGGCAGATTAAGTGGAAGTCCTGCACCTGAGATAATAATATCTGCTCCTGCTGAAACTGCGGTCTTACAGCTTTCCTCATAATGAGAAACTGCAGTCATAATATTTACAGCTACAAGTCCCTTCTTTGTACTTTCTGCTGCAATCTGCTTAGCTCTCTTAATATGGTAATCAAGTGCCCTTAGATTCGCCTTAAAGGGGCTGCTCTTAAAATCCTGTTCATCATAACCTGCATTAACAGAACTGATAACTCCACATGCCCCATTTGCTGCGACTGCACCTGCAAGGGATGAAAGAGAAACTCCGACACCCATACCGCCCTGAATTACCGGATACTCAATTCCAAGCAATTCTGTAATCACTGTTTTCATCCCTGTACCTCTGCTTATTTATGTTCTTCAATATAATTTACAACATCTCCAACTGTTACCATCTTCTCTAATTCTTCTGTAGGAATCTCTACTCCAAACTCATCTTCAAGACTCATAACCATCTCGAAAAGGTCAAGAGAATCTACCTTTAAATCTTCTTTGAAAGATGCTTCCATTGTAATCTGATCTTCTTCAATTCCTAATGAGTCCACGATTAATTCTTTAATTTTGTCAAACATAATATAAACCTCTCTTTTTTCTTTTTGTTTTTATATATTCATAACTATTCAAAGTCTAAGTTCAATGGATATCTTCTATAGTTACCTAAGAGTTACCTAAGAAGCGTATTGAAACTCTGCCTGCCCCCAAACAGTTATATGTAATCCGGAAATTCCGGAAATTACCTTTTATCATTTTATCATTCAAACTTACCATTCCAAATACATACCGCCCCATGTAAGACCTGCGCCAAATCCTGCAACAATAATCTTCATTCCTAGCTGTAACTTTCCTTCCTGCTTTAATTCATCAAGCAGTACCGGTATGCTTGCAGAAGACATGTTCCCGTTCTGCATCATATCCATCGGAAACTTCTCAATTGGCTGCTTTAACCGCTTTGCAATTGCTTCCACGATTCTTCTGTTCGCCTGATGAAGAACAAACCAGTCGATATCCTCAAGGAAAAGCTCGTTTCGCTCAAGGACTTCCTGTATCACCTGCGGAACCTTGCGGACTGCAAACTGGAAAACATCCTTGCCATTCATGGTAATGTATTCTGTTTTTGTTTCTTTTGGATCCTGATCAATACTGCGTGCTCTTCCAAGCACTCCCGGTCCGGTCAATGCCGGTCCGCCTCGTCCATCGGAATGTGAAACCGGCTGATAGCTTTTTCCTTCCTTCGCCTGAAGAAGAACCGCTCCGGCTCCATCTCCAAACAAGATGCAGGTTCCACGGTCAGTCCAGTCAACAATGCGTGAAAGACTCTCGCTTCCAATAATCAGAATCGTACGGTAGATTCCAGATGCTATGTACGCCTGCGCTGTATTGTAAGCGAAAAGAAATCCACTGCATGCAGCATTGAGATCAAATCCAACGGCACCCAAAGCTCCAAGAGCCTCCTGTACCTGGCAGGCTGTACATGGAAAAACCCGGTCAGCTGAGCCGGTAGCCACCAGGATCATATCGATTTCTTCCGGTGAGATTCCGGCCTCTTCGACTGCTTGGCGACCGGCCTCAACAGCCATGGAAACAGTTGTTTCCTCTTCTGCTATATGACGCCGTTCCACACCTGTCCGCTCCCGGATCCACTCATCACTGGTCTCAACAAAACCAGCAATCTCGTCATTATCCATGACTCGCTTTGGAACACAGGCTCCCGTTCCGCGGATGACACCGGTTAAGGTCTGTTCTTTATTCATAATAATTGTTTCCTCATATTCCTGATTTGTTTTGAGTTTAGAATATTTTGATTATCAAAGTATATATCCAAAAAAATTAGTTGTCAAGCATAATTTCAACAATTATTTTCTCTTTCCTTTATTTCTTTTTCTCATTTGTACGAATCAGACCAAACTCCTGAAACATGCTGAAGATATATGAGATTCCAAAGATCTGCCCGATTGATTTTGGTCCGCGGTATTCCGGAGGAAGAAGATATGCTGCTCCATTGATTTCTTTGAATTTCATCTCGGCGAGGACTTTGTGGAATGCCAGCATCACGGAGCTTCTGGTCAGGGTCTTGCTTGTCTCCTTACGTGAGATCAACAGTTCTCCACTGTAGTCTCCGTTTTTCTTATGTTTTACCGTGTAGGAGAATTCCAGACCGGAAAGCGTGTAAAATGTTTGATTCTGGTATGCGAGCACCCCCGCCCAGAGAAGCCCCTCTAGCTCCTCCATATTCCTTTGCTCCACGATTGCCTGATGGAGTTCCTCCATGACTGCTGTATTTGCTGACATAACGCTCCGCCTCTTCCTTCTGAACTTTTTCTGCTCTTCTTCTGCTCTTTCTTTTAAACATACCCATACCAGCCATGATTGTCAACAGGTGTCTTTTATATGTTTTTGTCAGAGTCGAATTACGCTTCCCTCTGTACCTTCCTCCTACAGCTGTCCTGGGGACTGCATTTGCAATTTTTCCCATTTGCAGATTATCCCTGCGCTATACTTGTGACCGCATTTCCTTTTTTTCGCATTTGTAGATTATCTCCTGCTCTATACTTGTGACCGCATTCGCAATTTTTCCCATTTGTAGATTATCTCTGCTCTATACTTGTGACTGCATTCGCACTTTTTTTCATTTGCAGATTATCTTCCCCTCCGAACCAGTGACTGCATTCGCAATTTTTCTCATTTGTAGATTATCTCTGCTCTATACTTGTGACTGCATTCGCACTTTTTTTCAT
>OGMW01002149.1_pt1 | contig 14164 bp, 10 predicted proteins | sample 1573281 | NCBI WGS metagenome assembly OGMW01 (sample SAMEA2581907, study PRJEB24529) | metagenome | biome: Human gut stool | place: China | collected 2011
GGCAATTTTTAATGGATTTTTGCGCGTGACTGTGAAGGTACTGAACAGTTACGAAATTAGTAAGATAGGAGCAGAACAACGTGGCAAAATCGTTATTTATAGCCGAGAAACCGAGCGTGGCGCGTGAGTTCGCAAATGCACTCAAGGTAAATGGACGATCGGTGGATGGCTATATTGAGTCGGAAAATGCGGTTGTGACCTGGTGTGTTGGACATCTGGTCACGATGAGCTATCCAGAAGTATATGATATGAAATATAAGCGCTGGAGTCTGGAGACACTTCCATTTCTCCCGAAAGAATGGAAATATCAGGTTATCGACAGCGTGAAGAAACAGTTTGGAATCGTGAGCGGTCTCTTAAACCGGGCGGATGTAGATACAATCTACGTCTGTACCGACTCGGGACGGGAGGGAGAATATATCTACCGCCTCGTCGCGCAGATGGCTGGCGTGCAGGGCAAGAGACAGAAGCGCGTCTGGATCGATTCACAGACGGAGGAAGAGATTCTGCGCGGCATCCGCGAAGCGAAGGATCTGTCCGAATACGATCATCTGGCGGATTCGGCATATCTGCGGGCAAAAGAAGATTATCTGATGGGAATTAACTTTTCCCGCGCACTGACGTTGAAATATGGACCATCTGTTTCTAACTATATGCGAAGTTCTGACCGGACCGTGATCTCAGTCGGACGCGTCATGACCTGTGTCCTCGGTATGGTAGTCCGCCGGGAGAGGGAGATCCGGGAATTTGTCAAAACGCCATTTTACCGCGTGATTGGTACATTCGGACCGGCAGGCATCTCGATTGACGGCGAATGGCGGGCGGTGGAAGGAAGCCGGTACTATGGAACGCCTTGTCTGTATAAGGAAAATGGTTTTAAGGAGCGAAAGGACGCGGAGGCGCTGATTGCATGGCTGTGGGAACGCGAGAATGGAAGCGAAAATTCGGGAGTCATGCAGTCAGAGGTCAGCGACGCAGGAAAAGCGAACGCGGGTTTAATGGGCGTATATAATACTTCGCAGGGAACCATTTTAAAAGTGGAAAAGAAAAAGGAAACCAAAAATCCACCTCTTCTCTATAACCTGGCGGAGCTCCAGAATGATTGTTCTAAAATGTTTAAAATCAGCCCGGATCAGACCCTGAAAGTGGTGCAGGAGCTGTATGAGCGAAAACTGGTTACCTATCCGCGAACGGACGCGCGTGTGCTTTCAACGGCGGTGGCGAAGGAGATCAGTAAAAATATCGGCGGTCTGACGCATTATGAGCCGCTGGCGGCATTTGCATCGGAGGCGATGCAGGCGGGGCTGTGGAAAAACATAGCAAAAACGCGCTATGTCAATGATAAGCAGATTACCGATCACTACGCAATCATACCGACCGGACAGGGACTCGGTGCGCTGCGAAGTCTCCCAGAGTTGAACCGTAAGATTTACCAGGTGATTGTGCGCCGTTTCTTAAGCATCTTTTATCCGGCGGCGATTTACCAGAAATATGCGGTTGAGATTGAGGTAAAAGGTGAACATTTCTTTGCCGGTTTCAAAGTATTGAAAGAAGTGGGATATCTCAAAGTGGCAGAAATTCCGAAAAAGAAAAAGGACACTGCCGGGGAAGGTGTCGGCAGAACGAACCGTCTTGAAACAGGTATAGATGGAAATGATGCGGAAAATCCGGCAGGAGAAGCAGATGGAACGGACAGCAGCCAGCCAAAGGTAATTGACGCGTCCCACCCAGAGTTTATCCAGATGCTGGAACAGCTCAAAAAGGGGATGAAAGTGTCACTGGATGATTTGCAGATTAAAGAGGGCGAGACGTCTCCGCCGAAGCGTTATTCCTCCGGTTCGATGATTCTGGCGATGGAAAATGCCGGTCAGCTTATCGAGGACGAAGAGCTGCGCGCTCAGATCAAGGGCAGCGGCATCGGAACGAGTGCAACCCGCGCGGAGATCCTGAAAAAGTTGTTCAACATCAAATATATGGCGCTCAATGAAAAAACGCAGGTTATCACGCCGACCTACCTGGGCGAGCTGATTTACGAGGTTGTACACACATCCATGAAGCAGCTTCTCAACCCGGAATTGACGGCAAGCTGGGAAAAAGGTCTGACCTATGTGGCAGAGGGCAGCATCACGCCGGATGAATATATGCAGAAATTAGAGCGCTTCGTTATCGGACGCACTTACAATGCGGTTCATATGGGAAATGCGTATGGGCTGCGGCCGGCGTTTGATGCGGTTGCTGTGTTCTACCAGAATGCAGAGAAAGAGAAGAAGAGTTCGAGAAGTGCGAAGAGCGCGGGAAATATGAAAGCTGCAAGAGCGACAAAAGCTGGAACCAAATAGCTTATTTATAATAATAGAATCAATTGAATTTTAGGAAAGGCAATGATCATGAAAAAAGAAGAAATGAAAATCACAGAATTATATGATTTAACCCATACGCTGGCTTCGGATTATCTGAAACAGTTTACATACCCGTGGGAGGCACTGGCAGGTCTTAGTGATTTTATCATCGAACTGGGAAACAGCCTGGATCCGGCAGAATATGAGAAACGCGGTGAAAACATCTGGGTTCATAAGACAGCGAAGGTATTTGACAGCGCCTATCTGCACGGACCGGTCATCGTCGGCAAAGACGCCGAGGTGCGCCACTGTGCATTCGTCCGTGGCAGCGCCCTGATCGGAGAAAGTGCGGTAGTCGGAAACTCCACTGAGCTTAAAAACGTCATCCTGTTCGACAAAGTACAGGTACCGCACTACAACTACGTCGGAGACTCCATCTTAGGCTACAAATCCCACATGGGCGCCGGTTCCATCACCTCCAACGTAAAATCCGATAAACTTCTGGTAGAAATCCACGCCGAAGACGGCAAGGTAGAAACCGGACGCAAAAAAATCGGCGCCATGCTCGGTGATAACGTAGAAGTAGGCTGCGGCTCCATCCTAAATCCAGGTAGCATCATCGGACGCGGCACCAATATCTATCCGCTTTCCAGCGTGCGCGGCGGGGTGGATGCAAACTCTATCTATAAGAAGCAGGGAGAGGTTGCTAAAAAAGAAGAGCGCTGACAAAGCTCTATATTGAAATCGTATTGATTAACCAAAAAGAACAACATTTCTTGTGCATATGCACCAGCAATGTTGTTCTTTTTGGTTAATCAGATGGCATGAAACACCACCCAACTGGACACATATAGCCTTTCTGTAAAAGATTTTTTATACTTTTTCCTACGGCAAGGTAACTTTCATTCTCCATTATGTCCTCTTTTTTTGCATAATCAAAGAAAGTATACCCCTTATTGCCAGAAAAAAACTTAAAAATCTTCTTTTCTTCTTTTGGCAGAAAATTGCCCTTGATTGTATTCCATAAAGCATTCTTCAAAACCCGAAAACTTCTCTGAGCAAAGATGCTACTGGATAGGCTGATTGTATATGGCTGTATTTGAGTCCCTATTTCATATAAAGATACCTCTTTTTCTTCTGCCTGTGACATGGCAAGAAGTTTTTTCTCTCTTAACTCTCTGTAACTTCTGATAATAGGTTTTTTAGGCTGTATATCACACTCATACCACAAATCACTCGCTGCCTCATACATATCATCCTCAGAAATGACAGTTGCATGGCAGACTAGCCACACCATAAACTGGTATTCATCCAAATAATGTCTTATAAAACGCTGTCCTCCAGCGTTTACTACATCATCTGGCATTCTAGCCGTAACAATATGGGCTTTTTCTTTTTTACTGTATCCTTCGTAAACTCCGACACTTGTACAGTATCTAAACAATTCTGTACTATTATTCACTGTTTCTTTTCCTCCTTGCCCTGATGATAGCGGAGGCATTAGGTTTGCGACCTTTATACTTTATTATACAAGATTTATCCAGAAAAGGGTATGAATATTTTATTACAAAAAATATTTTTAAAAAAAATGAGGGGTTGCTCATGCAACACCCTCATAATGTTCAAATAATGTAATGATTTTTTCACATAACTTTGTATTTCGCATTATGCCTTCTCGGTTTAAAATAGCCATATTGATGGCTTCTTTGTTTCCAACGCAAACATAACGCACTTTTGCTCGACTTACGGCAGTATTAAAAAGATTCATCTGCAACATTTCCCCATGAGACTCTAACATAGTGGAGATTACAGATTTAAACTCACTTCCCTGACTTTTATGGATGGTCATACAGTATGCCAATGTAATATCGTCCAGCTCATCGTATGCATAATTCACATCACACTCAGCAAAATGAACTTTTACATTGCTTCGAGTCATTTCTGTTATAAACCCAAGATCTCCATTACAGGTTTTATCTGTGTTTCTCTTACTCATTACTCTGTCACCCAAACGGTATACAGTATGAGTAGGAGAGTGGTAAATTTCTAGCTTATCATCCGAAGCTGGATTAATGATGGACTGTATGCGTTTGTTCATCGCAAAAGCCCCGGTAGGTGTTTTCTGCCTTAGTGGAGTCAAACAACACACATTTTCTATTCCAAATGTATTCACCTCATTAATAAAGACATCCGCTATGATTTCTGCTGCCTCTTCCTGCTCATATGCATAAAGTAGAACAAAATCGTCTCCATATTCCAACGATAGATTTCCCTTAACTATTTTTCTACAGTTAAGATAAATATTGGAATTGGATGCTTGCCGAAACACTTTTGTCAGACATACAGTAGTAATATATCCACTATCTATCATATCCTTAAAGAACGCGCCCGGTCCTACGGATGGAAGCTGTTCGACATCTCCCAGAAAGATAATCTGATTTCCATTTTTGATAGCCTGTAAAATTCTTCTGGCTACATAAATATCAACCATAGATGTTTCGTCACAGACAGAACAGCTTTCTTCAATGGGAAATGGATGTTTTTCAAACAAATTTTCATCAAGGATTTTTAATTGTTTATGAGTCGTAAAAGCCGGATAACCAGAAGAATTATCGTACTGGAGCCATACGGAGATCATAATGAGAACTGCCGCGTAACTGCACGTTACAACGAAGATGGCGTTTCTAATCCGCAGTGGATTCAGAGTGTAATCCAGGCAGATAATCAGAAACGTGCAAATGATAAGTACGTGAAGCTGACGGGCAGCGCTACAAAGACGGAAGTTATCACTTCCACAGCAGATGATCAGACCAACGGTGTGGTTTCTGCAAATTGTAACGTAACTATCAACTTTGTAACCGAAGACGAAACAGTAATTCATCCAGAATCTGTTTCAATGAGCCGGAGCCATGTTAATTACGACCTTGCTATTACCAAGGCTGGCGATATTAACAGTGCGAATGTTGGTTATACTGGTTTTGACACAACAGACCTTGACTGTGTTGTAAATCCAGATTGTCCGGTAGACGAGGATCACGAACCGTATGACAGAAGTGTTACTTGGTCTGTATCCGAACCGGACGTATTGAGCGTTGATCAGGATGGAAATATCATTCCTAATAAAAATGCTCAGTGGATTAAAGATGCTATGGTAAAAGCACCTTACAAGGCAACCAAAACAGTTGAAGTTTATGCAACTGCAAACGATAACAATGTACGTGGTGTTACAACCGTAACGCTGAACTATGTAACAAATTGTGTTGAGTTAGACAAAGAGAGCATGAATTACGACCTGTCTTTCACAAAAGCTGGAGATATTAATTCTGCAACGACTAAGAAAGATGGATTTGATGTAAGAACTCTTGTTGCCAGTGTTTACCCGGAGCAGAAAGATGTTGTATGGTCCACCTCCGATGCGGATGCAGTATCCGTAAAAGATGGACAGGTAATTATCAATGAAAATGCTCAGTGGATTAAGAATGCTATGGCAAAAGCACCATACACAGCTTCTAAGACTGTAGACATTAGCGCATCCTATAATGGCATCGTTGATACCTGCACCCTTAACCTTACATTCAAGGCAAACTGTGTAGAGCTTCCAGTAGAAACACAGACCTATAATATCGAACTCACAAAAACTGGTAGAAGTTACAGTCCGGTTTATACATGGGCTGGTGGTGATGCGAGAAACATCAAAGCAACACCATACCCGGATATAACAAGTGCCGTAAGCTATGCAAGCTCTAATGCTGGTATTCTGACAGTAGATAAGAATGGTACAATTACACCAGTTCTTGATCCAAATGCAAGCTGGATGCAGGCAGCAATGTCTTATCCGTATACCGCAACAACAAAAGTAAATGTTTCCGCTTCTAGTGGAGCAAGTACAGACGTATGCGTAGTAACACTGAATATCAAAGTTACAGATAACACCTACTCTGGCGGAAGTTCTTCCGGCGGTGGTGGCGGACACTCCGGCGGTGGCGGAGGCGGCGGTGGAAGCACCAAATCCTCAACTGCAACTTCAACTGGTTCTGGTCCGGCAGCTTCTGTTCCGAGCTATGTAGTGAAAGATGGCGCATGGGGATTCGATCCGCAGACCGGAAAATGGAGCTACGTTGCTAGTGGAGCGAAAATAGCTAACTCATGGGCTGCAATTCTTAATCCATATGCTGATACATCAAAAGGACAGGAAGCGTTTAGCTGGTTCCGTTTCGATGTAAATGGCAATATGGTAACGGGTTGGTTTACTGACACAGATGGAAATGTATATTTCCTTCATAACGTATCTGACAATACCCTTGGACGTATGTACACAGGCTGGAATTGGATTGCTGGTGCTGATGGAAAGCAGAGATGCTATTACTTCAATGAAGTATCCGATGGTTTCAGAGGAAAACTTATGAAGAGTACCACTATCACAGATAACAATGGTTCCTGGACTGTAAATCAGAATGGCGAGTGGACTGTAAACGGAGTTGTACAGGTAAAATAAAACCGTAATGGTTCCATAAACCAAGTAGAAGGGTCATTTTGCAAGAAGCAATTTGACCCTTCTTCAAAAAAATGTTGCAATAAAAGAGAAAGTAATGTGAGGATGCTGGAAGAAAATAAGGCTGTACTGTTCGAAACAACCGAAGAAAATGAACAGAAAAAGATTGCTCGACTTCGTGAATATGGGAAGCAAATCAACAATAAAAAATCAGGGTATGAGAATCGCGAAGAGAAACGGAAACAATAACATGAATTATAATTTAAAAAAGAAGGTTGAAAAGAATTTAAAAGTTTATCAATTAAAATCTAATTCTGCGGCATTAATAGAAGTAAAATATCCAGATCCATCTAAACATGAATTTACCCTGGAAGATGGGACATCAATGTTTACCTTAAATGTAAAAGGAGAAGAACATCTCTTCGTTAGGCAGCCAGAGCCAGATTTGGACAATATTATGTCGTATCTGAATCAAATAAGCTACTGGGCGTTCGAATTGTATTTCAAACATTATGATTCGTTTGAAAAAATCATCAAACAGACTGAGGGTATACAGAAACCAAAAAATTATGCAATGAGAATGAATTTTTATGATGAAAGCGGACGGGAATGTTTCGTTGGATTCAACTGGACCCATGTAAAAGCCTGCTTCGATATTGTGACGCATGAATTAGAGCGCTATCAGTATGTGGTAGAGTTTTATAAGGATTGTAATAAAAACATTCTCCAGATAAAAAGCTATTTGGAATGGTCTGATGCGTTAGAATGGATGAGATATAATCTGGAACATCACCCAACAAAACGCTATTTTTTTCCGAACGATACAGAATGGCACGATTCGGATTACAAAAATTTCGTAATTAATTAAAATAAAAGGAAAGCTGCTGGAAAGAAATATGCAGAAAACCAAAAATGTTTTATTGGGTTCAATTCCCAATCTTTCTATTTACAGATTTAATCTGTAAACAGCACATTGAAAACCGAATAAAAATATTTGATAGGAACGATAAAACTGTTTCTTTAATAAAAAAGTAATAGATTTTTTGATTAGATAATGTTACTATACATATATAATCAAATTTAAAATATTAACAAATTCTGATCATTATTTTTATCTGATATGCGTTGGCATTAGGAATTGCGACCTTAATGAACGCATAAGGAGGAAAAAATATATGAAAAAGAATTTTGTTAAGGTCTTGACCCTCGCTACCTTGTTAAGTACATTTTATCCATTAACTTCTTTTGCCGGAGAATGGAAGAGTGATAATAACGGCTGGTGGTATCAGAATGATGATGGCAGCTATCCTAAAAATACATGGCAGTGGATTGATGGAAATAAAGATGGAATTTCCGAAAGCTACTATTTTAATGAAAATGGTTATCTGCTGACAAATACCACAAAAGACGGTTGTACCGTAAACGGAGATGGCGCATGGACAGTTAATGGCGTAGTTCAGACACAGGGACAGAAAGTAGCATCAAATACAGCACAGTCTTATGATGCACAGTATCCGCTAAAAGGAAGAGTTGAAAAATATTTTTGTCATGAAGAATCAGCAGGGTTAGTTCCAAGATTTAATGGAGCACATTTTCCGTGTGCGTTATGTGCAGCGCAAGGGTTCACCAAACCGGATGGAATAACTGGACAGTTGTATATTTCTCAAAAAGCCGTAGAAGATAGGGATATTTCCTATCTTAATCCCACTGGTGGATATAACTTGGAAGTCCTTGCAGAACTGGCTGGATATCCAGACAAAAATGTTACGGCAGGTACGCCAGAGGTTAATGCCTTATTAAATGAGGTTAAGTCTTTTATGAATAGCTTTGACTGGAGAAACGCATCCGACTTAGAAAAAGCAACTCGTATTTGCAATCGTATTCATAAGGCGTCCTATGATAATGATGCTGCAAATGAGGCGGCTACAACAGGTTGGTCCAATTCTTTAAGTTACGGCGCATATGGTTGTTTAGTAAATGGAAAAGCTGTTTGCCAGGGATACACAGAAGCAGCAAAATTATTAAGTTATGCTGTTGGAATTAAAAATTTTGAAATGGGAGATGTAGGACATACCTATCCGTTGTTTTTAGTAGATGGTATTTGGCTTGCCAATGAACCAACAACCCAGAATAAATATTTTACAGTGGCTGATGTATATGAGTATAATCCAGGTTATCGTTTAATGTTACAGCTTGGAGATACATCAGATTTTACAGATGAAGCCTCTAAATATCAAATGATTGGAGAATACTGCTATAAAACAGGCTATCAGATTCCAGATGCGTCTCAGGTAAGTAGATTTGGCTCTACAAGAACAGTATTTGGAAAAACAGCGATCGATTTTAATGCTGCCTATAAATAACGAAAACTAAGAATGACAGGCTATCAAATATTTTTATTTGGTAGTCTGTCATTCTTTTAAAAAAAACGGCGGCAAGATACGCCCGGTGTAGTACAGCGGGCATCTTGTCAAGGGCGGAGAACCGCCCTATGGAACCCACCCTGCACCAGCTGATAGTCAGTGGGAAATAACTTTTGAAGATTAAAACGAAAGAGGGCGAATAGATAGATGAACCGAGAAATACTATTCAAAGCAAGAAGGGAAGAATGGAGAACTCTGCCGGAAGAAAAGCAATGGGTAGAAGGAGATCTATTATATTCAAAAGAAGGAACTTATATATCAACTTCATTCATTACTGGAGGAAGAGAAATTCCTATGGTTGTAGCCATTTCTTATCTGGTCGAACCAGAAACGGTTTGCCAATACATTGGAAGGATAGATACAGAAGGAAAGAAAGTTTTTGAAAATGATATGATTCAATATAAAATAGCAATGTTGGATGGACATGGCAATTTTGAGTCGAAAGAAGTGATTGGAAGAGTAAAATGGATAGAAGAAATACTTGGTTTTGGAGTCCCAAAGGTTATAAATAATACAAATTATGATGATTTTCAGGAATGTAATGTAATTGGAAATTACTTTGATGAACAGTTTTTCGGCGGAAGAGAGCTGGTATTTATTTAGAAAATTCGAAAGCGTATCAAGCTGGATGCACCGCAAAGCCAGATATACTTTTTTATATAGATAACATATTTATATTCTTGAACCATTTGGGGCAGGAAACAGACATAAATAGGGAGGTACTTATGAAAAAGGGACGATTGAAACGTGGGGTAGCCTTGCTCTTGTCTACCATGACACTCAGTATGTCTGTCATACCCCATCTTCCACCAAACATTTTGACGGCGTATGCTTTTCATATGACTTTTAATACGTCTACAAGTGGAGACGGGCACTATGACATTAAAGGCGCAATGCCAAATCAGCCAACAACGGACTTCCTTTGTATGAAAAAAGGAGCAAGTGCGAGAGCAGCGTATGATTATTTTAAAACAGATAACGATGTCAGCTATTCGGAAGGCTCATTGGAACATAAACGGCTGTTTTGGGCGTATTTGTTGACATATGGAAACACACCTGGTATTCATCCAGAATATCCAGATCATTCTATTGAAAATATATTTGGACAACCATATGCAGGTAATACCAAAGTTGCAAAGGAAGTTGCTTGGTCACATGGTGCCTCAAGTGGAGGAAGTGCATTAGTTGAAAGCCTCGCACATGACGGATTTATGTCCTTGGAAAACATTCCGGCAGGCTGTAAATCCCCGAATGATGTTTTCAATTCTACAAGTAAATATGGAACCCCGGAAAAAGCCATTTCTGTAGATGCGCTTAAATCCGGTCCGAATACTGTAGATGCGAAATTACTGTATGATATGGCGGGTTTGCAGGATTGGGCTACATTCCAGAAATATTGTACAATTACTGCCAGCCCTGTTAAGGGAACAGGACCAGCAAGTAGCGGTGTTGAATATCCGGTGCGAGTTGATATAAATGATGCCGGATTTGGCTGGACAGTTCTCAACCCTGAAAACGGATTTCCGGTTGCAAAACTGGAACATGATCCGATTATCTTTCATGTAGAGTATAATCCGTCTATCTTCAAAGTAATCAATGTAACAGGTCTTATTGAATACTTTGAGACAAACGATGCTGGCGGAAAAGATTCTCAGCCATTTTATCGCGCGTTTGGTAAAGTTAAAGTTACAAAGCCTGAATTTTACATGACAACCCAGTGGAAGCCGAACTCTTCGGACGTTCCGGGCGGCGGCGGAAGCAGCGGCGGCGGTGGCGGCGATCTGGATGAAGTAGATAGAATTACTGTTAAAATTTATGATCACTCAGAAACCTTTAACAGCCACTATAAAGTAGATCTTACGAAGTATGACTATGAGACAGGAGAACCCTTAAAGGATTCTATCTGGCAGGTATTAGAAGCCTTCCCGGATAAAGACCAGATTGGTACAGATAATGAAACCAACGGTCAGCTGGTAGAAAGCAAAATGCGTGAAGCGCCGACAACCTGGGATGATTGGCTAATCTTCGAGGAAGATATGGCTACAGATGAAAACGGTTATATCAGCCATGCAGATGAACGCTTTTATGATTTCGACCACAAATATTGTGACGGACATCCGATTCCGCCAGAGCCGGAAGATGAAGACGACGATGGTGATACCAGAAGCGCGCGTAGCAGCGACGATGACGATGATGATGACGATGATGAGTATGCAGAGTTAATGAAAGAATGGCAGGCTGCGGTTGATGAGTGTGAAGCGGCTGCTGCCAGCAGCAACGGAACATTCCATCATTGGATGTGTAATTCTGAGGAAAAACCGAGCGAAGAGGAAGCATTTGAAAATTCCGGCTGCCGTGAAGCAAGAGATAATGCATACCAGAATTTCATCAACCTCAGATACTCCTATACTTTCCGCGAGGTTGATCCGCGAGACGGATATATCCTTCATGCGCCGAGTGGACACCCGGACGATGTGCCTGTTGAGATTGTCACAATGGCATCCTCCGAAGCAGAAAAAGAGTACGAATGGACAAACTGCACGAATGAAGATATTGTAGTTGCAGGTAAAGCCGAAAGTTCTCTTGGCGGAGGCAATGACAGTGGCGATGATGGGGATGATACAGATTCACTTTCCTTAAATTCAAATGAGAGATTCTTCATGAAAAGTAAGAGAGTGAAAACAGCAGATTATTCCGATCTAAGTCAAAGATTATATTTAACTGAAAAATATGAGCTTTCCTGGGGCGAGCAGATCGTCAATGCATTACGCAAATTTGTGGGCTTACCGGAAGAGTTCGTAGAAGAAAATAATTTCTCACTCAATATTGTTGCAGAATATGATGAAGTCGAAGAGGATCTTCCTCTGGATGAGGAAGAATTAATTGACGATGGAGATCTGATTGATGATGTTGAGAAACCAACAGCGGAAATCAAAGAGACAGAGCCAGAGTCAAAGGATGTAACAGAAGAGACTAAATCTGTAGAAGAGACGAAACCGACAGAGAAAGAAACAGCTGCTGCCGTAGAGCCGTCTTCTAAGGATGAGACAAAAGAGGAAACCAAGGCAAAAGAGACTGAAAAAGCATCTGAAAAGGAAACGGTTTCCGAAACGAAAGATAAATCAGAAGAGCCAGAGACAAAGGCAGAAAAAGCAACTAAGGCAGCTGATGATGAGAAAGCAACCGTAGAGGACAAAAATAAGAAAGATGATGAAGATGTGAAGCTCTCCATCTCCCCGAAAAAAGTTCCTTTAACGTCTGCAAAGAATCCAGAAGAGGATGAAGAGGACGATGAGGAAGAGGAAGACAGTGTTGCAACCTCTCCAAATATGCGGAAAATCTCGGCATACAGTTTTGAGAGATCCGCAGCAACATTCTCACTGGATGATGAAGATGATGATCCGGGAACGATGTATTCGGAAGATGATGGTGGATACATTAACCTCGATGATGCGATCCCAGATTCCCAGCCAGCCGTAACACCGGGACCAGCTGATAACATCGGACATTCCTTTAAGGTATACGATCATCGTGTACCGGGACAGATCCATTTCAATAAAAAGGATATGCTCCTTGCTGCCGGAGAGAATAACGATTATAACGCGTATGGAGATACGCAGGGCGATTCTACTCTGGAGGGTGCAGTTTACGGACTGTTCGCAGCAGATGATATTTACGGACCGGATACGCAGAGAGATGAATCAGGTAATGTAACCAAGGGAACCGGAGTTATCTTTGATGCGAATGACCTGGTGGCAGTAGCCACAACAGATAAGAATGGTGACGGTTCATTCCTTGCCATCACTGAAAAACCGCATACGGTTTATAACTATAAGGAAGGAAAAATTGTTTATACAGGAAAATCCTATCCGAAGAATCTCTATGATGCAGATACATACAGAAAAGAATACGACGATGAAGAAACTGGACGTATTTATACAGATAATGTAACGACAAACGGAGATTACTGGATCGGAAGACCTCTGATTCTTGGTAACTACTATATTAAAGAGCTGACCCGTTCCGAGGGCTTTGAGCTTTCTATTTCAGGTAAGGATATGGAAGTAACCAATCCGACAAACGGAAACCGGAATGAGTATGGCGAGACAGATGATACCAAGACCAATCCGCAGGGTAGCGCGTGGGTAAAAGAGAAATTAAAACACGTAGTTACATTCCCGGAAGGAAACGCTGCATACGGTAAGAGAGAAAACCTTTTCGATATTGCAGTTGGTTCCAATAATGCAACAAACGGATTCAATGTAGTATTTGACGGCATCCCGGAGGGCGCTGACTTCTACTTTGATAATGTGACAACAAAAGATGTAACTGTTCAGGTCCCGGATGGCGGTACATGGGAAGATGCAACAACCGCGCCTCTGTACTTAACGGCGGACGGATCTACGACACCGAAGAAAGACATTGATGGAAACCCGATTGCAAATCCAAATGCAGTACCTGTTCCGAGTGCTTTCACAGGAGTTGGTGTTGAAGCAAAGAAAATTACCTCGACAACCGCGCAGCCGTCAGGAGATGCACAGTATACCGCAGCCTTTACTACCAGTGCTGAAAATGTTCGATATGTCAAATACGAATTAGAACAGATGATGCGTAGTATGGGTATCAAGACACCGAAGGATAGTGCAACAGGGCTTTATTCCCAGGCTGACTTCCCGGTATATGATGAACCGAGTAGCAAGTCGAGTGGTATGCCGGAAGAGATCATCACAATCAGCAATGTAACAACCAACGCTTCCTTAATTAAAGCGATCCTTGATTACTACGTTGCAAGAGTCAGTGCCCGGAACACCAGCAGGCTGGGCTGTGACGGAAGCGGAGCGGTAGTAAGAAACCCGGAGAACCATAGCCTATGTACCTTTCGGACGGGAAAGCAGTATAACTGCGACCTG
>OGMW01002155.1_pt1 | contig 14128 bp, 10 predicted proteins | sample 1573281 | NCBI WGS metagenome assembly OGMW01 (sample SAMEA2581907, study PRJEB24529) | metagenome | biome: Human gut stool | place: China | collected 2011
TGATCCTTGACGGACCACACAGAAAGGGCGACTTAAGAAGAGCACGCGCAGGCGCAGCTAACATCGTTCCTAACTCTACTGGTGCAGCTAAGGCAATCGGCCTGGTTATCCCAGAACTGAACGGCAAGCTGATCGGTTCCGCACAGCGTGTACCTGTACCAACCGGTTCTACCACAATCTTAACAGCTGTTGTTAAGAAGGCAGACGTAACTGCAGAAGAGATCAACGCTGCTATGAAGGCTGCTGCATCTGAGTCCTTCGGATACAATGAAGATCCGATCGTATCTTCTGACGTTATCGGTATGAGATATGGTTCTCTGTTTGATGCAACCCAGACTATGGTTTCCCATATCGCTGATGATCTGTATGAAGTACAGGTTGTTTCATGGTATGACAACGAGAATTCTTACACCAGCCAGATGGTAAGAACTATCAAGTACTTCGCTGAGTTAGCATAATCCAGATCATAAATCCAGATTTTAAAGACTCATAAGGGGTCCGGTCTTTAGGACCGGGCCCTTTTTTCGCGAAATAAATTTATCTATTTGCGAGTTTACTGAAAGGAGATATCCACCATGTTAAACAAGAAATCAATCGATGATATCAATGTAAAGGGAAGAAGAGTTTTAGTCCGCTGCGACTTCAACGTACCGTTAAAGAACGGCGAGATCACAGATGAGACCCGTATCGTAGCAGCTCTGCCAACCATCCAGAAGCTGATTAACGACGGCGCAAAGGTTATCCTGTGCTCCCACTTAGGAAAAGTTAAAAATGGCCCGAACGAAGGCGAGTCTTTAGCTCCAGTAGCAAAGAGACTGTCTGAGAAATTAGGCAAGGAAGTTGTTTTCGTATCTGATTACAATGTAACCGGCGAAGCAGCTACCAAGGCTGTAGAAGCTATGAAGGAAGGCGATGTAGTTCTTCTGCAGAATACACGTTTCCGCGGCGCTGAAGAGACCAAGAACGGCGAAGAGTTCAGCAAGGAACTGGCTGATCTGGCTGATGATTATGTATGCGACGCATTCGGTTCCTCCCACAGAGCACATGCTTCTGTAGCAGGCGTTACCAAGTTCATCTCTGCAAAGGGCGGCTCCAACGTAGTTGGTTACTTAATGCAGAAAGAGATCGATTTCTTAGGAAATGCAGTTGAAAATCCAGTAAGACCTTTCGTTGCTATCTTAGGCGGTGCTAAGGTTGCTGATAAGTTAAATGTTATCTCTAACCTCCTTGAAAAGTGCGATACACTGATCATCGGCGGTGGTATGGCATTCACCTTCTTAAAGGCTGAAGGCAAAGAGATCGGTAAGTCCTTAGTAGACGATACCAAGTTAGATTACTGCAAGGAAATGATGGCAAAGGCTGAGAAGCTTGGCAAGAAGCTTTTACTTCCAGTAGATGCTGTAGTAGCAGCTTCCTTCCCAGATCCGATCGATGCTGAGATCCCTGTAGAGAACGTTTCTGTAGACGCTATCCCAGATGACAAGATGGGTCTGGATATCGGTGCAGAAAGCGCAAAGCTGTATGCTGAAGCTGTTAAGAGCGCTAAGACCGTTGTTTGGAACGGACCGATGGGCGTATTCGAGAACCCTGTTCTTGCAAAGGGAACCATCGCAGTAGCTCAGGCTTTAGCTGATACTGACGCAACTACCATTATCGGTGGTGGTGACTCTGCAGCAGCAGTAAATCAGTTAGGATTTGCTGATAAGATGAGCCACATCTCTACCGGCGGTGGCGCTTCTCTGGAATTCCTGGAAGGAAAGGAACTGCCAGGCGTAGCTGCAGCAGATGACAAATAAAGATAACTGATATTGCAGGCGGCTGTTTTTGAAATAACTGGGGATAAAAACAGACCGCCTGTGAGTCGTGTATGTGTATAAAGGAGACGGAAGTTATGGCAAGAAAGAAGATCATCGCAGGCAACTGGAAGATGAACATGACACCTTCTGAGGCAGTTGCTCTTGTAAACGAATTAAAACCATTAGTAGTAAATGATGAAGTAGATGTAGTATTCTGTGTACCGGCTATTGATATCATTCCGGCAATGGAAGCAGCAAAGGGAACCAACATCCAGATCGGTGCTGAGAACATGTATTTTGAGGAAAAGGGCGCTTATACAGGCGAGATCTCCCCAAACATGTTAAATGACGCAGGCGTTAAGTATGTGATCATCGGCCACTCTGAGAGAAGAGAGTACTTTGCTGAAACAAATAAGACCGTAAACAAGAAAGTATTAAAGGCATTTGAGCATGGAATTACTCCTATCATCTGCTGCGGTGAATCTTTAACTCAGAGAGAGCAGGGCATTACCATTGACTGGATCCGTCAGCAGATCAAGATCGCTTTCTTAAACGTAACAGCAGATCAGGCAAAGACAGCTGTTATCGCTTACGAGCCGATCTGGGCTATCGGAACCGGTAAGGTAGCAACCACAGAGCAGGCTGAAGAAGTATGCGCAGCGATCCGCGCATGCATCGGCGAGATCTATGATGAGGCAACTGCACAGGCTATCCGTATCCAGTACGGCGGTTCTGTATCAGCAGCAAGCGCACCAGAACTGTTTGCACAGCCGGATATCGACGGCGGCCTGGTAGGCGGCGCTTCCTTAAAGCCAGACTTTGGTAAGATCGTAAACTATAACAGATAATTACTCAGGACGGCGGGAAATTTGACCCAAAAAGGAGCGTCAAGCTTGCTTGTAAGCGCCTTTTTGGGGCAGATTTCACATTGGAGTGACCTCCGATGCTTCTTGTGCGGCAAAGCCGTGCAAGAAGATGCGCCGTCCGGGTGGTTGCGAATTTAGCCCTGGGGTCGTGAAAACGGGTCTCAGGGCATTTGTATCCATTTTATAAAGCCTTAGTAAAAAAGGCAGATTTAAGAGGAGAAAACAGATATGAGCAAGAAACCAGTAGTATTAATGATCCTGGACGGCTATGGACTGAATGATAACTGTGAGCACAACGCAGTATGCGAAGGAAAAACTCCTGTTATGGATCAGTTAATGAGCCAGTGTCCATTTGTAAAAGGCCAGGCAAGCGGCCTTGCAGTAGGACTTCCGGAAGGACAGATGGGTAACTCCGAGGTAGGACACTTAAATATGGGCGCAGGCCGTGTTGTATACCAGGAGCTGACCAGAATCACCAAGTCTATTAACGACGGTGATTTCTTTAATGTACCAGAATTTTTAACAGCAGTAGAAAACTGCAAGAAAAACAATTCCGCTCTGCACCTGTTCGGTCTGGTATCTACCGGCGGTGTACACAGCCACTTAAACCATATTTACGGCCTGTTAGAGCTGGCAAAGAGAAATGGCCTGGAAAAAGTATATGTACACTGCTTCTTAGACGGTCGTGACACACCACCGGAATCCGGCAAGGAATTTGTTACTGAGCTGGAAGCAAAGATGGCAGAGCTTGGCACAGGCAAGGTAGCATCTGTTATGGGACGTTACTATGCAATGGACCGTGATAAGAGATGGGACCGTGTAGAGTTAGCTTACAAGGCTCTTACAAAGGGCGAAGGAAATACAGCAGTAAGTGCAACAGAAGGCATCCAGGCTTCCTATGATGCAGGAAAGTCCGATGAGTTCGTTGTACCATTTGTAGTTACTGAAAACGGAAAAGCACTGGCAACGATCAATGACGGTGACTCCGTTATCTTCTTTAACTTCCGTCCGGACCGTGCAAGAGAGATCACCCATGCATTCTGCGATGACAATTTTGACGGTTTTGCAAGAGAGAAGAAGTTAGACCTGGTATATGTATGCTTCACCGATTATGATGAAACCATTACCAACAAACTGGTTGCATTTAAGAAAGAGTCCATTACCAATACCTTTGGCGAGTTCCTGGCAGCAAACGGCAAGAAGCAGGTAAGAATTGCTGAGACGGAAAAATATGCTCACGTTACCTTCTTCTTTAACGGCGGCGTAGAAGAGCCAAACGAAGGGGAAGACCGCATCCTGGTTCCTTCTCCAAAGGAAGTTGCTACCTACGACTTAAAGCCGGAGATGAGCGCTTACGGCGTATGCGATAAGTTAACTGAGGCGATCAAGTCCGGCAAATATGATGTGATCATCATCAACTTCGCTAACCCGGATATGGTTGGACATACAGGCGTAGAAGCAGCAGCAATCAAGGCAATCGAAGTAGTAGATGAGTGTGTAGGCCGTGCTGTAGAAGCATTAAAGGAAGTAAACGGCGTTATGTTTATCTGTGCTGACCACGGAAATGCAGAGCAGTTAGTAGACTATGAGACGGGAGAGCCATACACCGCTCATACTACCAACCCGGTTCCATTTATCCTGGTAAATGCAGACGCTGACATGAAGCTTCGTGAAGGCGGCGCACTGTGCGATATCGCACCGACCCTGATCGAATTAATGGGTATGGAGCAGCCAAAAGAGATGACTGGTAAGTCACTGATCGTTAGAAAGTAATAAGTAAAAATAAGCAGACGCGCCTTTAGGGCGCGTTTGTTGTATATATAATGTATGGGTCCATGAAACGGCCTACTAAATGTGACGGGAATTATAAATGCATTGCATCAAAAATCCGGAGGCAGCCCATGTGGGCCGCCCCCGGATTTTTTAGGAGTAACTGCTATAAATAAGAGGTGATTGCGTGCTTTCTTATTAGAAGCCCTTAATGAGTTCGCCGTTCTTTGGCTCGAAACGTCCAGTGAAGAAGCGGAGAACTTCTGGCTCGTAAACCCATTTCAGACCGCTGATGTCATGTCTTCTCTGGTACAGGCCGATGATAGCGTCAGCAACATAATCCATATGAGCGTATGTATAAACACGACGCGGGATTGTAAGACGAACGGTTTCCAGTTTCGGAACGTGGTTTTCACGGGTGTGTGGATCACGTCCTGCAGAGATGATGCCGCGCTCCATTGTACGAACGCCGGAGAACTCGTAGATTGCTGCGGAGAGTGCCTGAGCTGGGAAGTCCTCTTCCTGATCTAAGTGATCTAAGAATGCTCTTGCATCTACGAAGATCGCGTGTCCGCCGTAAGGTTTAACCATTGGAACACCTGCTGCGTCTAACTTTTCGCCCAGGTAACGGATCTGGTTTACACGGTGGCTGATGTAATCGAAGTTCATGGACTCGCGAAGACCAATAGCCATTGCTTCCATATCTCTTCCTGCCATACCGCCGTAAGAAGGCATTCCTTCAAACTGTACAACCATTCCAGTTGCGCGAACATACAGGTCATGATCGTTCATACACAGGAAACCACCGATGTTGGTTAAGCAGTCTTTCTTACCAGACATTGTACAGCCATCGCCGTAGGAGAACATTTCATGAACGATCTCTTTGATGGTCTTGTTCTCGTAGCCAGGTTCACGGGTCTTGATAAAGTATGCGTTCTCAACGCAACGGGTAGCATCGTACATAACCTTGATGCCGTATTTGTGAGCCAGTTCGGAAACAGCTTTGATATTAGCCATGGAAACAGGCTGTCCACCTGCCAGGTTTACGGTAACAGCGAGGCAGATATAAGGAATGTGCTCTGCGCCAACTTCGTCGATCAGTGCCTGGAATTTATTTAAGTCGATGTTGCCCTTGAAATCAAGGATTGCACTTGGATCGTGAGCTTCGTCGATGATAACATCACGGAAAGTAGCACCATTGCGCTCCTGATGGAAACGGGTGGTAGTAAAGTACATGTTGCCTGGAACATAATCGCCTGGCTTGATGGTCAGAGAGGAGAGAATGTTCTCTGCGCCACGTCCCTGATGAGTAGGAACTACATATTTAAAGCCAAACAGTTCACGAACAGTTTCTTCCAGGTGATAGAAGTTGCGGGATCCACCGTAAGCTTCGTCGCCTAACATAAGGCCAGCCCACTGATGATCACTCATTGCATTGGTTCCGGAGTCAGTTAAAAGGTCGATAAAGCATTCTTCAGACTTTAATAAGAATGTATTGTAACCAGCAGTCTTGATCGCTTCTTTACGCTCTTCTTTGTCTAAGCGTGCCATGTTCTCTACCATTTTGATCTTGAAAGGCTCCGGCGCAAATTTCATCATATCCATGTTCTTCTCCATTAAAAAATCCTCCTATTATATAGTTTTTATATAGTTTTTTGCAGCGCAACATTACGCTTTTTGCTTAATTAATAATATGTTTTTATGCTTTTTTCTTCTTATAATTAGTTTCGTAATCCTTTAAGGCATTGATGGCCTGGCCGGAGAGTGGGACGATCGCGATCATATTAAATACTGTCATAAGGCCTACGCCAAGGTCGCCAAGTTCCCAGACAAATTCATAGGCTGCCACGCCGCCGATAAAGAGCATGATCAGTAAAAAGATCTTGTATCCTGTCTGAGCTTTCCAGGTATCGCCGAATACGTAAGATACGTTGCAGCGGGCATAATAGAGAATGCCAAGGAAAGTGGAAAAGCTGAACAGGAAGAGTACAACTGCGATAAATACAACGCCTGCATATCCAAGGTGATGGTTCATAGCTGCCTGTAAAAGGTCCATTCCCATAAGACCTTCGATCTTTTCAGCCGGAGCTAAAAGCATTAGGAATGCGGAACAGCTGCAGATCACTAATGTATCGATAAAAACACCAAGTGCCTGGATAAGGCCCTGTTTTACCGGATGGCTGACTTCTGCTGCGGCTGCAGCACATGGAGCAGAACCACTACCTGCTTCATTTGAGAAAAGTCCGCGCTTTACGCCGTTCATTACGATTACACCAAGTCCGCCGCCGGCAAACTGTCTGATACCGAATGCCTGGGAGAAAATGTTTCCAATAACAGATGGAAGCAGGGTGATGTTCTTAATGATAACGAACAGAGTTACTAAGAAGTAGGCGCCTGCCATAACAGGAACTACCATATCTAAAACCTTAACAGTTGCGTTCTTGCGAAGAACGATGACTGCGGACATAGCTACCAGAATGGTAGCAGTTGCAACCTGCGGGATACCGAATGCGTTCTGGAAGGAAGTGGTAACGGAGTTTCCGATTACCTGGCTGATACCTGCCCAGCAAAGCAGTCCGGAGAGTGCGAATGCGGTTCCTAAAAGACCGTATTTACAACCGCGGGTGTAATAAGTCTGTTCATCATCTGCCACATATTCGGCTTCTTCTTTTACGTTCTTTACGAAAACATCTTCTCGTTTGATTTTTGTCACCAGTCGGATACGGTCCATTACATAGGCAGGACCGCCGCGATAACCGCCGTAGAGTGGGTCTTTTTCTTTGTAGATCTGTGCCAGGGTAGACTCTACGAAGCTGCTGGAAGAACCAATGAGTGCGGTCAGCCACATCCAGAAAACAGCTCCTGCGCCGCCAAATGAGATAGCAGCAACAACACCGGCTAAGTTACCCATACCTACGCGGGTAGCGGTAGCAACGATCAGTGCCTGAACACCGGATATAGAGTTTTCATCTTTTTTTGCTTCGTCTTTTTCCAGTGTGACCCGGATCATTTCCGGGAACAGGCGGAATGGAAGAAATTTAGTTTTAAATGTAAAGTATAAACCCGCTGGAATAAGGATCAATACCAGAAGAGAAAGACCAAACTGAACTTCTCCCCCTGAGAATTCCAGGATAATTAAATCTCCCCATAACAGATCATTGATAGCTCCCACAAGTTTGATGATCATGTGGAGTATTCGGTTGATGAGATACACCTCCTTTTGTAATGTGTGAATTGAGGTTCACGTTGCGTCAAACCGTCAGGGCCCTCTGACATGTCTTGCACGATCATACATCTGCAGCAACCGCTGGCGGCTGGTTCTACAGATGATGTTTGATGCGTGATGCGTGATGCATCACATATCTTGTAATTCATATAATACACTATTTTGCACAAAAGTCAATGGTTATTTTAAAAAAAATTATGCAAAATAAAAAAGAAGCCGACCCTGATGGCGCAGAAGGATGGGACAGGAAGAAAAAAACAGGAAATGTGTGACGGGCGGATACACCTGTAGTTGTGATACGGAAAAAGAATGCGAGGGGCAATTTTGAAAATATATTTTGACCGTTTGCTAAAATTGTAGTATCATGAAAAAAGTAAGTGGATCCATGCGTGATGCACTGATAACAGTACAACAGAATAAAGAAAATAAGAAAAACAATTAAGAAAAGAAGGAGGCGGGGGCTATGCCCGAAAAAATCATTAAACAGACACTCAGTGAACAGATCTACAACATTCTGAAGGAAGATATTCTGTCTGGTAGGATTTTAATGGGCGATAAGCTTACCAATCGGGAACTTCAGGAGCGGTTTCAGGTTTCATCCACACCCGTGCGTGACGCCATTAACCGACTGTCAAAAGATGGACTGACCCAGGAAGTATCAAAAAGCGGAGCACAGCTTATCACCTTTGATTATTCCTACGCCAACGAACTCAATGACTTCATCACATTTTTAGCCTGTAGGGCTGTGATGCTTTCTTCCACAGAGCCTGATACAGAAAAACTGGTAGAAAAGCTTCAGATGTATGAAGAAGAAATGGCAGGAGCCAAAACATCCATGGAATACTTTGAGGCGGATTTTCGCTATCATAAGGTATTCTTTGACCATTGCGGAAACCGTTTTATGAAGGAAACCTATAAGCAGTATAATTTTATCCGGACCCTTCTTATACGTTATGCCATCCGGACCGAAGATGAACGGGATCTGGGGATCAGACAGCACCGGGGGATCACTCAGGCTTTTCAGAAAAAGGATTATGAGAAGGCAAGAAAGCTTATGGAAGAACATTATCTGTCCGGTATGCAGTTAGCAAGAGAGCATTACCGGGAAGGGGATACTTTCAGAGAAAATAAAAAATGATCAGAAATATTGGGAAACATTAAGGAGACAGTTATGAGAACAGCAATCGCTACAGACAGCAACAGCGGTATTACACAGGAGCAGGCAGCAAAATTAGGTATTTATGTGCTGCCTATGCCTTTTATGATCAATGGGGAAATGTTTTATGAAGGTGTGAACCTGACCCATGAGGAATTTTTTAAACGGATGGAAGAAGGGGCAGATATCACTACTTCCCAGCCTTCCCCAGGTGAGGTAACTGACTTCTGGGATAAGCTGTTAAAGGAATATGATGAAATTTTATATATTCCCATGTCCAGCGGTTTAAGCGGTTCCTGCCAGACAGCTATCATGCTGGCAGATGATTACGACGGAAAAGTACAGGTGGTAAACAACCAGCGTATTTCTGTTACCCAGGAGCAGTCAGCACTGGATGCAAGGGATTTAGCTGCAAAGGGATATGAGGCAGCCCAGATTAAAGAAATCTTAGAACGTACCAAGTACGAGAGCAGTATTTATATTACCCTTACTACTTTGAAATATCTGAAAAAAGGCGGACGTATCACTCCGGCTGCTGCAGCCCTGGGAACTCTCCTTCGCATTAAGCCGGTTTTAACCATTCAGGGAGAAAAACTGGATGCATTTTCAAAGGCACGTACAGCCAAGCAGGCCAAGACCATTATGCTCACTGCACTGGCAAAAGACTTAGAAGAGCGTTTTCATGACAAGAATGCGGAACATACCTATCTGGAGATCGCCCATACCTGCAATGAAGAAGGGGCAAAAGAGCTGGAAGAGGCTTTAAAAGAGCAATATCCAGGTGTCCCGATCACCATAGCACCTCTTTCTTTAAGCATTGCCTGCCACATTGGACCAGGAAGTTTTGCAGTAGCCTGCTCCAGTAAGCTGAAGGAGCTGGAATAATTTGGAAAAAGAAAAATGGTATGAAAAGTTAAAGGCACAGGGACAGAGTATTACTGTCCCCATGACTCTTTTGATGATCGCAGTGGCTGTTATCCCTCTTTTTTTACAGACATGGATCCTCATCGGCTCTTTTAAGCAGAACCAGATAGAAGCCAGGAGCATTGAGATACAGAACCAGTGTGTGATCTTAAGCAACCGAATGACCCGCTCCGGGTATATGACGGCGGATAAGGCCAATAATGTAAGCCTGGATGCCCAGATGCAGACCATAGCGGATCTGTATAATGGCCGTATCGTTATTGTCAACAGCAGTTATAAGATCATGACAGATACTTTTAATCTGTCTACAGGAAAATATTATATATCCGAAGAAGTTATCCGCTGTTTTAAAGGGGAAAGCGGCAGCAGCTTTAATAAAGAGGGTGGATATTTTTACCAGACTATCCCTGTTTATGATCCGGCAGATGAGAAAAAGATCCAGGGAGTGATCGCAGTGACTGCTTCCATGGAAAATGTTGTGTCGGTAACAGAACGGGTAAAAAGCAGTGCCCAGCTGTTCTTTCTGTGTATGGCACTGGTGGCAATCCTGTTTTCCATTATGTCAGCTCATTTCCTGGTGCGGCCTTTTAAGCGGCTCCTGCGTTCCTTTGACCGGGTGGCCCAGGGGGATCTGGATGCAGATATCAGCGAAGATGCTTACAGTGAGACCAGGCAGATGTCCCAGGCAGTGCAGAAGTCTCTTCGCAAGTTAAAAGCAGTGGACCAGTCACGTCAGGAATTTGTTTCCAATGTGTCCCATGAGTTAAAAACCCCTATTACATCCATCCGTGTACTGGCGGACTCCCTTATGGGAATGGAAGATGCGCCGGTGGAACTGTACAGGGAGTTTATGGCAGATATTTCAGATGAGATCGACCGGGAAAATCAGATCATTGAGGATCTGCTTACACTGGTGCGTATGGATAAGTCCGCAGAAAGCCAGATGAATATTTCCCAGGTGCATATCAATCATGAACTGGAAATGATCTTAAAGAGACTGCGGCCTATTGCCAAGAGAAGCAATGTAGAACTGATCCTGGAGAGCATCCGTGAAGTAACCGCAGATGTGGATAAAGTGAAATTAAACCTGGCTGTGACCAATCTGGTGGAAAATGCCATCAAGTATAATATAGACTCCGGCTGGGTCCGTGTAACACTGGATGCAGACCATAAGTATTTTTATGTTAAAGTGGCAGACTCCGGCATTGGTATCCCGGAGGACAGTGTGGACCATATTTTTGAGCGCTTTTTCCGTGTGGACAAGGCACGTTCCAGGGAAGTTGGCGGTACAGGACTGGGACTTTCGATCACAAAAAATGTGATCCAGATGCATCATGGTGTGATCGATGTGGAAAGTACACCGGGAGAGGGAACTACCTTCAGTATGCGTATCCCGTTAAATTATGTGCCAAGACAGGAGGAACGGTTATGAAACATGGAAAAAGAAAGTTTCTTCTGAGTATACTTTTAGGTGTACTGGTGGCTGCAATGGCAGTCCTTTCCGGATGTAAAGCCAGGACGGAACCAAAATCGGATCCGGGAGCCGGAAAATACCTGATCTATTATCTGAATTCCTCGGTTACGAAACTGGTTGCCCAGGAATATGAAACAGAAACAAAAGATCAGGTGGCGCTGGCAGAGGAACTGGTCGATCAGCTGACTTATGTGCCAAGGGATCTGGACTGCCAGACTGTTTTAAATGATAAAGTGTCTTTTAAAGCCTGCAGGATCGATGAACAGGTACTGTATCTGTATTTTGACGGCAGTTATACGGCTATGAAACCGGAACAGGAGATCCTTTGCAGAGCGGCCCTTGCAAGGACTATGACCCAGATACCGGGAATTGATTATATCAGTATCTACTGTGGGGACCAGCCGCTGATGGACCGTCAGGGAAATCCGGTGGGATTTATCTCAGCAGGTGATTTTATTATCAATACAAGTAATGTAAATGCCTATGAAAAGACGGAACTGACCCTGTATTTTGCAAACAGCACCGGTGACAAGCTGGTGGCAGAAAAGCGGGAAGTGGCCCACAATATCAATACGTCCATGGAGCAGCTGATCGTGGAACAGCTGATCGCAGGACCATCCGACAGCAGCCATCAGGCAGTACTGCCATCTGACTGCAAGATACTTAGTGTGTCTGTAACGGATAATATATGCTATATCAATTTTGACTCTGCTTTTTTAAACAGCAACCAGGCGGTAAATGAATATATCCCTATTTACGCCATTGTAAATTCACTGGTAGATAAAACCTCTGTTTCTAAGGTACAGATCATGGTAAACGGTTCCCAGGATGTAATGTTTCGGGAAGTGGTATCTTTGAATACGGCCTTTGAGCGGAATACGGATTATATTGAGCAGGAATAAAGGCGGATCAAAAGCGGAAAGATAAAGCAGAAATTAAGAACAAAACAGGAGAAAACAGAATATGAAACGGCCCCTTGTGGTGATAACTGCAGGTTTTGTACTTGGAGAGGTGCTTGCCCTGTGTTTGCAGGAGGCTGTATACAGAATATTTTTCTGGTTTGCAGGAGTGCTGTTTTTGACAGTGCTTGCTGTCAGGCGGTTTTTAAGCAGGAGTGTCATGTACAGGACGCTTCTGCTTATTTTTGTGTTTGTTTTTGGCGGGATGACGGCAGGAAGTTTTTCAGGCGCCAGGTGCCGGGAACAGATGGAGCAGGAAGAAAAGAGGATTATCCAGGCAGGATTTGGGGATGTGCTGCAGATCGACTGCGGGCAGATCACACAGGAGCTTGCGGAGCAGTGCACCGCATTGTTCGGCAGGCCCAGCGTGCCGGTGGGCCTGAGCGCCCAGGGCACATTGCGGCCGCCGGTGGAAGAAGATATAGATGGTGCGTGGTGCGGCAGCCCGATTCTATGGCTGGGTCTTGCCGATTGGAGCCAGCCCCGCCTGGAGGTCATGCAGCTGGCGGACAACGCGCCCCTGGCGATCATCAGCATGGACGGCGCACAATAGTGTACAGAGAGAGGGGCGGCCTTGGGGGCCGCCCCTTCCGCATGATGTCACCGCTGGGCAGCGCCACCAGCCGTGATGCCCGCAACGCATGAATTGACTGTGGACACCATGAAGGGGGCGAAGAAAGGGCTGCGGCCTATTTCTCTATTGTCATTCTGAGCGGAGCGAAGAATCTCACATAAGGTCTGCGGACGGCACCGATATTGCCGGACGCCCTCGGATGTTTGGTGAGAGATTCTTCGGCCTGCGGCCTCAGAATGACAGGCGGAGGAGGAGGGCGGCTCCCCGCCAATGACAGGACACTGCTTATGACGGCCCCTGCCTTTGTCATTCTGAGCGCAGCGAAGAATCTCACATAGGCGCGCGGACAAAAAAAGAGACGAACCTTTTGGTTCGTCTCTTTGGATGCGGGGGAGGTTATTCGGCGGAGGTTTCAGCAACCCACTTATCCGTGCTCCATGTGAAGTTCTTGCTAGCAAATTCGGTTGTTTTTGTTGTGCCGTCAGCATCAAAGAACTCTGCACCAGCGCCAGAAACTGCAGCGGAAGCGCCGAAACTGACTGTGGATGTAGCAGCACCAACAATGGAGCCATACTTAGCAACATCCAGTTTGCCATTAACAACAAGTTTCCCGTCGTTGCCAAGAGTCAGCTTACTGCCCTTGTTGCTGGCAGATGTGACCTTTAATTCACCGTTGACTGTCAATGTGCCATTGGCGATTGTCATGTCGATGCCAACGCTTTTAGCTTCTGCGGTAGGCTTTTTGTCAGAGCCATACATTGTGAAAAAGATTGTTTCAGCGGGAATTTCGGCATCACCTGTGATTGTCAGGCTAGGCAGATTCGTTGTACCCTCAGCTGTTGTATAGCTATCCGTAAACTTTGCCGTGACAACAGTGCCTTCGGCAGTTTTAATGCGGGCACTTGTAGTCTTGCCAATCAGGGTAATAGGTGTATTGGCTTCGGCTGTATCAGCGTTGGTGGTCATAGAAGTGACACTGCCAGTGCTGTTGACTGTGACTGTGATACCTGTCGCCAGCTTATCGGTATTCAGGTTCATTTTCACTGTGCCGTTGACAACGACTGTTCCCTCGCCGGAAACGGTACCTGCAAAGGTATCCAGTGTCAGGTTTTCGGGGACGATAACTGTGTAGCCTTCACCAATGGTCAAGGAATTTTCGGCTGTCAGGGTGATATTGCCTGTGAGCGTGATTTCCTTTGCCGCGCCTTTCAAAGCAGCTTCCAACGCCGCGAAATCAGCGATGCTGGGTACTTCGGGCTCAGCTTCCCACTGAGCATACAGGGTGACGCTTTCAGTCAGGTTGCTTACTTGCTGCTCATCGGTATACGCTGTGCCGGTGCCGTCTTGCTTTGTGTTCCAGCCTGTGAACTTATAGCCAGCTTT
>OGMW01002159.1_pt1 | contig 14095 bp, 20 predicted proteins | sample 1573281 | NCBI WGS metagenome assembly OGMW01 (sample SAMEA2581907, study PRJEB24529) | metagenome | biome: Human gut stool | place: China | collected 2011
CTATTACGGCATCTACCTGGTGACGGACCGCAGACAGGCGGATGTGGACTTCGCCGCCCGGCAGCGGGAGCGCATCAACGAATACGGCTGGGAGAGCCTGACGGAGGCGGAGCAGGCGCAATGGCTGGAGGGGCTGAAGGGCGCCTACAACCTGGAGGACCTGCACCGGGTGGACGCGGCCTGCGACTACCTGGCCCAACTGCTCTCCCAGCACGGGTACCACATTGTGGCCGTGAAGCAGGACTGGCGGCGGGAGACGATCCCCACTAAAGGGCAGCTTGGGGTGTATCTGGGCAACGTGCAGCGCCTGCGGGAGGCCTTTGTGGTGATGCCCGGTCGGGAGCCGTTGCCCGCCGATTTGGAGCGGCTGGACTGGCGCGGGGCCAACACCATCGAGCGGGTGCTGCTGGATATTTACATCCTGCTCAACAACATGATAGCGGCGATGGACCGCTACTGCGGCACATTTTATGCAGGGGAGTAGGGACCCATCGCAGATGGGACGCGGCCAGTGCCGCGAAAACGAAATGGCGCAATTCACTTGCGGCATTTCTAATCAATAAGAAAGGGGCCCCCGGCAAACCGGGGGTTTGGTGGGGAAAATGAGGACGCATAAGAACCGGGTGCCCACGCGGCCGAACAGGAAGAAAATCACCCCGGAGAACGGCGCAGCCTACTACGCGGTGGTGGAGCGTGCCGACGAACCGACGGAGGAAGGCACTGTTGTAAACAAGGAGATGCTGGATGAATTTCTGGCGGCCTCCGGCACCACTGCCGGCAGCGGCACAGCCTTCACGCTGGCCCAGGACGGCTTTTCGCTGTTCGACGGCGCGTTGGTACGGGTGAAGCTGAACCGGGACATGGTGGCGGGCGCCACGCTGAATGTGAACAGCACGGGCGCCAAGGCCATTGTGGATGCGGCGGGGAACGCAATAACCACCGGCGCAAAATCCGGCTATTGGCTGGACTTGATTTATAACAGCGGGGCAGGAAGATATGTCATTGTGGGTGGCGATAATACAGGGCGGGCAAAATATGAAGCTAATACAGCTGTAACAACTCATAATAATTCCTCAAGTGCACACACGGCCTTGTTTGAGGCGGCAAAACCAGTGGCTGGAATATACACAGGCAATGGAGGTTTGTCGCAAACAATCAACTTGGGGTTTACGCCAAGCGCTGTTTTGGTTGAGCATCCACACGGCTATAGAGTAAGTGCAGGAGTTTCAAATCCTCAAGGTATATCAACTGGTGGTCTTGCTATTAACGGATACCCAGCAACAGAAATAGGTGCTCGCGTAATAGAAGTTGTTTCAAATGGATTTACAATTAGAGCCAACGGAACAAATGATCACAATCTTAATGTAAATGGACAGAAAAACTATTATGTCGCTTTTAAATAGGAGGAATCATAACCATGAGCACAATCATCCACAAAACAACCCACGGCATCCAATCCCAATCGCATAGGCAATACCCCGAAAACTGGGAGGGCCCTGAATGGCTGCCGGTACCGCCGGAGCTGGAAGGGCTGGCGGCGCAGCACGCGCCCTACTGCACGCTGGAACTGGATGAAGACAGCAACCTGGTGGGCATCACGCCCACGGAACGGCCAGCGGAACCGGAGCCGCCCCCGTCCATCGAAGAGCGCACGGCGGCGCTGGAAGATGCATTGTTAACAATAATGACGGAGGGAAAATGATATGTTTGCGTTCCTGAAAATTCAGTACCAGCTGGGGCGGATCGACGCCGCGACGCTGCGCAGCTTCGTTCCCAAATGGATCACGGGCGAACAGGCGAAAGAAATAGAAATGGGTTGATCTTCCGTGATTCTTTTTTGTAACCCCTGTACCCACACCCCCGGCGGCGGAGCAAAAAAGAATCACGGAAGATCAACCCGTTTGCGGCGAAGTGTTCTGCGGGGAGGGTTGCTGATGGTCAGCCATGCAAACCGCGTCCCCCAGAACCCCAACCGCAAGAAGATCACGCCGGAGGGCGGGGCGGCCTATTACGCCACGGTGGAGAATGCGGACAACCCCGTAACAGAAGGCGCCGTTGTCAATAAGATGATGCTGGACGAGTTCTTGGCAGCGTCGGGTACGACGGCTGGCAGCGGTGCGGCATTTACTTTGGCGCAGGATAGGTTCACCCTTTTTGATGGGGCGCTGGTACGAATCAAACTCAACCGCGATATGGTGGCGGGCGCCACATTGAACGACGGGCGCCAAGGTAATCGTAGACGGTGACGGCAATGCTGTGGGCACTTGGCTGAAAAGCGGCACCTGGGTGGACCTGGTGTATAACAGCGCCACCGGCAAATACGTTGTGACGGGTGGCGCCGGTGAGCGGCACAAGCCCGGCGACGTGCTGCTCACCGCCAGGAACCCGGGCAGTGAGTGGGTGCTGTGCAACGGCGGTACGGTGTCGGGGAGTACCTATCCAGACCTGACGGGAGTCATTCCTACAACAGGGATCGGCGGTCAATGGACATTCACCAATATTTCGACAAGTGTGACATCAGAGGCCGTAGGGGTTGCAGCCGCAAACGGTTACTGGGTTGCAGCAGCAGGCAGCTACATTTTTTATACTACTAATCCTTTTGGAACATGGACTGCAAAACAGATATCTGGGATGGCGGCAAATAGTATCAAGTTTGTAAACGGTTATTTTGTCGTGTGTAGTGGGAGCAGCAAAATATTTTATGCGACGAATCCCGCGGGGACATGGACTGCAAAAGCGATATGGGATTATTCTGGTGGATATTCGATTGCTGATATTGATTATGGAAATAATTATTGGGCAGCCGTAGGTGGTTATTACGATGACGAAGATTCTGTATATCGTTACCATGCGTTCTACTGTACTTCATTAACGGGGAGCTGGGGGCGGACCTCGGTTTGGCAAAGTCGCATCGTTCGAATATTCTTTGAAGACGGAAAGTTTATAACAGAGAATAAGCAACAAGCGACAACGCCAAATAGTAGTTGGAATAGCATAACAATCAATACCCCTGTTGGAATGAATGGGCTTGCCCGGGTGGGATCTTACTGGGTAACTGCCGGTGATTCGGGGATAGCATACTCTACAGCACTTAATGGGTCGTGGACAACTGTTGCGGGTTCTACTGGAATCGCATGGATGAAAATGAAGAAGTTGGGCAGTGAAATTGTTGCGTGTGGGTCGAGAAACAGTGACCACATACCATTTATCGCTTATGCGGCATCACCGACAAAATGGGAGATACAACAGGTTGGCACGGTTTCAAGTTCTCTGCGCGGGGTAGATAGAATGAACGGTATTTTTGCTTGTGCGGGCGGCCCATATTCAACGCCCTATAAACCGCAAGCATTTGCCATAGACACCCAAGCGCTGCAGCTGCCAACCATCGAGATCCCCGGCGTAAAGGCCTACATGAAAGCAAAGAAGTAAACGAGAGAAAAGGAGACAAACAATGAGTAAGAAAGAAAACATCTTCCTGCGCAACAAGAGGACCATCCTGCAGATCGGGCGGGCCAACAAGGTGGATACCAGTGTGGCGGCCAATATCGCCGTGCAGATGGCAAACGAGGTGCTGGCGGACAAGCCGGTTACATATTCCACCGAGGGGGTGGAGAACTTCATGACCTGGGTGGGTGACGTGGAGGACCTGACCGCGGCGGAGCTGGGGCACCAGATGGCGGCATACAACCAGGCGGCCACCGAGGCCATCCAGCGCGGCGAGCCCTGGGTGCTGTGATGGGCTTCAGGCAGGCCCATGCCGGCAACTACCGGGCGGGGCGCAGCCGGCCGGTGCGGTACATCGTGATCCACTACACGGCCAACAACGGCGACACGGCGGCAGGCAACGCCGCCTACTTCGCCCGGTCGGTGGTGAAGATTTCGGCCCACTACTTTGTGGATGAAAACGAAGTGTGGCAGAGCGTGAAGGAGGGCGACACGGCCTATCACTGCGGCGCCAAAACGTACAAGCACCCCCAGTGCCGCAATGACAACAGCATCGGCATCGAGCTGTGCAGCCGGATGGACGGCGCGGGGCGGTATTACTTTATGGGCGCCACGGTGGAGCGGGCGGCAGCGCTGACCCGGGAGCTGATGGCGAAATACAACATCCCCATTGAGCGGGTGCTGCGCCATTACGACGTGACGGGCAAGAACTGCCCGGCGCCGATGGTGCAGCAGCCCGCCCGGTGGGTGGATTTCAAAAAGAGATTGGAGGGGGAAGAGATGACGCAGGAGCAATTCAACGCCATGTATGAGAAGGCCGTGCAGGCCCACGCGGACAAAGTGAACGCCCAGCCGGTGAGCAGCTGGGCGGCGGAGGCCTGGGCGAAGGCAAAGGCGGAGGGCGTGTTCGACGGCACCATGCCCCGGGCGGCCCTGACCCGCGAGCAGGCCGCCGTGATCCTGGATAGGGTGCGATAGGGGGAGCTTTTATGGAATGGACGGTGGTCATTGTACTGGGGGCGCTGGTATCGCTGGGGGTGGCGATCGTGAAGCCCATCGTGTCGCTGACAAAGGCGATCACCACGCTGACGGTGACGGTGGACAACCTACAGGGGGACATGGAGAACATCACCCGGCGCAACAGCGACACCCACGCGCGGCTGTGGAAGCACAGCGGGGAGCAGGACGATAAGCTGGCGGACCACGAGTGCCGCATCAGCCACCTGGAGGGTGGCTCGCCCACCTGGAAGAATTGAAGGGGGAGAGAATATGGACTATTTGACAAACTTCATCCGGCCGGAGCTGCTGGTTTTGGTGCCGGTGCTGTATCTGATTGGCATGGGGCTGAAGCGCAGCCAACGGGTGAGCGACAACAACATCCCGCTGCTGCTGGGCACGGTGGGCATCGCCCTGGCGGTGGTGTACGTGCTGGCCACCAGTGAGCTGACCGGCTGGCGCGATGGACTGATGGCGGTGTTCACCGCCGTGACCCAGGGCGTGCTGTGCGCCGGCGGCAGCGTGTATGTGAACCAGATCATCAAGCAGGGGATGGAATAGAATAAGCCCCCGGGGATCAATCCTCGGGGGCTTGTGTATGTACGGTGCGCTTGTAACGGCCTTTTGGGTGAAATTCTACAATTTCTAAACTTACGACTTCCAGCAGGTTTTGCCCTGACACGTAATAATTAGTTGGCTCGAAGAAGAAACTGAGTGGGAATTGACCATTGATGTCATGTCCAATGGCTAGGTGCAAAAAACCATCTAAATAGCGGTTATATAATATGTATTCAGCTGGAAGCACGCAATTTTCCGGAAGATGCGCATCAAAATCCACAACGATCTTCTTATCAAACACACTTTCAATCAGTGGGAATAATTTAATTCTTTGTTCTACTTTGCCATAAAAACTGCTTTTTTTAATGTCATTTAACGTGAGTTTACCGTTGTGTATCATCTTAAAAATAGCACCAGCAGAGATTTTGCTGTTGGCTTGAAATATGTTAAGATCCGTTAATTTATGCAGCCCCAATAAATGCCTTAACTGATCCTTTTGAAAATAAATATGCAAGACTATACCATTTTCTAAAGTCAAGATATAATCTTTGCCTACCATGTGGGAGAATGTTTGTGCGCACTGCATTAATTCATCCATTTTCGACTCCTGAAAGCAAAAAAATGCGCTTCAAGGTAGCTTGAAGCGCAAAATAATCAAACATGCATTTTTTGTTTCAGCTTATAGCCTATTCAAGACCGGCTCAATGCACAAACCATTTGGGAACCTCCGCGGACACTCCTTGAAACAGCATTCCGCATCTTTGGTCGGAGCAGAAGAAGCAAGCAGAGCATGCTTTTTCTACCCTTATAGTATATTCTTTTTTTCAGTAAGTCAACACAGGTTGTAAAAAAATTTGCAATTTTACAATTAGGAAATAAAGTAACACCGTTACTATGTCATTCTTATATACTTTTTTATTATATTGCATTTCATCTGGGGGTGCAATACAAATAAATAGCAACCTGTGTGCAACTGTTTGTTCGAATTACAAAAGCATATGGCTAATATGCAAATTAAGAGCTTTTGATGCCCCTCGTTAAAACAATATTAAGCAGCCCATCGTGTGGGAAGATGGGCGCCTGTTTGAGGCGGACAGCATCCTGGACGTCCGCCCCGCCGCCAGCCTGAAGGCCGGGGGCCGCGGCATCCGCTACCCCTGCCGCATCCTGGGGCACCGGCGGTATCTGTTTTACGATGCTCCCCAATGGTTCGTGGAGAGCTGATTTTGTTACCTGATGGGATGCTGTTTCGTCATAGTAGAGCAGGGAAGGATCCCCGCTCACCGTCAGCGAATGAGTTGATCGACGGTTGTGTCCAAAACCGCTGCGACGGCCTGTAAAGTTTCCAATGTAGGATTCGATTTGCCGCATTCGATCCTGCGTAGGGTGCTTACGGCAATATCTGCGTAAGCTGCCAACTTTTCTTGTGAAAGGCCGAGTTCCTTGCGCAGCTGGGTCACTTTGACACCGATGTCGATTTGCAACATCCCTGCAATCTCCTTTCCTTGGGCCGAATGGCTGGGATTGGCCCAATAAAAGGAGACGGTGCAGCGGCGTGAACGGTAATAGAAAAAAGCGATATAAAGATAAAAAAACAGGCTGAGACGATTCGGCAGAGAGGATGTGGGCCAAGCGATAAAGGGGATGGCTGTGCAAACCTGTTGCACCCGCTGTTGCACCATCCGCGCTAAGCCTTGATATCACTGAATACATTATGACCCCCTGTGGGTTTGATCCGGTAAAATCATGCAGAGTAAAATCCCCCTGCCCGTGCACACAGCACACGGGCAGGGGGATTTTACTCTGTGGGGCCGCGCCCGCCTTAATTCAGCAGCCAGATGGCCAGGTTGAGGTAGGCGGCGAAGGCCAGCCACAGCAGGTAGGGGACCTGCAGCCGGGCGGCCGGGGGATCCAGGGGGACAAAGGTGCGGATCATCAGCAGCACGGCGGCAAGCAGCAAAAGCAGCCATAAAAAGGCGAATAAACGCCATTGCAGGCCAAAGAACCAGAGGCTCCAAAAGAAATTGAGGGCCAACTGCAGGGCGAAAGCGGCCATTGCCCCTTTGGCGCGGGCGGGGGCCGCCAGGCGCACCCGTGCCGCCCCCACGCCCATCAGCACATACAGCAGGCTCCACACGATGGGGAATACAAGGGAGGGCGGCGTGAGCGGCGGCTTGATGAGGGCTTGGTAGGCGGGCATGCCTTTGGCGGTGAACAGGGCGGAAAGGCCGCCCACCGCCAGCGGGAGCAGGATACAGGCCGCGTAGGTCCAAAATTTGTTGCGTTTCATCATACATCACCAATGAATAGTATGCCGCTGTGCCGGGGCAATATGACGGCGCGGCCCGGGAAAGCCCGTTTTTAGGGGGCGGAGGGTGAAATTTACAGCTTATTCACGGGCAAATGTGGTAAAATAGGCGCAGTGAAAGGGCCTTGCCGTTTCAAGCTGCGGGGCGGCCTGGGCGCGGCGGGGCCGCACGGCCCGCAGGCGCGGGGGCGTTTGGGCCCTTCAAACGGGATCTTGCGGAAAAGGGGAATCGGAATGGGACTGAAAGAATACTGCATCGATGGAACGGACAAGCTGGATTTGGGAAAGATGCCCACCGGGGTGAAGGGGCTGGGGCTGGACCGGAAGAAGATCGAGGCGCGGACCCAGGAAAATATGCAGGCCATCGAGGCCCTGCAGGATAAACTGTACGCCGAGGGGCGGGAGTCCGTCGTCATAGTGCTGCAGGCGATGGACGCCGCCGGCAAGGACAGCACCATCAAGCACGTGATGGCGGGGGTGAACCCCCAGGGCATCGCGGTGCACAGCTTTAAGCAGCCCACCAGCGAGGAGCTGGCCCATGACTATCTGTGGCGGGCGGTGCATGGCCATATTCAACCGCTCCTACTACGAGGATGTGCTGGTGGTCAAGGTCCACGGCCTGCAAAAGGAGTACCGCATGGCCGCCCGCTGCCTGGACGACGACGGCTTTTTTGAAAAGCGCTACCGCCAGATCCGCCATTTTGAGGAGTATCTGTATGAAAACAGCTACCGCCTGGTGAAGCTGTTCCTCAATGTGTCGCGGCAGGAGCAGAAGGAGCGGTTTTTGGAGCGCATCGACATCCCGGCGAAGAACTGGAAGTTCTCCGACGCGGATGTGAAGGAGCGGGCCCATTGGGGGGCTTATATGGAGGCCTACCAGACCGCCATCAACAACACGGCCACAGCCCACAACCCCTGGTATGTGCTGCCGGCGGACAACAAGTGGTACACCCGGTACCTGGTGTCGCTGGCGGTGCGCCGGGCGCTGGAGGCGGCAGACCCCCATTACCCCACCGTGCCGGCGGATAAGAAGGACGAACTGCAGCGCTGCAAGGGAAAGCTGCTGGGCGAGGACGCATAGATGGGGCGGGATAACGGCAAGGGGCGCCTGGGCCTTGGGGCGGGCCGCATGGCGGCGATCCTGGGCGCCTGCCTGGTTATGGCGCTGATCGAAGGCGTGCTCAAACCGGGCTACGGCCCCAAAGCGCTGTGTAAGCTGGCGCTGTTTTTGGGGCTGCCCCTGGCCTTTTCACGGCTGCGGGCGGGCGCGCCGCTGAAAGCGCTGTTCACCGGCTGGCGGCGGGGGCTCAGGCTGGGGCTGCCCCTGGGGCTGGGCGTGTTTTTGTTCATCTTGGCGGCCTATCACTTCATCGGCCCGTTTTTTGATTTTTCCGCCGTCACCAGCGCGCTGGAGCAGAACATGGGCGTCACTCCGCGGAACTTTGTGTGGGTTTCCCTGTATATCGCCCTGGTCAACTCCCTGTTGGAGGAATTCTTCTTCCGCGGTTTTGGGTTCCTGTGCCTGCGGGGGGAGATCGGGCAGCGGGGCGCCTATCTGTTCAGCGCCGGCGCCTTTGCCCTGTACCACGTGGCCATTATGACCAGCTGGTTTTCTTTGCCCCTGTTTTTGCTGCTCATTGCGGCGCTGTTTGTGGCGGGGCTGCTTTTCAATTGGCTGGATGAGCGGGGCGGCGGCCTCTACCCCTCGTGGCTGGTGCATATCGGCGCCAATTTTGCCGTGAACACCGTGGGGTTCCTGCTGTTCGGCCTGCTGTGAGGCGGGCGGCAATTTGGCGGTTGTACGCCGGCGCACGCCGTGGTAAAATAAGAGCACTGCGGCCGGAAGGCCGCTGCAACCATGATGCGGAGGAGACCCATGAAAACAAGCACGATCAAGCGGGCGGCGCTGTGCGCCATGGCGGCTATGCTGCTGTGGGCCGGTGCGGGCTGCACAAAAACGAAGCCGGAGAGCGGCGGAAAAGAAGGAGACGCACACATGAGCAAAGCGACCATTACAATGGAAGACGGCCAGCAGATCCACCTGGAGCTGGACGCCGGGCAGGCGCCCATCACGGTGGAGAATTTTGTGAAACTGGTGGAGGACGAATTTTACAACGGTTTGACCTTCCACCGCATCGAGCCGGGTTTTGTGATCCAGGGCGGCGACCCGGACGGCAACGGCATGGGCGGCCCGGGGTATGCCATCAAGGGCGAGTTCACGGCCAACGGTGTGGACAACACCATCTCCCATGAGCGGGGCGTGATCTCGATGGCCCGTTCCCAGGCCTATGACAGCGCCGGCAGCCAGTTCTTCATCACGCTGGACGACGCCACCTTCCTGGACGGCCAGTATGCGGCCTTCGGCACAGTGGACGAGGAGAGCATGAAAGTGGTGGACGCCGTTGTGGAGCAGTATTTAAAGGACGGCAAGACGCCGGTGATGAAGAGCATCACTATAGACGACTAATAACGGGGGCGGGGCAGAATATTCTGCCCCGCCTGTTTTTTTGCCCGGGGCTTGGGCGGCTGCGCGGGGCAAATCGCCTTCCGCCGTGCAAAAATAGAGCAAAACAATGTGACCTGGGGGGCGCGCCGGGTGTTTATGAAATGAAAGGGGGCGGGTATGGTGGAGAATAGCGGGGATTTCGCCGCGAAGTATGCGCTCTACGGGGGCGCGGTCTACCGGCTGGCCATGAACTACCTGGCCAGTGGGCCGGACAGCGAGGACGTGATGCAGGAGGCCTTTGTGCGGCTGCTGACCCGGGCGCCCGCTTTTGCCGATGCCGGGCATGAAAAGCGCTGGCTGCTGCGGGTGACGGCCAACCTGTGCAAAAATAAATTGCGCAGCCCCTGGCACACCCGGCGGGCCCCGGCGGAGGCGCTGCAGCAGGTGGCCGCGCCGGATGGGGAGCGACAGGCCTTGGAGCTGGTGTTCGGCCTGCCCGCCGCCTACCGGGTGGTGCTGTATCTGCACTGTTACGAGGGGTATTCGGTAAAAGAGGTGGCGCAGCTGCTGCGCTTCAGCCAGAGCGCCGTGAAAATGCGGCTCAAGCGGGGGCGGGATTTGCTGCGGCTGGAACGGGAGGAGGAGCGGCGATGAAGGAAAAGGCATACCGGCGGGCGATGGACTGTGTGGAACCGGGGCCGGAGGCGGCGGAGCGCCTGGAGGAGGCGGTGGGGCGCCGTGAAACCCGGCGGCGGGCCGCCCCTGTGGCGGCGGCCTGCGCGATCGCGGCGGCGCTGGTGCTGCTGCCTGTTTTGTGGCCGGGGAAGGGGGCGCAAGTGGGCCAGGGGGGCTTCAGCGTCACCGCCTATGCGGCGGCGGAGGGGCAGATGCTGGCGGGGGATTATGCGGAAAGCCTGGAACCCCGGGCGATGGAGCCGGGCGTCATCCTCCAGCTGCCCCGGTACAGCCCGCTGATGAGCAGCGTGCCCGGCTACCCTTTTTTAGTGCGGGGGAGCGGCACCATACGGGTGACGGCCCAGGGGGGCACGCTGCTGCGGTGGGCGCCGCCGGCGGGGCAGGTGGAGGACCTGGGCACTGCCGCCGATTGCAGGGACGGCGACACCATTTACTGGGCGCCGCCCGGGGCGGAGGCCTTTGACCAGGAGGCGGTGCTGCTGTTCCAGGCCGGAGGGGAGCAGGTGCGCGTGGTTTTGACCCTGGGCGCAGATGGATACAGCTACACCGCGGAGCTGGCGGAGTGAGCGTGCGCAATGGGCGGACAGTTGCTTTTAATGGACGAAACTGTTATACTATATAAAAGGATAGGCATGGGATGCAGCGCCAAGCGCCCTGCCGCGCCGGCGGGAAAGGAGTGTGCGCGATGGCAAAGTATGTGGTGAAAAAAGTGCTGAAGTATCTGCTGTGTTTTTTGGGTATCATGACCATTGTGTATTTTATTTTGGAAAATGCGCCGGGCGACCCGGGCAAGGTGATCCTGGGCAAGCCGGTCATTTACCTGTACCCCACGGAGACCACCCAGGTGCGGGTGGATGTGGAGCTGGCCCGGGGGACCTTTACCGCCACGGAGCCGCCCCTTGGCGACGGCTGGCAGGTGACGGCCCAGCCCGACGGCACGCTGACCGGCCCGGACGGCGAAAGCTACTCCTATCTGTTTTGGGAGGCCGACGCGCCGGTGGCGTTCGATTTTTCCAGCGGATTTGTGGTGCCCGGGCGGGAGAGTGAAGGGTTCCTGCGGGAAAAATTGGCCTATTTGGGGCTGAACCAGCGGGAGATCGCAGACTTTTTGGCCTTCTGGCAGCCCCAGATGGAGGGGAACCCCTATAACCTGGTGGCCTTCCAGACGGAGCGCTACACGGAGGAGGCGCAGCTGCGGATCGAGCCCCAGCCGGATCAGGTGATCCGGGTGTTCATGGCCTGCCGGCCGCTGGATGGGCCGGTGGAGGTGCCCGAGCAGGTGCTGCAGCCCGCCGCCCGCCGGGGCTTTACCGCCGTGGAGTGGGGCGGCAGCATGGTGGAATAGCCGGGCGCTGCGCAGAGCGTTTGGCGGTGTGAGGGCGAAGGCACCCGTTGCCTTCGCCCTTTTGTCTGCCGCATAAGCAGGGGCGGGCGCGCTTGCCGCTGGCGGGCGAAGCCCATTGAATTGAAGGAACCGGCAGTTGGCAGAGTGAGGTGCGGAATGAGGATCGAATATAAGGACATTTGCATCCGAGACGCAGAAGTGATGGATTGTGAGCAACTTGCGATATGGTGGAATGACGGCAAAGTCATGGAGCACGCAGGGTTTCCCAATGGTTTGGATACCAGCGCAGAAGAAATTGAAAAACAGATCGAAACGGATTCCGACAACACAAAACGGCGGTTGATCATTGTAAAGGGCGATGTTTCCATTGGTGAAATGAGCTATTGCAATTTGGGAAACAACAGGGCAGGGATCGGCATAAAAATATGCAACACGGATTATCAAGAAAAAGGGTTGGGGCGCATTGTATTGAGTATGTTGATCCGCGAGTTGTTTCGCCGAGGGTATGAAACGATACAGTTGGATACAAACCGCAAGAATACAAGAGCCCAACACGTGTATGAAAAGCTCGGCTTTTCCAGGGTGGGAATCAGGGAGAATTGTTGGAGAGACCAATTGGGAAACCTCCAATCCGCAGTGGATTATGCGTTGACCCAAGAAAATTTTATGGAATACAGATAACCAAAGTGCAGGCTGTGGAGAAAATAAAAAAGAGGCCGCTGCGCATGCAGCGGCCTCCCGGATCGCGTGTGCGTGGCTGTGTAAAACAAAAAAGCTATAAAACCGAAGCCTTATAGCAATTCTATTTTTGCAGCTGGAGCAGCATATCGCCCAGCACATCGGCGAAAAGGGATGCCGAATACAGGGCTTCATCCAGCGAATTGCCGCTGGTGCCCACCTCCAGCAGCATGCTGCCGGTGGTTACGTGCTCATTGAAGCGGGCGGCGCGGATGTTGATGGGCCGCATGATGCCCGGGTAGGTGGTGTTCATCCGGTCCTGCACCTTCATCATAAAGGCCAGGTTTTCGCGCCAGTTGTCGTGGCGCAGGCCGCCGGCGTCGGTGCCGGCCACCAGCATCAGCTGGGCGGTCTGGCGGCCGTTGATCTGGGCCACGGTCTTGTATTTTTTGCCGCTGGCGGTGATCATGGCGTCCCGGTGCACGTCGATGACGAATTTGATGGAGGGGTTCTCCTTCATCACGGAGGAGATCACGTCCAGCGTGCGGTTGTAGGCGCCGTTGTAGGAGGGGCTGTCGTTGATCACGGTGGCGTGCAGGGTCTTGATCCCCTTGGCGTTGAGGATGCGGTCGATCTCGTCGCCCACGCGGATCACGTTGTAATTGGTGTCGGTGGTGCGGTCGGTATCGGTGGGTTCATACCAGTTGTTGGCGTCGGGGGTATAGGCTTCGCTGCCGTGGGTGTGCACGATCAGCACCGCGGGCTCCTTGGAGGAGATGGCGATATTGGTCTTTTGCGACAGCAGGGCGGGGATATCCACGGCGTAATCGGTATCGTTTTTGATGTAGACCGTGCCGGAGCCGGGGTAGGAGCCGCCGGCGCCGTCGATGGTGATGGGCGACACGTTGGCCGGTGTTTTGGGCACGCCGCCCTGGGGCAGCACGGCCTCGCTGACCGAGGCGCCCGCCGCCAGGTCGTCGGGCAGGGGCTCGTCTTCTTCGGCGATGTCCTCCGGCGAATAGGCGCGCACCTTCACATCCTGCACGGGGCTGCCCGCGGGCGGCGCCGCTGCGGGCAAGCCGCCCCGGGCGATGAGCACGCCGCACAGCGCCAGGGCGGCCACGGGCAGCAAATGGAGCCTGCGCCGGGGAGGACGTTTGTTTTTCCTGTATTTTGGACCCATGGAATGCTCCCTCCGCAATTGGCTTGTTGATAGAATAAATCTATGCGGTGGGGGCTGTTTTATGCCTGGGGTCAGTTCAGCAGCTCCTCGATCTCGGCCACGGTCAGGTGGCCGTGTAGGGCGATGTCGATGGCGTAGCCCACGATTTTGGCGCTTTTGTGCATGAGCAGGTCGATATCCTTGGGGGTGACGATCATGGCGCCGTCGGGCGGCAGTTCGTCGGCCGGGGGCAGGGGAGAACCCGCCTGCTCGCACAGGTCGGCGGCCAGGGTCATGGCGTCCACCACGGTGGGCACGCCCATGGCGATCACGGGCACGTGCAGGCTCTGCTCATCCAGGGCGGTGCGGCCCGCGGCGATGCCGCCGCCCGGCGTGATGCCCGTGTTGGACAGCTGCACCGTGCGGCACAGCCGTTTCAGGGACCGGGAGGCCAAGGCGTCC
>OGMW01002160.1_pt1 | contig 14083 bp, 7 predicted proteins | sample 1573281 | NCBI WGS metagenome assembly OGMW01 (sample SAMEA2581907, study PRJEB24529) | metagenome | biome: Human gut stool | place: China | collected 2011
TAATCCACCTACATTTCTATTTGACAAGCAGATTATTTTATCGACTAATAAAATGCAACTTGTTCAGCAGGAAGGACAAATCCAAATAAAAGGAGTTGTGAAAGATGCTGGCGGAGATCCCTTGATCGGTGTGAATGTGAAAGTGAAAGATTCTACGGTCGGTACTATCACCGATATAAACGGAAACTTTACGCTACAGACCAGGAAAGGAGATATTCTGGAAATTTCTTATGTGGGATATGCCACGAAAACAGTAAAGGTACAGAATGCCCAAGTTCTGAATATTGTGCTGACAGAAGATACAGAAGTACTGAATGAAGTCGTTGTTACTGCATTGGGTATCAAGAAGGAAGCTAAATCTTTGTCATACAATGTACAGCAAGTAAGCAATGCCGAGATTACACGCATTGCAGATGCCAACTTCGTCAATAATCTGAACGGTAAAGTTGCGGGTGTTACAATTAACTCATCTTCAGCTGGTGTCGGTGGCTCTTCACGTGTAGTGATGCGTGGAACCAAATCATTGAATGGTAATAACAATGCTCTTTATGTGGTTGATGGTATCCCGATGAGTGATATGAGTGCCGCTTCTACACAGCCTACGGACTCATACGAAGGTGCCGGTCAGTCCGGTGATCCTATTTCCGGTCTGAATCCCGAGGATATAGAGAGTATCTCTGTTTTGAGTGGACCGTCAGCTGCAGCTCTTTACGGTAGTGCCGCTGCCAATGGTGTTGTGATGATTACTACTAAAAAAGGTAGGGAAGGACGTACTTCAGTCAGCATATCCAATAATACGACTTTCTCCGCTCCTCTTGTCTTGCCCGAATTTCAAAATACTTATGGGCAGACAGAAGTGGGTAGTTACTACAGCTGGGGCAGTAAATTGAATACGCCGAGCAGCTATGATCCTAAAGACTTCTTTCAGACAGGTGTGAATGTAACAAATGCTGCCAGTCTTTCTACAGGTACTGACAAGAATCAGACTTACTTATCTTTAGGTACTACCAATGCCAAAGGTATTATCCATAATAATGACTACGAACGTTACAATGTCACTGTCCGTAATGTTGCCAAGATGCTGAAAGATAAGCTGACTCTTGACCTGAGTTTTATGCTTAGCTCTGTAAAAGAACAAAATATGACCTCTCAGGGACTTTATTATAACCCGTTAGTACCTCTTTATCTATTTCCTGCGGGAGATGATTTCTCCAAAGTACAGGCATATCAGCGGTATGATTCGGAACGAAATTTACTGACTCAGTACTGGCCTTACAGCACAAGTCTGGCTTTACAGAATCCATACTGGATTACCGAGCATATTAAAATACCTAATCATAAGAACCGTTATATGGCAACTGCATCGGCAAAATATGAATTTGCTGACTGGATTAATGTAACAGCCCGTGCCAAAATGGACCGCAACAACGAACGCCGTGAGCGCATGTATGATGCCGGAACAAATACTTTGTTTGCTTCTAAATACGGTTATTACTCCAAGAGTAATATCGAGAATCAACAGATATACGGTGAATTATTGCTGAATATTAATAAGTACTTTGTCGATAATACCCTAAATGTAACAGCTAATGTGGGTGGGAACTTTGAAAACAATGATTATCAGTCTGATTATTTCGGAGGCAAACTGAAGTCGGTAGCCAACCTCTTTACTTTTGGCAACGTGGATACTTCAGAGAAGAATCTGGCCAACCAATATGGCTATCATTTGAAAAAACGCGCCATATTCGGTAGTGCTCAGATCGGTTACAAGTCTATGGCTTATCTGGATGTGACGGCTCGTAACGACTGGTCATCTACCTTCAAAGGGACGAATACCGGTTCTTTCTTCTATCCGTCTATCGGTCTTTCGGGGATTATCACAGATATATTCCGTTGCAGTACGGATATTATGCCATACATGAAAGTACGTATTTCTTATTCGGAAGTAGGTAATTCACCGGATGTATTTCTGGCTATTCCGACTTATGCGTTGGTTGATGGCGTTCCTGTTACTCAGTCCCGACGTCCTAACCCCAATCTGAAGCCGGAACGTACCAAATCATGGGAAGCCGGATTTAACTTTGTCTTCTTCAAGAACCGTTTGAGATTGGATGGATCTATCTATCAGTCACGTACCTACAATCAGTTCTTTGAACGTACCCTTTCTTCTACTACCGGCTATAAATCGGAAGTAGTCAATGGCGGTCGTGTAGATAATAAAGGTATCGAATTGTCTTTGCGTTTTGAGGACAAATGGGGAAATTTTGGCTGGAGTTCGTATCTGACCTATTCATTGAACCGAAATAAAGTGGTGGAATTGCTGCGCAACTATGAAGATCCTTATACGCACGAACTTACTTCTTTGGATAGAATTGATATGGGCGGGACAAGTATGTATAAAATGATACTGACAGAAGGCGGATCTATCGGCGATATTTATGTGAATACGCTTCGCACGGACGAACATGGAGCTATCTATGTCCATCCTTCGGACCAGGTTGTAGTTACTCAGCCTGATGAATTTGTAAAGGCTGGTAATAGTGCTCCTAAGTATAACCTCGGTTGGGGAAACACATTCAGTTACAAAGGGCTTTCATTGGGATTCCTGTTCACGGCACGTGTCGGTGGTGTAGTTGTATCACAGACACAGGCGACGATGGACGCATACGGCTCTTCAAAGGCTACAGCTATTGCCCGTGATAATGGCGGAGCCATTGTTAACGGTCGTCCAATCGGTGCGGAAGATTACTATACGAAAATTGGAGGTGCAGGTGCTCAGGGTGGTATTGGTTCTATGTACACCTACAGTGCGACTAATGTCCGTTTGGCTGAGTTATCGTTAGGCTATGATATTCCTATCAACAAGTATGTGGACTGGATTAAGGGGTTGAACGTATCTTTCATCGGTAAGAATCTCTTTTTCCTTTATAGAAAAGCTCCGTTCGATCCGGAACTGACAGCAAGTACAGGCACTTACTTTCAAGGTATCGACATGTTTATGTCGCCAAGTCTGCGTAATTTGGGATTCTCTGTGAAAGTTAATTTCTAATCAAACTTATAAATTGTAGAAGATATGATATTAAATAAAATACTATCATGGAACAAACTTTCCATTCTCGGGATATCTTTGATGCTATTAAATAACATTTCGTGTATCGACTATGAGGATAACGTAAATCCGAATGAAGTCACCGAGGAAATGATGGAAGTAGACAACTTGAAGACGGGTGCTTTCTTTTCGCAAATGCTGCGTCGGGTTGTAATCATAAATGATGGCGACAAGCTCGACTCTGACTATCAGATTGCTCAGAACTTATCGCATGACCTTTATTCGGGCTATATTGCCGCTACCTTAGGATCTACCAATCATAACGGGCAGTATAACTTTCAGGAACAATGGGTGAATGCCACTTTTGATTATGCCTATACCGGAATTATGGCACCATGGCAAAGTATTCACAAAATAGCCACTGAACAGGAACTGCCGGAAGTTGACGCATTGGCTACCATCGTAAAGGTAGAAGGCATGCACCGTATTGCTGATACATTTGGTCCTATTCCATATGTAAACTATGGCTCTTCCAGCTTATATGACGCATTGGATTTGGTTTATAATAAGTTTTTTGAAGAACTGGATAATGCTATCGAAGTATTGAGCAATTATGTGAACGGAAATGTGGATGCTAAGCTGATGAGTGACTATGACTGTGTATATGGGGGGGACGTAGAGAAGTGGGTGAAGTTCGCCAACACACTGCGTTTGCGTCTTGCTATACGTGTTTCATATGCGAATCCCACACTGGCAGAAGCACAGGCAAAGAAGTCGATGGAAAACATGTTCGGCTTTATCGAAAGTAAAGCGGAACGTGCCGAACTTTCGCATAATTCATTGGAATATCATCATCCGTTGCACGAGATTGCCTATAACTTCAATTCGGGTGACTGTCGTCCGGGTGCTACCATCGTAGCCTATTTGAACGGACTGAATGATTCGCGAATCAGCTCTTATTTTACAGCAGCCGATGACGGTGAATATCATGGCGTACGTATTGGTATCACAACAAGCAATATGAGCAATTATCAAGGCAATAAAATCTCTAATCTGAATATTAACCGTGCTTCTACTCCGGTAGTATGGATGACGGCTGCCGAATCGTTCTTCCTGCGTGCCGAAGGTGCATTACGTGGCTGGGATATGGGTGGAACGGCCAAATCATTCTATGAGCAAGGTGTACGCATGTCGTTTGAGGAGAATAATGCCGCCGGTGTAGACGATTATTTGGCTGATCATACTTCGACTCCGGGTGCTTTTGCAGACAATGTGGGTAGTGATAATTATACTTTCAGCAGCAGGGTTACTCCTGCATGGGATGATAATGCCGGATTTGAAGCTCAGTTGGAACGCATCATTACACAGAAGTGGATTGCCAATTATCCCGACGGTCCCGAAGGCTGGAGTGAATATCGTCGTACAGGCTATCCGGAAGTTATTCCTGTAGTAAGAAACAGTAGTAATGGTACGATTGATACCCAGTTACAAGTCCGCCGTCTGCCTTATACACGCGACGAGAAGATCAACAATGCTAGCGGCGTTGCCAGTGGTATATCGGCTTTGGGTGGTAAGGATACGGGTGGAGCTAAACTCTGGTGGGACAAAAAATCCCGATAACAGGAGAATGGACATTGTTTAATTCTAAAAACACTAATTACGATGAAAACAAAAATAACAGGTTTACTGACTTTCCTTATCGGAACATTCTTTTTCTATAGTTGTGATACCGATGTGGAAGCGTTAGAAATTCAGAAGCTGAAAACATATGACGAGCAGTATTTTGAGAATCTGCGTGCTTTCAAGAAAAGCGATCATGAGATAAGTTATGCTTATTACGAAGCGTGGTCACCGATTGAAGGTGTGACAGGCTATAAAGATCCCGCGTCGTGGGGTGAACGTATGGTAGGACTACCTGACAGTATAGATATTGTAAATCTTTGGATGGGAATACCGACAGCAGAGACACATCCGATAGCATATGCGGATATGCAATACTGCCAGCGGAAATTGGGTACACGTTTTGTCATGCATGCCGATGCTTCTCATTACAGACACCAGTTTACCGTTGATGGGGTTGATTATGATCTTAGCCAGAATAAGGACGATGAAGCGATGGCTGCATATGCAAAATGGATTGTGAATCAAGTGTTGGAACCGGGACTTGATGGAGTAGACGTTGACTGGGAAGGTTGGAGTGGTTCCGATTTGGTCAGATTGATAAAGGAACTTGGCAAGTATTTTGGTCCTGAAGGCGAACAGCCGGATAAGTTGCTTATCGTTGACTACTTTAGTGGAACACCACCAACAGACATCATACCTTATTGTGATTATATCGTTCAACAGGCTTATAGTGATCAAGTGGGGTTCTTGACTCAACCCAGTAACTTTCCACCCGAGAAGATGATTTACTGCGAATCGTTCGGAGTATTCTATGCCGATGGGGGACAACTTATGAACTATGCACGTTGGGAACCGTCGAAAGGCCGTAAAGGCGGTTGTGGAGTATTCTACTTAGGAAGAAATTATTATTCTTCATCGGGTATACCTTATAATGAATTCCGGGAGGCTATTCAGATAATGAATCCTGCTGTAAATGAGTAAACAATGAATAAATAAGAATCATGATGAAAACATATATATTTAAACATTCTTTGTTGGGAGTTATATTAGGTTTATCCATTCTGGGTTGTACAGAAGGTGATAAGTTTGATTTTTAAAAGAATATTGCTTTTGTTGCACATCTAAGTCATCAATTTTGCATAAGTGTTAGGATGTGTGTCCTTTTCAAAGAACATTCGAAGATTCTAAGATATTTAGCTCACACCGCAACTTGCTAAATCTCTTCTCATCCAAGGGCTTTGTGAAGATATCGGCTAGCTGTTCTTCAGTCTTCACATGCTCAATAGAAATGTCGCCCTTCAACACATGATCACGAAGAAAATGATGACGAATCTGAATGTGCTTTGTCTTCGAGTGCTGAACTGGGTTGTGAGCAATCTTGATGGCACTCTCATTGTCACAGAAGAGAGGCACATTCTTCATGTTGACGCCGTAGTCCTTGAGAGTTTGCTTCATCCACAGCAATTGAGCACAGCAAGAACCAGCAGCAATGTACTCAGCTTCAGCAGTAGACAGTGATACGCAGTTCTGTTTCTTCGAGGACCAACAGACCAAAGATCGTCCGAGGAAATGACATGTACCAGATGTTGACTTGCGGTCCACACGATCACCAGCATAGTCAGAGTCAGAATATCCAATGAGATCAAAAGCCGAGCCCTTGGGGTACCATAATCCAAGTGTTGGTGTGTGAGCTAGATATCGAAGAATATGCTTCACAGCCTTATGGTGTGATTCCTTCGGTGTAGCTTGAAATCGGGCACACATGCAAACACTAAGCATTATATCTGGCCTAGATGCACATAAGTACAATAAAGAACCAATCATGGAGCGGTATACCTTTTGATCGAAGTCAATACCATTTTCATCAGTGCATAGATGGCCATTTGTGGGCATAGGAATTTTGACGCCTTTGCAATCTTGCATGCCGAATTTCCTCAGTACATCCTTGAGGTATTTCTCCTGAGATATGAATATGCCATTGCGCTGTTGACGAATTTGAAGACCTAAGAAGAATTTCAACTCTCCCATCATAGACATTTGATATTCTTCACTCATCATATAGGCAAATTCATCACTATAACGTTGGTCAGTACAGCCAAAGATAATATCATCAACATATATTTGGCACACAAACAATTCACCATCATAAGATTTAGTGAAAAGAGTAGGGTCGAGTGAACCGGGTTTGAAGCCTTTCTTCATGAGGAATTCCTTCAAAGTATCATACCACGCCCGAGGGGCCTGCTTGAGGCCATAGAGGGCCTTATTGAGTCTGAAGACTTTGTCAGGATGCTTTGGATCTTCAAAACCTGGGGGTTGAGCAACATATACTTCTTCCTCAAGCTTACCATTGAGGAATGCACTTTTCACATCCATTTGATATAAAGTGATATCATGATGGTTAGCATAAGCAAGTAATATGCGAATAGCCTCAAGTCTAGCAACAGGTGCAAAAGTTTCATCGAAATCAATTCCTTCAACCTGTGTGTAGCCTTGAGCTACAAGTCGTGCCTTATTCCTCACCACAAGGCCATTTTCATCTTGCTTGTTGCGGTAGATCCACTTTGTGCCAATGATATTATGCTTGCGAGGATCTGGACGTTTGACCAGTTCCCAGACATTGTTGAGCTCGAACTGATGTAATTCTTCTTGCATGGCCTGAATCCACTCAGGCTCCAGAAATGCTTCATCTACCTTAGTGGGCTCTGTGATAGAGACAAAAGCATAGTGCCCACAAAAGTTAGATAAATGTGAAGCTTTTGAGCGTGTGAGAGGACCTGGTGCTTCAATGTCATCGATGATCTTTTCAACTTGCACTTCTTTTGCAACGCGAGGATGAGCTGGTTGTCGTCGAGGAATTTGATCAGCATTTTCTTCAGCACCATTTTCTTCAGCATTTTCTTCAGGTGCATTAGCTCGACGTTCTTCATGTTCTGGAATGAATTCTTCAGCAGATTCTTCAGTAGGAATGACATCCTCAGTAGCCTTGAACTTGATAGTTTCCTCAGGTGCTGGTTCATCTATCACAGAAGGTAGGTGCTCTCTTTGCGAGCCATTAGTTTCATCGAACCGCACATCTACAGTTTCAACAACCTTGTGAAGAACGTTGTTGAAGACTCTGTAGGTGTGCGAGTCCTTTCCGTAACCAAGCATAAAACCTTCATGTGCTTTCGGTGCAAATTTAGAATTGTGATGAGGATCTCTAATCCAACATTTAGCACCGAAGACTTTGAAATAACTCACATTGGGTTTCTTGTCAGTGAGGAGTTCATAGGCAGTCTTCTTGAAGAATTTGTGAAGATATACCCTGTTGATGATGTGGCACGCAGTATAAATTGCCTCAATCCAGAAGTGACGAGGCGTCTTGTACTCATCAAGCATAGTGCGAGCCATCTCAACAAGAGTTCTGTTCTTGCGCTCCACGACGCCATTCTGCTGAGGAGTATAAGGAGCAGATAACTCATGAGTAATACCAAGTTCATCAAGATAGTCATCAAGACCAGAATTCTTGAACTCAGTTCCATTGTCACTTCTGATGTGCTTGATCTTCACACCAAAGTTGGTTGAAGCCCTCGAGGAAAATCGTTTGAAGACTTCCTGCACTTCATGTTTGTAAGTAACAATGTGTACCCATGTATATCGAGAGTAATCATCAACAATGACAAAACCATATAGAGATGCATCATTAGTGACTGCTGAGTAATGATTAGGTCCGAAGAGGTCCATGTGAAGCAATTCGAATGGACGAGTAGTGGTCATGATAGTCTTCGCTGGATGCTTGGCCTTGGTCATTTTTCCAGCTTCACAGGCTCCGCATAAGTGATCCTTGAGGAATTTGACATTCTCAATGCCAATGACATGCTTCTTCTTCGCAAGCGTGTGCAAATTCCTCATGCCTGCATGACCAAGTCGTCGATGCCATAGCCAGCCTTCTGAAGCTTTTGCAAGTAGGCACACGGCTGGTTGTGGTCCTGTAGAGAAATCAACAATATACAAGTCTCCTCTCCTAAAGCCTTCGAAGACTTTGGAATTGTCAGCTTCCATGATCACAACACAACGATACTTGCCAAAGACAACAACCATATCAAGATCACAAAGCATTGAGACAGACATGAGGTTGTATCCTAAGGACTCGACAAGCATGACTTTGTCCATGTGTCGATCCTTTGTGATCGCAACCTTACCTAGACCCAATACCTGACTTTTGCCTTTGTCAGCGAAGATGATATGCTTCAGATGCGATGGTGATAAGGGAGCATCCATCAATAGATTCTTGTCACCAGTCATGTGATTTGTACATCCACTATCGAGGACCCACTCAGTGGCTTTGGGTTGATCATCCTGCAGATGAATTAGTGCAGCTTACGAACTCATATACTTCATCAGTGAAGAATATGACATCAATTCATCAGATCAATTTCATCAAGCAATAGAACAGATAAAGCAGTATGAGGACGTGAGAAATGAAAATTCATTTCTTCATGATTAGCTTGCGTCCTTTCAAGCACATTCAGGTCTCCAGCAAATTCTTCAGACGATCAAGTTCGTCTGGAGACCTGACCCTGCATAAGAGATTAGTTCTTTTTCTTCACCACCCACATCTGAAGGGGTGGCAAAGAGTTCATCACTCTGCGAGCTCCATACGAGAAAGGTGGCATAGAAGCCAATCCATTTCGTTTCACATAAGAGGAGTTAGGGTAAGCATATGAATAAGCAGAGAAATTCTTCGAGGACTTATGAACATAATGATTAGAAGAATAATGCTCATATTCATAGCCCTTGGCTCTTCCCTGCGAAACAGAGTTGTTAGCACGATGATGTTCATATGAGGACTTTGATCCTTTTGAGGAATTTGATCCATGTGAGGAATTTGGTCCGTATGAGGACTTGGATCCATATGAAGAATTTGGTCCATATGAAGAATTTGATCTGGGGTTCCTATTCTTCACAGGTGGTGTCATGAGGACATTCACCTGAAGACTTTCAAGGCACCTTTTGGGAACCCAGATTTTCTTCATAGGGGAACCGTTCCTGCAGTTAGTGCCAACATATCTAGCAAATACTTCACCATTCTGATTTTTGAACAGTTTATAGTTGGAGTCAAATGACTCATCAGAAGAATGAGGAGATTCACATGTAAAGCCAGATAAGTTAGATGGATCAACTGGAGGTCCCTTTGCAGCAACCCATGAGGTTTTGGGGTACTGCTCAGGCTTCCAATATGTACCATCAGCATTGAGTTTCCTCTCAAAGGCAATACCCTCTTTCCTAGGGTTCCTGTTGAGGATCTGCTTTTTAAGCACATCACAAAGAGTCTGATGCCCTTTGAGGCTTTTGTACATGCCTGTCATGTACAATTCCTTCAGCCCTGCATCGTCAGTGATACTAGCAATGTCCTCAGATGAGGAATTAGTGATAGCAGAGACAGGTGAAGAATTTGTAACATTTGAAGCATTTGACGATGTAGCCGCAGCAGATTCCGTGGAACGGCAGGCCGCCGTAGCCGCGGACCGTGGCTGCGATGTCGTCGGCCGCCTCGGCCAGTTGCGGGAACTCTTTCCGGGCGTATATCTGCGGGTCGGCGATGACGACGAACCCGTGGCGCGTATCGTCGCCCGGGCGGCGCAGCAGCCGGAAGTCGCAGGTTCCGCCTCCGGACGGCAGCGGCCGGAAAAAGCGTACGACGCCCTCTTCCGTCGGGGCGTCGTACCCCGCCGGCACGCAGACGAAGACGAACCGGCTTTGCGCATCGGCTTCCAGCGTGTAATATCCCTTTTCGTCGGTCCGGGCGAATCCGTCGCCGTCGGAGATCCGGACATTTGCCACGCCCCGGCCGTCGCAGACGACGCGTCCTTTGACCGTAACCGTGCCCGCAGCCCATGCGCAGGCGCTCCAGAGCGATAACAGGATCGCGAATAACGTTCGTTTCATCTTTTCGGTCGGTTTTATTTGCATTGTTCGAGGATCTTCCATATCTGGAACAGACCTCTCGGTACGTGGAAGCACCCCTTCCATTTCCCTCCCTTCAGAGGCAGGAGGACTTCGCCTCGCCGGTTCAGGTATCCGAACCACTCGGGGAACTCGGGGTCCTTGAAGTGCTCCCACATGTATTGGTGCAGTTTTTCGAACCAGTCCAGGCATTTCTGGTTTCCTGTGAGCTGGTATCCCTTTATCATGGCTATCGCGGATTCGATGTGCACCCACCAGAGCTTCTGGTCCCACTCGAGCTGCTGCTGGGGATGTCCGAGGCGGTCCATGAAGTAGAATATTCCGCCGTACTGTTTGTCCCATCCGTATTTGATGGTCCGGAGCGCTATTTCTACGGCGCGCTGGATCAGTTCGGGGCGTCCGAGTCTTTTTCCGAGGTCCATTATGAACCACATCGCCTCGAGCGAGTGTCCCGGATTTATCGAGCGGCCCTCGAAGGAGTCCACCAGCGAGTTGTCCGAGGCGGAAAGGTTTTCGACGATGAGACCGAGGTCCTTCTGGTAGAATACGTCCATTACCTCGTGGAGGCATACGTCGATCGTCTCCTCGATGAGTTTGGGGTCTATGAGCTGTTCGATTTCGAGGGCGAGGTTGCAGAGGATCATCGGGAGCGCGAAATCCTTCATCGGTCGCGTTCCCGGGTGAGCCTTTGTCCACTTACCCTTTGGATTCGAGCGTTTTTCGAGTATCCGGTCGAATGTCTTCTTCGCGATCTGCGCGTATTCGTCGTTTCCGGACGCCATTGCCAGTTGTGCGAAAGCCATGGTGGCGAATGTGTAGGAGAAGATGTTGTAGGGGTCTATGATGGGCTTGCCCTCGCGCGTCAGGGAGAAGTACCAGTCGTATTTTCCGTCGTGTCCGTATTTCCGAAGGAACTCGCCGCCCTGGATGGCGCAGTCGAGCCACTCCTTGCGTTTTTCGACCTTGTTGCAGAGCATCGAGAAGAGCCACACCTCGCGGCCCTGGAGCCAGATGAACTTGTCGGTGTCGTATACGCTTCCGTCGCGGTCGAGGCAGGAGAAGTATCCTCCGTAGGTTTTGTCCTGGGAATGTTCGAGCCAGAAGGGCAGTACGCTGTCCATGAGTTCCGACCGGTATTGGTCGGCCAAATGTTGAAAATCCATGGTTCTGTCGGTGTTTTTGGGGTTGTCGTATCCGTTGCTGCGGCCGTGCCGCCGTCATCGGTCCGCATAGGGGTTGTCGATTCCGAAGTAGTCGCAGTAGCGGTCGTAGAGGTGTCCCGCCTGCGGATAGGCCGAGTGGGGACTCATGAAGTGTGAAAATTCGAACGTGATGACGTTCCGCATTCCGGCTCTCCGGGCGGCGTCGAGTTTGAGCAGCAGCTTCTCCCACTTGATCGGCAGGAAGCGGATCGGCATGTCGCGGTCGAACGATTCGAGGTTGGTCCAGCACTCCATGCCGTATTTGTCGGCCAGCGCCTTGTTCACCGTCAGGTAATCGTACAGCTCGTGGTAGTCCACCTGCCCGTCCTGGAAGGGGAGGATGTCCACCGCTCCGGCGATGTTGCCCAAAATCTCGTTCCATTCGCGGCGGTGCTCCTCGACCGAGAGGGCCCGGTCGCCCGACATGACCTGATCGGTCTTGATGCCGTGGATATAGGGCGAGATCATTGTCTTCAGCCCGCCGGAAATCTCCTTGGCGTGGCGGCCGAGCTCGGCGTAGATGCGCGACATGTTCTTCGTGCGACGGCTGATCTCCTGCGACAGATACCACCCCTGGAACGATCGGTGATGGCCGTATTTGGCCCACACTTCGTCGATGAGTTTCCTGTTCAGGTCGATTTCGCGCTGGAAGAGCCCTTCCTGCCAGTATTTGCCCGAGTCGTAGATGCCGAAGTAGAAGGCCATGTCGTATTTGTCGGCCAGCGTGAGGAACATTTCGACCAGATCCGCGGGCGGGTAGTGGACCTCCTCGCTTTCGAGCAGACACTCGAACGGCGCGGCGATCCAGCGGCCCAGTCCGGCGCGGATCAGCACCACCGTGTTGATGCCCATGTGCTTCATCGCCCGGAAGTCGGCGTCCCATTCGCGCACGCCCCAATTCTGATGGGGAATGTCCCAACTGATCTCGTCGAGAAAGGTCGCCCGGATGGGGATGGCTTCAAGGATGCCTTCGGTGCGGAAATCGTCGTCGGAGAGTTCGCAGGCTCCGGAGGTCTCCGCCGGCGGATTCGCCGGGGAGCAGGCGGCCAGCACGAGCGCCGCCGCGAGCAGTATGATCGGATGTTTCATCTCTGGGGGCTATTTGTTGTTCAGGTTGTCGATTCCGGCCTTGACGTACGACCACTGGTCGGCCTTCTTCAGATGAATCATGTCGAAGAGGAAATAGCCGTCGCAGGCGTTGATGCAGGCGCTCACCGAGGCGGTGACGGCGCGGTTTTCCTCTTCCTGCGTCACTTCGTCGTCCGGGTCCCAATTCCCCACGTCGGGACCTCCCGCCACCAGCGGGCAGGCGCCCGTCGTGCGCTCCTTCGCCAGCCGGCAGAAGCCCTCCATGGTCCATTCGGTCGTTCCGTTGACCCGCGTCGGGGAGGCGTAGGCCCCGATCAGCATCTGGTCCATGAGGTCGGCGTAACCGTAATCCATGTATTTCTTCGTCGCCCAGGAGAAATCGGCCGAGGCATCGTAGTCCGGACTGGCCCAATTGACTCCCACGTCGTAGTAGCTCGCATACCAGCCGCCGACGTAGACACCGAATCGGAGGGACGGATTGACCTCCTTGACCGCGGCCCGCGCTTTGGCCATGAAGTCGCGGATCACCTTGGCGCGAAATTCGATCCACTGTTTCAGACGGACCGGTTCGGGCGAGGGGATGCCCGACGTGTGCCCCGCAGGCAGGATGTCGCCCGGGAAGTCGGCGACCGCCTCGCCGATGTATTTCTCGAACTCCCGGCGCGTGTAGTCCGAGAAGTCGCTCGTGAAACCGTCGAAACGGCCGCGGTCGAGGAAGATGCCCGTCAGTCCGTCGTAGGCGGCCAGGTCCCGGAGCATCGAGCAGATGTATTCCTGCACTTCGGGCAGCACGGGGTTGAAGAACTTGGCCGCCTGGTCCGTGGACATGATGTTGGTGATGCCGTTCGCCAGATTGAGGTCGGTGGTCCAGGCCCGTTTGTCCGCGTCGCGGAACACGACGCCGGCGCCGCCGAGCGAGGTCAGGTTGCCGCCCGTGAAGGTGTTGATGGCGGCGTGGATGCGCAGCCCCAGCTTCGCGCCTTCGTCGATGAAGGCTTGCAGGTAGTCCCAGGTCGCCGTGCGTTCGATCTTCGAGTAGCCTTCGGGCAGCCAGGCCCCGAGCCACTCCACCTGCTCGACCGCAGAGGTACGGAAGAGCGCATCGCCTGTCGTGGGACGCACGTCCACCACGATGTCCGTGAAGCCGGCGTCCCGGGCCTTCGCCAGATCG
>OGMW01002165.1_pt1 | contig 14042 bp, 9 predicted proteins | sample 1573281 | NCBI WGS metagenome assembly OGMW01 (sample SAMEA2581907, study PRJEB24529) | metagenome | biome: Human gut stool | place: China | collected 2011
CTCTTTACACCCACATCAATGAATAAGAAAAAGGAGAAGTGACATGAAAGCAAAACTGATTGAAAAATTTGTATCCATCTATGGGGAAGGTGGAGAAATCCGTTCATTCTTTTCACCGGGACGTGTAAACCTGATCGGAGAGCATACAGACTACAACGGAGGACACGTTTTCCCATGTGCACTGAGCATCGGAACTTACATGATCGTCCGCAAACGTGAAGACCGTACGATCCGTTTCTATTCTGAAAACTTCAGCAAACTGGGCGTGATCGAGACAAGCCTGGATGATCTGGTATATTCTGAAAAAGCAGGATGGACCAACTATCCGAAGGGAGTTATGTGGGCAATGGAAGGCAGAGGATACAAGATCCCGACCGGTATGGATATCCTGATCTACGGCACGATCCCGAACGGTTCCGGACTTTCTTCTTCCGCATCTCTGGAAGTACTGACAGGACTTGCAGTACGTGATCTGTTGGGATTCGAAGGAATCAGCATGATCGATCTGGCACTGATCGGACAGTATTCTGAGAATAACTTCAACGGATGCAACTGCGGTATCATGGATCAGTTCGCAGTGGCAATGGGCAAAAAAGACCATGCGATCTTCCTGGATACCAGCGATCTTAGCTATGAATATGCAAGTGTAAAACTGGAAAATGCAAAGATCGTTATCACAAACAGTAAAGTAAAACACAGCCTGGTAGATTCTGCTTACAATGACAGAAGAAACGAATGCGAAACAGCATTAAAAGAGCTGCAGACAGTTGTAGATATCAAAGGACTTGGCGATTTAAGCGAAGAAGAATTCGAAAAATATAAAGATGCCATTAAAGATCCGGTTCGCCAGAAGAGAGCACATCATGCCGTATACGAAAACCAGAGAACTATCCAGGCTGTAGCAGCACTGAATGCAGGTGCCGTAGAGAAATTCGGTAAACTGATGAATGCTTCACATGTATCTCTGAGAGATGACTATGAAGTATCCTGCGAAGAGATCGACGTACTGGTAGATCTGGCATGGGAGACCGAAGGCGTGATCGGTTCCCGTATCACAGGCGGCGGATTCGGCGGCTGCACCGTAAGTATCGTAAAGAATGATGCAGTAGATCACTTCATCGACAAACTGGGCAAAGCTTACAAAGAAAAGACAGGACATGAAGCTGAATTCTATGTAGTGGAAATCGGAGACGGAGCAAAAGAAATTTAAGCAGGAGGAAACGTCATGACATTTGATGAAAATGTAAAACGTCTGGTACAGTATGGCATAGAGAGCGGACTGGTACCGGAAGAAGAACGTATTTATACCACCAACCAGCTGCTGGAGCTGTTTGGGGAGGAAGAATATACCGAGCCGGAGACAGAGTTCAAAGATGTGGATCTGGAAGAAGTTCTGGAAGAGCTGCTGGACTATGCAGTTGAAAAAGGCGTATTAAAAGAGAACAGTGTTGTTTACCGTGACCTGTTTGACACAAAGATCATGAACTGCCTGGTTCCGCGTCCGGCACAGGTGATCGAAACGTTCAAAGAGCTGTACAAAGAGTCACCGGTAAAAGCAACAGACTACTATTATAAATTAAGCCAGGACACTAACTACATCCGCCGTTATCGTATCAAAAAGGATATTCGCTGGAAAGTGCCAAGTCAGTACGGAGACATTGATATTTCCATCAACTTATCCAAACCGGAAAAAGATCCGAAAGCGATCGCAGCAGCAAAACTGGCAAAACAGAGCGGTTATCCAAAATGTCTGCTCTGCCGTCAGAACGAAGGTTATGCAGGACGTGTCAACCATCCGGCAAGACAGAACCACAGGATCATCCCGATCACAGTGAACGGAACACAGTGGGGATTCCAGTATTCTCCGTATGTATATTACAATGAGCATTGCATCGTATTTAATTCTCAGCATGTACCTATGAGGATTGAGCATGCGACCTTCTGCAAGCTGTTTGATTTTGTAAAGCAGTTCCCTCATTATTTTGTAGGTTCCAATGCGGACCTGCCCATCGTAGGCGGTTCTATTTTAAGTCACGATCATTTCCAGGGCGGACATTATACTTTCGCAATGGCAAAAGCACCGATCGAGAAACATGTGACTATTCCGGGATATGAGGATGTAGAAGCAGGTATTGTTAAATGGCCTCTTTCAGTTTTAAGGATCCGTCATAAGGATGAGAAGAGACTGATAGAGCTTGCTACACATGTTCTGGAAGCGTGGAGAGGTTATACAGACGAAAGTGCGTTTATCTTTGCTGAAACTGATGGAGAACCGCACAATACGATCACACCGATCGCCCGCAGATCCGGAGATATGTTTGAACTGGATCTCACACTTAGAAATAACATTACTACTGATGAGCATCCTCTTGGTGTATACCATCCGCATGCAGAGTATCACCATATCAAGAAAGAGAATATTGGTCTGATCGAAGTAATGGGACTTGCCGTACTTCCGGCAAGATTAAAAGAAGAATTGGAACTTCTGGCAGAATATATTCTGGAGGGAAAAGACATTTCTTCCAATGAGAAGATTGAGAAACATGCAGCGTGGGTTGCAGAATTCCTTCCGAAATATGACAACCTTGATAAAGACAACATTCAGGATGTTCTCAGAAAAGAAGTCGGTAATGTATTCGTTCATGTACTTGAGGATGCCGGCGTATATAAATGCACTGCTGAAGGCAGAGAAGCATTTATGAGGTTTATCAATAAATTATAAGGAATATTTTCAACCATAAGAAAACAGTGTTTACATAGCAGGATGACAAATCTGGTATTATTTACATATGAGCAGGTTGTGGCGGTTCTGATCAAAAGCCGGGCAGTCTGAAGATGTTTTTGAATGATTGGGAATGCATAGAGAACGTCCCGCATATTTTATGTTGGGACGTTTTTGCAAAATGGAGGTAAATATGTACAGAAAAAGACACAAAAGAGGAAAGCGTCTGGCAAGTGTGTTTCTGACTGTGGCACTGATCACTGCAACAGTTCCCGTACAGGCAGCAGAGTTCGGCACTCCGGACAGTTTTGAAGAGATTTTCAGTTCAGGGGAAGAAGATTCATGCATAACTGATGCAGAAAATACTTTGCCGGCAGCTTCTGATTCGGAGAAAGTAATGGCATCGGAACTGTCACCAACACCAACAGTGACTTCGACACCGGAGGGTACACCTGCACTGACAGAAACACCGACTCCTTCGGTCACACCGATGCCGTCTTCAACACCGACTCCTTCAGTCACACCATCACCATCTCCCACGCCGACGATTAATCCGGAGAAAGAGGTAATGCTCCGGTTTATAGACGGAGAAGGAAATGAATGTGAACAGCTGCGAACAGTGATGTCCTGGGGTGAATCTTTGATCCTTCCCAATGTACCGGATACAGGTGCACCGGATATGTGGAAACTGGAAAAAAATGAAAAACTTGGAGATGCGATTACTCTGAAGGGTGGAGATATTCTTACTCTGAAGAAAGGCGAGAGCTGGAATCTGTTTCTCGAAAAAGGTATCCTGAACTTCTATATGCCAAAGAAATGTACGGTTTCTCTTTATAATAATTCAGGAACCAGTGTGTTTTCCAATGGAATTCTGCAGGCATATGAGACAAAAAACGTCATACTTCCGGATATGCCATCATCTAAATACATTAATTATGGATGGACAGATACAAAGGGAAGTTCTGCTGTAAAATATGAACTGAATTCAGAATTTACAGTGACCGGTGACACAGATTTTTACATTGTGCGCCGTACAGCACTTCAGGTGAATTTTAAGACCAATACAGGGGCAAGCAACAGTAAATTTACCAGACTGAATCAGAAAGTCGGAAAAGGACTTACAGTTACAATGCCGCAGGTGCCTGTCAAGACAGGATATCAGTCTCTGGGATGGTCAAAGAGTAAAAAAGCCTCCAAAGCTGACTATAAAGCAGGCCAGAATGTGACTATATCAAAAACACTGACTCTCTATGCTGTATATAAGAAATTGCCTTACACAGTTACTTTCAATAACAATAATGGAACAAGTACCAGCAAAATTTATACTTCGCTCACCATGTATGCGTCAAAAAATCAGAAAGTGACACTGCCTGATGTGCCGAAAGTAAAGGGCTATACAAATCTGGGCTGGACAACTGAAAAGGGAGAAACAGAACCGGAATATTCAGCCGGTGATACAGTAAAGATTACAAAGGCAACTCAGTTCTATGCAGTGCGCAGAAAGAGTAATTATTATACGGTCAGCTACTATCTGGGAAATGGAAGCACTAATGCGGCTTATCAAAAACTTACTCAGACAGTAGAAGAGGGAACGGTTGTTACCTTTGCAAAAGTACCGGCAAGAACCGGTTATGTTAACCAGGGATGGTCAAGTAAGAAAAATTCTGAGAAAGCAACAGCAAAGGCGAAATGTACAGTCAACAAAAATATCACTCTTTATGCGGTACAGAAGAAGGCAGTACAGCTGACTTTTCACAGATGTGACGGCAGCACCTGGCAGAAAACGACTCTGGCAAAAGGAAGTTCTTATTCTCTTCCGGGCGTAAGGGATGCAGAAGGTTATACTTTTATGGGGTGGTCCACAAAACCGATGCAGAGTGTTTCTCCGCAGTATGAGGCAGAAGAAAAAATCACGGTAAATGGAAATGTGGATCTCTATGCAGTGGTATTTAACAGAACAACGGAAACAGACCTTACAGAGGATCAACTTCCGCAGGTAGATATCTATAAATATAAACAGGTGATTTTTGTAGGTGATTCCCGTACAGAATTTATGGAAAATGTTCTGACAGGAATGGGAGAATCTGCGACTAAAAATGTGAAGTTTGTCTGCTCGGCAGGAAAGGGACTGGACTGGTTTACCACTACAGGATGGGCTCAGCTTTATTCCATAGTACAGCACGATTCCAACAGTATTCTTTCAAAGAAAACCGCAGTGATCTTTAATTTTGGAGTAAACGACTTGTCAAAATCTGCAGATTATGCGGAGTATTATAACTGGATTGCACCACAGCTTAAAAGCAAAGGATGTGAACTGTACTTCATGTCTGTAAATCCAGTGAATCGTCTGATGCTTCCCAATGCGGGAAGAGCGGACAGAAGTGAGGCGGCAGTCAGATCATTCAATCAGTATATGAAAGCAAATCTGTCTTCTGCTTATACTTATATTGATATGTATTCTTATCTGAAATCAACAGGATACAGCTTTGCCAGTGATCATTACGGAACCGGTACGGTAGATGACGGGCTTCACTATACTACAAGGACATATAAGCGTATTTTTGCAAAATGTATGGATTCATTGAGAGTGCCTGCCTGACCAAATGGCAGAGAGCATGATTTTGCTACACCTGACAAAAGAAAAAACATAGTTAAATACCAGATTACTCCTTGCGTGAAAACAGGGAATAGTCTATACTAAAAGGCGAGACGGCTGTTATCTGAAACAGCGTTTCGTCTTTTTGTGTAAGACCAGAACGATGAGGAGAAAGAGGAAACATAGATATGAAGTTAACAACAGTAAAAGAGATTTACAAAGAGAGAGAAAAATACCTGGATAAAGAGGTTACAGTAGGTGGATGGGTACGAAGCGTACGTGACTCCAAGACATTTGGATTTATCGTGCTTCACGACGGAAGCTTCTTTGAGACTCTTCAGGTAGTTTATCACGATACAATGGAGAACTTTGCTGAGATCAGCAAATTAAACGTAGGTGCAGCGATCATTGTCAAAGGTACACTGGTAGCAACTCCACAGGCAAAACAGCCATTTGAGATCCAGGCAGCAGAAGTTACAGTAGAGGGTAATTCTGCACCTGATTATCCGCTTCAGAAGAAACGCCACAGTCTTGAATACTTAAGAACCATCACACATCTCCGTCCGAGAACAAACACATTCCAGGCAGTATTTCGTGTACGTTCTCTGTGTGCCTATGCGATTCACCGTTTCTTCCAGGAGCAGGGATTTGTTTATGTGCATACTCCGCTGATCACAGGAAGCGACTGTGAAGGTGCAGGTGAGATGTTCCAGGTAACTACTCTGGATATGAACAACGTTCCGACAGATGACAAGGGTGCTGTAGATTACTCTCAGGATTTCTTCGGAAAAGAAACTAATCTGACAGTAAGCGGACAGTTAAACTGCGAGACTTTTGCACAGGCATTCCGCAATGTTTATACTTTCGGACCAACCTTCCGCGCTGAGAATTCCAACACAACCCGCCATGCGGCAGAGTTCTGGATGATCGAGCCGGAATGCGCATTTGCAGATTTAAATGACAACATGGATCTTGCAGAGGCAATGCTGAAATATGTGATCCGTTATGTACTGGAGAATGCACCGGAAGAGATGAATTTCTTCAATTCTTTTGTTGATAAGGGACTTCTGGACAGACTGAATCATGTGATCAATTCTGAGTTTGGTCATGTTACTTACACAGAAGCAGTAGAGCTTCTGGAGAAGAACAACGATAAATTTGACTACAAAGTATTCTGGGGATGCGATCTGCAGACAGAGCATGAACGTTATCTTACAGAAGAAATCTTTAAGAAACCTGTATTTGTAACAGATTATCCGAAGGAGATCAAAGCTTTCTACATGAAGATGAATGAGGATAACAAGACTGTTGCAGCTATGGACTGTCTGGTGCCTGGAATCGGTGAGATCATCGGTGGAAGCCAGAGAGAGGATGACATTGAGAAACTTGAGAAACGTATGGACGAGCTGGGACTTAAGAAAGAGGATTATGACTTCTATCTTGATCTTCGTAAATATGGTTCCACACGCCATTCAGGATTTGGTCTTGGATTTGAACGTTGCGTAATGTACCTTACCGGCATGGGCAACATCCGCGACGTAATTCCATTCCCAAGAACTGTTAAAAACTGTGATTTATAATTTGACTGATATCAGTATTGTGGGAGCATTGAAGCTGCAGAGCAATCCGCAGATATCAAAAATGTTATAGAAAGAGAGATTGGCATGAGATTTATTCATCTTGCAGATGTACACCTTGGTGCAGTTCCTGACAGGGGCTGTCCATGGAGCAGCAGGCGGGAGGAAGAAATCTGGGAAACTTTCCGCCGGGTTATTGCGGGTATCCGCGAGAATCCGGTGGATTTGTTATTTATAGCAGGAGATTTGTTCCACCGCCAGCCTCTTCTACGGGAACTGAAAGAAGTAAATAACCTGTTTTCCACCATCCCGGATACCCGGGTTTATCTGATGGCAGGAAATCATGACTATATTAAGGCTGATTCTTTTTACCGGGATTTTCAGTGGGAAAAGAATGTGACATTTTTTAAGAATGAACAGCTTACCTGTGTGAAAGATGAGAAACTGGATGTTTATGTATATGGACTGAGCTATGAACATCAGGAAATAGAGAATCCTCTGCATGATTCCATACATCCTGCAGAGGGAGTTCACATTTTACTGGCTCATGGTGGAGATGCGAAGCATATCCCCATGAATATCAAATCAATTGCTGCGTCAGGATTTGATTATATTGCATTAGGACATATTCATAAACCCCAGATTCTGATCCGGGATAATGCAGCTTATGCAGGTGCGTTGGAGCCTGTTGACAGAAATGATCTGGGTGATCATGGATACATAGAAGGACATCTGGAAAACGGAAGGCTTAAGACAAATTTTGTTCCTTTTGCCTGCCGTTCCTATGAGCAGATTCTTCTGATGCTGCGTGAAGATTCTACACAGGCATCTCTGGAAGATATGCTGAAGGCGGATCTGGCGAATAAAGGACGCATGAATATCTACAGGATCGTGATCCAGGGAACCAGGGCACCGGAGCTTCTGCTGCTTCCCGAGAGACTGAAGTCTTTTGGCTACGTAACAGAGGTTCTGGATGAATCAAAGCCTTCCTATGATCTGGAAGCACTTCAAAAAAAATATAGTGGAACACTGATCGGTGACTATATCAGTTATTTTCTTGAAAAAGACAGAAATGCAGTGGAGGAGAAGGCATTATATTATGGCCTTCAGGCTTTACTGGAAACAAGCAGGTGACAGACAGAATATGATTATCAGACAGTTAAATATTAAAAACTCTGGAGAAATCCATGATAAAACTTTAGAGTTTTCTCCGGGAATTAACGTTCTGTATGGAGAGAATGAAAGCGAAAGAGCGATAGTACATACGTATATTAAAAATATGTTTCTCGGAGATATCAGTGAAGCAATCTACGATAATGCAGTTTTTGCTGCGAAGTTAAAGAGTCCGACAGAACAGGATCTGGCTCGGGAGCTGCAAAAATTTATGACCGGCTATCAGGGAACTGCAGACAGCTCCATGGATCTGGGACGGGCCATGCAGATGCTCAAGATGTCCAGAAAGGGTTATCTGGTCCAGGCAGACAGAAAACAGAAAGAGACAGAACAGGAGAGGCAGAAACTTCTGACCAGGATGGATGATATCATAAGTGATCTGAATGATCTGAATGGAAAGCTGGATCAGATTAATGAGAAAGAGGAGTCGTTACGGATGCATCCCGGAGATGAAAATGGTGCGGTTATTCTGGATGAGAGAATGGCACAGGCAAAGGCAAAAAGAAACAGCTTTGCAATGGGAATGCTGATATCGGCCGCTGCCGGCATCTTTGGATTGATTCTGACTGCGATTATAGCGGACAGTGTTTCGGTAAGTCTGATCGTAGCGGTTATTGCAGCTGCGTTGGTGGGATTTTGTGGAAAACAGCAGCTGAAGTATGCAAGGGAATTTCAGAAGAGAATACGGATGAAGAAACGCTGGGTATCCAGGCAGGAGAAACTCAGATGCAGTAAAGAAAATCTCAGACAGGACTATGATGAGAAAGAAACAGAACTTTGTAACCTTAAGGAAGAATACCGGGAATACGAAGAAAATTCTTTTCTGCTTACATCGGAAGAGTGGGAAGTACAGGCTCTGAATATGGCGATGGAAACCATAGAGAGAATGTCAGGAAATATTCATCTTCAGGTGGGACGAAAGCTGCAGATACGTACTTCTCAGATTTTGAGTGAGATTACAGATGGTGAATATCAGGACGTACAGATGGATGCGGCATCCCACATGACAGTAACTACCGGGAACGGAGTGGAAGCACTGGAATGTCTCAGCCGCGGCACTCTGGAGCTGATTTATTTTGCCATGCGCATGGCTGCAGGAGAGCTTCTGTGTCAGGAAGAAAGTCTGCCGGTGATACTGGATGATATCTTTGGGATGTATGAGGAAGAAGATCTTGAGGCAGTTCTTGGATGGATGTATAAGGAGAAAAAGCAGGTTATCATCAGTACCTGCAGTAAACGCGAGATGGAACTTCTGGACAGGGAGGGGATCCCTTATGGGAAGCAAATTATTTCCTGAATTTTTAACCAAATCAAGTAAGTCCCATGCGGAGGTTACGAAAAGCAATAAGCGGTTGGTGGGACTTGCTTGTATCAAGAGAAGTGTAAGCTCTTTCTGATAAACTGCGAAGCAATTATTCATTGTAGAGCTGCATAGCGAAGCGGATTGCATTATATATAACAAAAAGAGAGATTTCATGTACTGCAGGAATTTCGGATGAAACAGCCGGAACAGAACATGAAATCTCTTTTTATAAATTTTACAGAAGTTATTTATTTCTCATCATACTGAGCCATATAATTGCTTACGCAGCGGTTGATCCTGTCAACCGGGTTGAGCAGATAGCTTACAGACTGATCATGATTAAGAGTATCAATGATCAGGGCGATATATTTACTCATATCACAGGAGATGTAGTAATCTTTTGCAAGAAGCTCAGGAGACTGATAGATCAGGTTTGTAGTGAGCAGTTTGTCAAACACTCCTGCCTTATGAGCCTCATCAAATTTCTCGAGTCCGTTTGTAAACAGTCCGAAAGTAGAGCAGATATAAATTCTGCCTGCTCCTCTTTCCTTGAGGAGAGAAGAAATCTTAAGAACTGTATCACCGGAAGAAATCATATCATCGATCAGGATCATATCTTTGCCCTTAAGGTTTGGACCGAGGAATTCGTAAGCTGCGATCGGGTGACGTCCGTTGATTCTCTTGGAGTAATCCAGACGTTTGTAATACATACCCATATCAACACCAAGGATATTGGCAAGATAGATTGCGCGGTTCATGCTTCCCTCATCAGGGCTGATGATCATGAAATGATCGTTGTCGATGTGAAGTCCTTTCTCATGGTTGAGAAGAGCTTTGATAAACTGATAGGATGGCTGTACAGTCTCAAATCCATGCAGAGGTGTTGCATTCTGCACGCGCGCGTCATGTGCGTCAAAAGTGATGATGTTTTCCACACCCATACTTACAAGCTCCTGAAGTGCTGTTGCACAGTCCAGGGATTCTCTGCCGCTGCGGATATTCTGGCGGCTTTCGTACAGATAAGGCATGATCACGTTTACTCTGCGGGCTTTGCCGCCGATTGCGCCGATCACACGTTTCAGATCCTGAAAATGGTCATCAGGAGACATAAGATTCTCGTATGGTCCGATGCTGTAGGTAAGACTGTAGTTACATACATCAACCATCAGATAGATATCGTCACCACGTACAGATTCCATGATCGTACATTTCGCCTCACCGGAACCGAAACGTGCTGTCTGGACCGGTATCAGATAGGAATCTCTCTGATAACCCTCAAATGCAAAAGAATCAAGCTCTTCGTGGCTGCGCTCTTTACGCCACTGTATCAGCCATTCATTTACTTTTTCACCCAGATCCTTACAGCTGATCAGAGGGATCAGACCAAGTCTGCCCACCGGAAGTGTAGTTAAATCTTTAGTTGTTGCCTGTGCCATGTTTTATTTTCCTCCTAAAAAAATTTTCTGTATACGGATATCCTTTCCTTCCAGCTTCACCATACGGTAGTTGCTGGCGATTCTCGAAAAGGTTCGTTCGGAATAAGTATCCGAGAAATTTTCCAGTTTCAGATTTGTTGATATGATCGTAGACTTCCTGCGCATGATGCGTTCATTTATGCACAAAAACAACTGGGAAGAGACAAAGCTGTTTGTAAGTTCAGTTCCCAGGTCGTCGATGATCAGCAGATCGCTGTCAAATACAAATTCCTGTCCTTCTGTTTTATCTCTGGAGAATTTGGAGTCTGCCAGCAGTTCAAACAGATCAAATGCGGAAAAGTACATAACGCAATGTGCTGATTCCAGAAGATCATGAGCAATACAGTGAGAAAGAAAAGTCTTACCCACACCGGTATCACCGTAAAGAAACAGATTCTCAAAGGAACTGTCAAAATTTCTCACAAAACCTCTGGCAATATCATAAGCTCTCCGGGCCGTCTCTCTTTCTGTCAGTCCGGTAGCTTCGTTCTTCATTGTATCAGAATAATAATCAAAAGAAAAGTGGTCAAAGTTTTCTTTTTTGAGAATTTCTTTTAAATTGGACTGCGTATAGAGCAGTTCTATCTCTGCTTTCTTAAAACAGGTACATTTTTGGCTTCCGACGTAACCGGTATCCTGACAGACCGGACACTTATATGGAAGTTCCAGATAATCCTCCGGATATGAGTTACATACCAGCAGGGCATTGCGCTCCTGGGACAGAAGAGAGATTGCAGCTTTAAGGTCCTCAAGACCTGATGATTCTCCGCTTAAGAGTGCTCTTGCTTTTTTGGCGCTTAAGGTGGCAACCTCTTCATCTATTTCGTGGATGCGCGGGATTTTTTTATAAATCTCCTGAGTACGCTCCTCCAGAATACGTCTGTTCTGAGACTGGGTCTTGCTGTATTCCCGCATGATCGTATCATACTGATAATTCTGTAAAGGCATGATTTCACACCCTTTCGTTTGTTTTTTTGTAGCTGTTCAGTGACTTTCAGACGATTATGTCACTGTCGTTACTGATTCAGCAATTTCTTTTCATATTCGTTAAAGTCGTACTGTCGCTGATGGAAATTGTTAAACCGGTTTGATGCAGCCGGTTTGGAAGCTGCTTTTCGCTGGGTATTCTTTTCCAGCTTCTGGCGCTGATGCTGAGCATCGAGGAGCCGGACATCTGCAAGTGTACGGACATTTTTATCTTTCCATCCGGAAAGGATTTTATCTGCATACTGGAAACTTGGCTGTCCGGTAGAGAGAACTGTACGGCTGCAGGCTTCCTGGATGATATCCATGGTAAAACCATAATCATTCAGCCAGGTGTTCATAAGAGAAATCTCTGTATCTACCGGATTTCGTCCGCTGATTCCCATTGATTTAAAAATAGTAAAGTATTCTTTGGCATAACGGGAATTTGCCTCTTTTGCCATGGTGACAGTGGTGATTCCCTCATCTGCCCAGGCAAGAGCAACGGTTTCTATGTAACGCATACTCTTATGCCCGCGGCTGACACTGTATTCGATCAGGTACTCGATCAGATCAGGCGAGAATTTCAGCTCATCATAGAAAAACAGGATCTTTTTCATCTCGGTAGGAGTGAGTGTTTTGCCGAGATACTGTTCTGCGATATAGAGGAGCTGTACGATCTCATCATTTTGCTTTAATTCTTTTACACGGTCAGGAGACAGTGCAGTGGCTGATCTGGTGGTCTGCTTCACAGGCTGTGCCGGCGCAGAAGAAGTCTGGGTTTCTGTTTTTGTAACAGGGGCTGCCGAAACAGGTGTGTCGGAAGCAGCAGATTTTACAGGTGGTACATTCAATATGATATCTGCTATATCTTCGTTATTTCTGTAGGTTAAAGTAAGGAGTTTCTCTTTCTCCCAGTATTTCAGAGCGCGGATAATGTCACGTTCTGTACAGAAGAAATGATCAGCCATCTGCTCCAGACTGAAGGGTACAGAGGTGTCAGAAAGAAGCCTCAGAAGATAGATATATACTTTCACAAATTCTCCATTGGCCCCAGGCATATAGTTGTCTATGAAATTGTTGGTTAATACAGTTACTTCCGCATTGCGGGAATTCTGTAAAGTGATCATAGCCATGAATTTCCACTCTCTTTCATAATAATAAGATGTTAGGGTCAAAAGGTATTTTGCCCCTAACTTGATGTCACGAATTACGTTTTGACCTTTTGACCCTGACATCAATATATAAGATTATAACATCTTAGCTCTTAACTCTTCCGGAGTCATCTGAGATAACATTGCCGGTGCGATATCAAATACACTTCTGGCACCAGATTCACCTTTCACAGAAAGTCTATGAGCAGCACGTGCATAAGCAACAAGTACACTTCCTGTAAACTCTGGGTTTGAATCAAGTTTTAAAGAGTATTCGATAACATGTTTATTACCTTCACATCCTGTTTCACCAGTACGGATAACGAAACCACCATGTGGCATCTTACTATGATGTGCCTTTAATTCCTCCTCGGTAATAAATGTTACAGTTGTATCGTAGTCAGAGAAGTAATTAGGCATTGTTTTAATTGCTGTTTCAATAGCTGCTTTATCAGCACCTTCTTCCGGAACAACATAGCACTCTCTTAAATGCTTCTGTCGTGTTGTAAGTTCTGGTTCACTTCCACTTCTTACCTGCTCCACAGCATCTTCGATAGGAACTGTGTACTGGATTGCATTTTTAACCCCTTCAATACGGCGAATCGCATCAGAATGTCCCTGACTTACACCCTTGCCCCAGAAAGTATAAGTACTTCCCTGTACAAGAATGGACTCGGCATACAAACGATTTAAAGAAAACATTCCAGGATCCCAGCCGACAGAAATAATACTGATTTTATTTCCTTTTTTTGAAGCATTATCCATAGCAGCAAAATATTCAGGAATCTTTGCGTGGGTATCAAAACTGTCAATCGTATTAAAAGAAGCAGCAACTTCCGGACCAATAACAGGAAGATCTGTTGCAGAACCACCACAAAGAATCATTACGTCAATCTCATCTTTCATAGATGCCATCTCATCAAAATGCTTCACAGCAGCACTCTCTGTCTGAATAGATACAGTAGCAGGATCTCTTCTTGTAAATACCGCTGCCAATTCCATATCATCATTACGCTTAATTGACTGCTCCACACCACGACCAATATTACCATAACCTACAATACCAATCTTGATTTTGT
>OGMW01002171.1_pt1 | contig 14018 bp, 17 predicted proteins | sample 1573281 | NCBI WGS metagenome assembly OGMW01 (sample SAMEA2581907, study PRJEB24529) | metagenome | biome: Human gut stool | place: China | collected 2011
GGACTCGATGGATGTCATTCGTTGACCACGCCGCGCTGAGAGCACCAGGGCGGTGGACGACGGCGAGGCCTACGAAGGGAACAACACGGAGCCGGGGAAGACACGGCAGTGGCTGCCCACGCGGTGGAGAGTACGAGGGTTGACTGGTTCGGCTGCCGTCGCCGGAAAATAACAGGAGGTGTGGGTGAGTAGAGGGATAGACAGGCCAGGGATGCGAGTATGATGGGGCCGTGAGGCCTGCCCGGCAGCACTGCCGGCCACGGGAGGCGGGAGCAGGCGGTTCCGACGGCGCTGGTTTGGGCGGCTGGGGCAGGAAGATCAGAGACTGAAGAAGCACGATTGCCGTTAGATTGACATCTAACGGTCTGACGCTGGTAGAGTCGATTGTTGACTAAGTTTCTTTTTTGAGAAACCTTGTGTACGCATGAACTTAGTAGGCCCACAAGTCAGCCTCCAAATCTGTGGCAGACAACATAGAGCCCATTTGCTATTTTTTAATAATTTGCAGCCCATTTGCTAATTCTTAAGTAATTTATTACAGCCCATTTTCTGCCCAGGACCACGGTCAAAAAGTTCAACCTTATTTTGCATATTTCGGTGGAGTCCGAACTGTTGTAATCCCGAAATGATAAACATTTTTAAGAACTTACTGATTTGCCAAAAAATTCATTTTGTTTTTGTAAGCAAATAAGACGTGGGACAATTGAGTTGGTTTAAGGGAAAACCAGTGGTAAAAAAATCAGCGCTGGGAGGGAAAACAACAACAAAAATAAGGATGTAAATATGAAAAGGGAATTTTATGTGTTTTCAATATAATGATACGTGTATATGAACTAGTAAAACTATAGGTAGAGATTAGAAAACGGATGTAGGACATGCGTTTCAAGAGGAAAATAGAACTGGGCTGTGTGTTTGATTCAGTAAAAAAACTGCCTGCGGATGTTGTAAGACAAAATATAACTAACGCTGGCGGGCCAGAGGCCAGTAGATACCTGCTGGATCTTTGTGCCCCGTTGTCGTCATGGGCTGGGCCTGTTAAAAACAAAACCAACCCTGGGCAGTCTACAGCCCAGTTGAAACTTGCTCGACCTGAAAAAACAATATACGTGCTCAATAAACGAGAGAATTCTGCAAGTACAGACTGATAACTGGGATGCAGCAGGGATATTGTTTTTTCATCGTGATAATAAGTGCATGCACTTGTTTCAAAAAAATTGGAGAACTGGGAATTCGAACGGCGGGTGCTTATGCTACCCATCAAATAAAAATCAGGTGCCTGAAAATTCGTTTCGAAACAAATGATTCAGCTTTATATCCACGTCGACCCTCGGCATGATGGTTGGAAGCAAATGCAAGTTCATACCAAAAGATCGTTAACAACAATACCAACTTGCGGACGACAAGGTAGTACAACTACCAATACCAAACTAACTTATAATCTTTTTACTCCTGGCCCTAGTGTTCGTCTGGTAGAAAATCTTGCAGAGGACCAGCTCCCGCTCCTTCTCTTGCTCCAGGTCCCCGAGGTGGTACTGGTGCATCACCCAGTTGGTCCTCTGCTGGTCGAAGTTCTTGTTGGTGTGCAGCACCAGAACCTTTTTTGCTGCCCGTCTGCCGGCCGTTGACCATCACCGGCAAGGTATTGCCGGTCTTGTGCCACATCGCGTGCATGCCGCACTCCGACTGTATCTTGCGACGCGTCCACGTGCCCCTTTTGAACGCCCTGGAATTGCGCTGGAAGAAATGCTTGCTTAGGCCACTCAGTGTGATACCTGCAGTATTGTCGAATACAGGTTTTAGTGTACGTAGTTGGCATTTTCATAACATCTTTGGCATGTTGCAGTCACTTGTTTCACTTTTTATTAACTGTCAAATTGTAATTGCTTCACCAGGTCTGCGTCTAAAAAGAAAAATAGAGCTATAAACAAAGGAATATGTTTGTGCAAGTAGACGGCCGATCGGTGTCTTACCTGGAAGTTTCTCAGGTTGGGTGTAGCATATGCCGTGCTCGCTGTCGATGGTTGGTATGAACAAATCGATGAGAGGGTGAGATCTCGCGCTGTCAGCACTCACTTTGGCCTCAAGGTGCTCGATCAGCTCCTGATCCGTGGGATCGAACTTGACGCCAGCCGGCAGCACCGGCCAATCCTTCTTCGACTTGCATCGGTAATTCCAGTTATATGGTACTCAATGTATGATCAATCGACTGTTTTAAGTGAATGATGAAAGATTTCGACAGATAAGTGGTACTCCAAATCTGAAGTCCAGAATACCCGAACACGCCGCCGGGATTCTTGTGTCACCTCACGCGCAGCGTGTTGTCACGTCAATTCAATGTGTGGACATGATGAATAATTTGACCGACGTATACTAGTACTGCTACTGTACTACTTACTAGTCGTATTTAGTGTCACAATTTATACATAGGTTTAACTAACAAGTACGCACTTGAAGCCTAACTGATATATATATGGCTTCTGCACAGCATCTCCATCATCATTATCAGTACATCCTACGCAGGTGAGTTAGGATGCACTTGATCCCAGGAAGGTATCTATCCTTCAAACCAGAGGAGTGCTTCAAACTAACAACAGTACATAATATCCAACAAAAGAGGGTCGTGCTACAGCAGCAGAATACATGGCTCAGTCTAGATATCAGCACGAATCAAGTTGTGCATATTTGCTGTTGGCATGAACCACATCGCCGCATGTCGGGTTTGCAAAAGCCATCCATCGCATGGAAGCTTGATGCCTTTCACACACTGAAGATTATCTGGCAACAAGCTGTGTCGACGAATCTCTGGATATGGTGATTCATGAAACCCATGGTATGATGTGTAAACACAGTCCCCCCTGGCGAATGGAAGTTGCATAGCACGGTAATCATCGCCGGTGATATGATCGATGATTGGTTGGATGATCGGATAATTGAGCCCGAGGAACAAGGAGTGGTTGCCGAGGCTGTAAACCCGCCTCCAGTTGAATACGCCTGGCCCAACGGAGCTGGGATCTTTCTCGAACACGAAGCAGCCATAGCCATCAATGTCACGAACGCCCCACGCATTGTACTGCATGTGGTTTGATGTAATGGTTTGGTCAATTTGGTACGTGCGAATGAGCATCAAATGACCGCCGTCAGCTGAACGAGCGATAAACCACCACCCATCGGCTGGTATGATTCCAGGTCCTGGAATCATGAAGGCCAGCGCATTTGCGTCTGCTGCAACAATTCAAATTGGAGACCAAAAGGACAAAAATAAACAATCATGTTCAGAGTATGTGTGGAATTAAGATTATTATAACAGTGACACATATCATAGACAGAGAATTGCAATGCCGTGGTCATAATCATACCCCAAGTTAAAAAAATAAGCCAATGGCTTTCATATTCTAGCAATATGTCATGGTTCAAACATCATGTAACAATGAGAGGAAAACAGCTATGACAGAGCCTACTCATATTCTACCATAGCACTTACTACTACTGTTCTCATATCAACTCTAAGCAATAACATGCGTTGTTATAAAAATCTTGTAAACGAGAGTAACATATAGCAATCATGATGTTATGCTCATAATATGTATTCTAACAATCATTAGATGCCAATTGTTCTCATATCAACTCTAACAATAACATGTGTGGTCATAAAAATCTAGGAAATGAGAGGAACATATAGCAATGATGTGGTTATAGACATGCTATGCATTCTAAATTTGTAACAAATGAACAGGCAGTCGTATTCATAAGGTAAAGATGAGATGAGATAGAACAATTACACGACGATAGATTCCACCAGTATAGGCAGCCAATCTGTGCGTCGACCGCGTAAACGATGCCATCATGCACTATAGCATCAGACAGAAATGTTGCCTCAACAGGATTGATGATGAGCCATAACCATGTATGGCGACCGGATTCCAGATAGACTAATCCCATGTTGAACAAGGCAATGAGCTTGTAATCCATGTAGTCTTCTGATGGTGTGGGCACTTCGCAGATTACAACTTTCTGCAAACAGAGGTCGAGCCAAAAGCTTGACGCGTCTCGTGCGTAGTAGGCAGGAGTGTCCGGCGGGCCGCGAGGCTCGATGGCGGCGGTATCCAACGATGGAAGGGTGATCTCTCGCTGGGTGTAGATATCCACGAGACGCCACGGACTACCGGTGTGGTGGATGAGGACGATCCAGTTGGCCTTCATGCCCGCCCAGTAGTGGCCGCGCATGAAGGACAGGTGGACGGGTAGTGGTAGCATGTCGAGGGGCACCACGGCAACCTCCGTAGGATCGTCAAGTCGGTGTCTGGGCCACCTGCGAGGATCGGGCATCAGCAAGCAGGGTGTCTTGAAAAGAGCCGGCCGGTTGCAGACGAGTAGACGGTACAAAGACACCGAGCATGCGGCCAGACGGACGGTGCTGAGTAGGTCCATACGACTACAGATCTGCTCCAAGAGAACATCGGGGAGGGAATTCCAATCGCGGCTCTGCGTGTCAGTCGGTTCTGCCATTGGGGTTTTCGGTGCCTGCGAGCCAGCGGGGAAGTGGATTCGGGCGGGCGAGCGAAGAAGCTTCTCCTCGTGTGGCCGAGCAGTGAGCGGGGGGATATGGTACGCGCGAGCTACCAAGGAAGATGGCGCGGGCGGGCGAGCAGTGAGCGGGGGTAAATGGTGTGCGGCCGACGATGGGGAAGAGAGGAGGAAGAAGAAGAGAGGAGGAAGAAGAGTGGAAGACGGGGAAGAAAGTGCATTAAATCTCAATTCTACTAGTACTACTACCAGGATATACCGTCCTTCGGAGTGTAAATAGTTACACCGATGACATGTGGGTCTACCACAAGAGGGCCCATATGTCAGTTAATGGAGGACAGAGGTGCGTAGGCGTATTTGCGGAAGCGTGCTCTACTGGCAAACATGATGGCAGTACTGGGTAAGGCTGATTTAGTAACACCAACACGCTGGTTCAGCTTATTAATTACGTGTCCCATCTGCTGCAGCGTGTATTGTCACTTCACTGCGAAGACTAGTTGAATAGTTCTCTCTGACCGAGATGGGGAATAATGGATCGCGAGGACTTCCTTTCTACAGTATCCCTATGCCTCTACGCTCACTTCACTCATTTTGCTCCGTACCTAGTCACTTGTTGAAATCTGTAGAAAGACAAATACTCCGTATTTGGGAACAGAGGGAGGCTTTTACTCCGTATTTGGGAACAGAGGGAGTATCACCATATGGAGGGAACAGAGGAAGCTTGAAATATGAACATGTCAATGGGAGGGAGTAAGCCCCATGCATGCATGCATGCATGCAACATGCAACACTCACACGTACACATGGACGCACGCAACACTCACGCACCCATGCGGCACACAGCACACGACGCAACACACACGCTCACGCTCAAGTGCTCAACCTACTCCCTACGTCCGTGAAAGACTGTACATTTAGAGATTTACACATTGACCAGGGCATAATTAACGCCCAAAAGTAGCAGACTTATGTGTGCATGCGACCATTGAGATAAGAAGATTAAATGAAGGCCGTTGCATGCTGTAATTAAGGATAGACATGTAGCCTATACCTACAGCACAAGTTGGTGCATTAGTCAATCAATATCGATTTAGATTAAAGGCTAAATGCATTGGAAGTGTAGATGTACATCATGTACTACACTCTTTGTTTTATAGCCGATGTACACTCTTTGTTGGAAGACCGAGGGAGTACACGTGCATGCACTCACATACACAGCCAGGGCGGTTCGCGCGCAAGGGTTGGACTCGTGTCGCGCCTGCGTAAAGTTTTGTTTAACTGATTTCTTTGCTCTGCCAACTGACAGGTGGGACCCAGAAACCAGGTGACAATTTAACCAGTCAACAAAGTGCCACGTCGACTATGTGGCCGGTCAGTAGGGTGCAATACGGTGCTCTACGATGAGCTAGTGATCGTATAATCACCGCAAAACTATATATAGTGACCGTAAAGAGCGTATTGTTACATACGTTGACCGCCAGTGTATTTTTCTCGTTTCAAATTAAGCCATATTAATCGGAAAGGACGCAGTATGGACTACTACTACTAGTACTAGTACTGCTTTGATGTGTCCCGTCAACTCGCCGAACGAGGAGAAGCTTGCTTACTACGCCTCTCCCTCGCCCACGCGCGCGGTGGTTCGCAGGACGAGGAGAGGGTTTTGACTACAGCGCCCTCTCCCTCTCCCTCTCCCTCGCCCTCGCCCTCGCGGTGGACGTGCAGCAGTTCAATCGGTGTCAGATTGCCAGAAGCATATTGTACTGTAGTATCATCATTGTTGGACCTTCCGAAGAGGCGAAGAGCCAAGTGCAAGGTTCACACGAGTACGAACTGTTGAACCTCCCGAAGAGGCAAAGAGCCAAGCGCAAGGTTTTATAGGAGTTGTCGTCCTAGTAGGAGTGTACTACAACTATAGCGAACGATGCTACTGTATGATGCCGCCACGTCACGTATATCCAAAGTTGTGCCACCTTTTTTTCTCAAAGAGCGTGTTGGAGCCCGTGCAACAACCACACAAGTTGCACGTACACATAACACATTTACTAGTAATAAATTCTAAAGGACAAATGCCAGTATGCCACACAAGTTCATCTCCAATTCATGTGATAAATTTGTGCACGACTAGTCTACATATATTCACAGCGCTACCGTTCACAATTACCGTACTCCACTTACACGTTATAGATGGGCTACATGTCCTCCTCCAGGTTCCAGTCCCAGGTGTTCTTCATGGATGGCACGATCCATAGCGGTGGGCAACGGGAATCATTGTCGCAGCTTTCTAGTCCGGTTCCACACGATGGAGACTCATCCAAGCTGAAGCGGCATAAATCAGGGATAGCGTGTCCCAGCATGTCGTTCATCCGGCGGTGCGCACTGAAGACACAACCATGCTTCATGAACGGCAGGCCTTCCGTGTCGTGCACGGAAGGTGGCATCCGCTTCACAATGGGGTAGCTGTCCCCAATGAAAAGCGAGTACTCTCCAAGAGTGTTCCTCGGCACCCACGTAGCATCACGGGGGTCGAACTCGGCGCCGTTCATCTGGTACACGCGGCATCCCAGATCTGGACACATGGTGACGTACATAGTCAAGGTCCATGCATAATAATGTTGTGCTCAAATATGGCGGTCAGTAATACTGTGCAGCAAATAGTACTACTCCGGTATAGAGGAAGTAAAATAACCGGCTTATTATATATAGCCACTCTTGGCTACATGGATGAGATAGTAAGACATGGAAAAACAAAAATGGTGGCAGCTAGTGGGTTCAAGTCTTCAAGGGCCTAGCTAGCTATACGCGTCCTCCAAGGTAAAAAGTACTCCTACTAGTACTACAAAGTATACTACTAGTACAACAATGAAAGAGAAGGCGAGAGGGTTAAAAAATGGAATACCTGGGTAGATGGTGACGGTCCGATCGTGGTAGATTGTGTGACCATGTTGCACATCAGTGGTACCATGGGTAACGACTGCTAAGATAGTTGATCCCAATATGCCAAAGTCAGCTACAAGGTTCCAGGTTAGACCGAATCGCGGATGCAAATGCACATCCAGGATCGGCGATCTTATTTTGATCGGGGGATGACTGGTCCCTGCAAAATAATGGAGTACCGTTAGGGATGCAAATGATGGTTTGTGCATTCCGTTTGTAATCTCCCGTACCGTAGGATGGCAACCAGATGAAACAAGTCCCCTGGCTTGTCACCGCGAAGATGCGGCCTAGATGGCGCACGGCGTCTTCGAACGTGTAGGGGTACAAATCTGCCGCCGCCAACATGCGCCAGCCTCTGCCGTTACTGCCTCTTGCATTGATGGCAATCCTTATGTCGAACACCGCGATGAGATAGTAATCGTCGTAGCCGCGTCGCTTTGTCGGCGGGTCCGCAATTGCTATCTTCTTCAATCTCATGTAGGCATCATCATACGTATTCAAGCCCAGCCAGTCCGGAAGGCCGATCCCAATGGTGGAGAAGGGGTCTACCGGAACGGCCGCACTGCTGTGGATGTTGTGCAAAATGATGGTGGTATCCGGCCGGAGGTATGCAAGCCAATCTTCGTTGGCACCGACCCAGACCTATATATAAGACGGTGGGCAGCGGAGAAATTACGGGATGGAAATGGAATAACTAAGTACTACATGATCAAACTCCATTACTGACCTGCTCATCGGACAAAATCCGACTACCTCTCAACGTCGGCAACTCTAGCGGAGTCAACGTGCAACCATGGCCAGGGAGCGGTGGACTGTTCGAAGGATTGTCCCATAGAAGAACCTTCTCCTCGAGGACGCATGGAAGACCAACAAGCATGGCCTTTTCCCAAGCCTGTTTAAGCAGCGTCTTGAAAAAGTTGGTGCAGGAAGCACCGAGTCTTGCGGCGGTGAGGACGTCGGAGCGGCGTGCGATTTCTCCCAGAGGATCGTCGTCCAAGGTCTCCCAGCCCCGACGAGGAGGAGAACCGCCTGGCGAATCCATGGGAGCAGCGACGAACTGCCTTCTCTTCGGGGGGAGGGGAACTGGCGAGGAGGAGATAAGAGCGTAGTAACCGCAGGGCCTCGTCCCTTCCAACTGTAGATCGTTCCTCAGCGAAGGGGTGAGGCTATTATTTACTACTAGTACTAGCATTATGGAACGTTATGGGATTGCATTATACTGTAAATAATAGCACTAGTAAGAAATTTTTGGCACTAGGTAGTAGTTTTTGGCGTGGATTAAGAAATTTTGGGTATGTTTTTGCCATTTTTTGTACACGCCAACTAGTGTCAAAAAACGTCTTACATTATGTGACGGAGGAGTACGTACTCGTACTGTAGCAGTACTAGTACTACTTTTCTCAACTAGTAGTGCGATGTACTGTACTTCTAGTCTAGTCTAGTATAGTGCACCAGTTTTGAACTCTTGAATCTCAGGGCCAAGGAGCTACAGTTGGAAGTGGAGGGTACTACTGTTCTCTAGAACCATCGCTGTACTATCAATGCAGGGGAAGTACACCTGCGTAGTGGCCTAGTGGGTACTCTCGGTGCTCTATTCAGCCGCTCCTCTCACGTAGCTGGCCTACTCAGCCGCTCCTCTCACGCACACACTAGCAGCCTGTTTATCAGCGACGGTTACTGCGGGGGCAGAACATTTGAGTTATTTGATACAGCGAGACTAGGCTTTTCGCTTCCATTTGTGGAGGTGTAATGGATCTCGTCGAACTTTGTTAGTAGTTCCTTCTTTATGAATGAGATGAAGCAAAGCTTTTGCCTCCGTTTCAAAAAAAACACGTCAAGAGGAATTTCTTTTATAGTAGAGCCGATAATGGAGTGAAGTCCATGCGTGCAACGCCACAAGCTACAGAGTAGTAGTAGAGCACTTTACGTACAGAGCCATATTGCACAGTTCCCAATGCCCCGCCAGGCTTTTCCGGCTCCTCGGGCTTAATTGGGAGGCGCTAGTTTAAATATGCTACTAGCTGATGAGGAAGCTGCAAGCGAGGTGCGGCTAGGGCGAGCACGCGAGCCACGGGATGCTGGGAAGGAAAACCCGTTCACGTGGCTAGGCTATCCAGTGCACCCAGATTGTGGGGCCGCACGTCCGTTTGACTTCAAAACTCAAACTACCCGTGTAAAATATTGGCTCGCAGCGAAGTGTAGTAGTACTATTTTTTTAAAAAGGCCGCCGTGCGTTCGGCCGGGATCGAACCCACAAAACGAGGTATACACTCCCGCGACCACTAGTAGTACTCGTTGGAGTACAACGCAACCTAGAATCGCCTTTTGTCGCTAGTAGTACGTACATTGTTCCTTACAAGAAACCCCTAATAATGCAAGAAACCACTAATAATGCCAAGAAACTACTACCACTTGCATACGTGGCAGACTTAAGATAAGACTACCTTATCAACCATTGTACATGCTCTTACCAACCAGCCCTACCAAGAAACGACTACTCTACAAAGTGCCGTTATAGGCACGTTTCAACCCATGGCCCTGTTTGGATACATTTGTTGTCAATCTAACCCTGCCATCCAAACACCACTTTGGTTAGAGTTAGTTCAGGGTTAGAATCTAACCTCTGACTTAGAGTATCCAAACAGGGCCCATGTCGCCCATTAAGTCAACGCCTTCTATTCGACCGGGCGTTATGACTTGTGGGACCTACATGTCAGTCTGCACAAAAATCCCCGAGTGACCTCCTACCTCCGGCCCGTCCACCTAGTCATCCTCGGCCATGGGACGCAGCTACCGCCGCCGGCAGAAGGCGAGGTCAAAACCGCCGGCGGTGCGGAGCCCATGTTGCGGCAGCCCGGATGCCAGCTCCGTCCGGCGCTCGCGGCCGCTAGCTAGCCAAGATAGCTCCGTCCAGCTGCTTGTCTGCAAGGTTTGCTAGCTAGATTGGCACGGCAGCGCGGCGGCTTGCTCGCGCGCGCCGCGCTAAGGCCAGCCATCTGGCTCGAGCGAAGGCCAGCGCGGCGGCTTGCTCGCTCGTGAGTCACGCTCGGGCCAGCCTGCCAACCCGTGCGGAGGCCAGCGCGGCGTCCGGCCCGTCCGGCGGAGCGGCGGCCAACTCGCTCATCACCGGCGCCACCGACGAACACGCATCAGTACTGTTTGAAGTAATGTTCAGGAAAAATAATGATTTGAGGGGGAATAACAGGATAGAAGGTCAGATGTGGGTCCCTCGTGTCAACGGTCAAACAAAATGTGTTGGTTTAAGCTGCCTCGTCAGCACGGACGTGTGGGCCAACCCTGTCATAAATGGGTTTAAACGAACCTAATCGGTAGGAGTACTAGGTAGTTTTTGGCGTGGATTAAGAAATTTTGGGTATGTTTTTGCTATTTTTTGTACAATAGATTCTTCCTAGGGCTGGTTGAAAGTGGTAGTTTTTTGTTAAATACTCTACATATTGTAAGTAGGAGTGAAAGTTAAGCTTTGGAAGCCAATAAGCAAGGCTAGTTACATAGTGCATATGTGTACATGATTGAAAGTAAATATCAACCATGAGTGACTAATATCTTGATGGAAAACTCGAAACTATGGAATACTAGGAAAAAATGCATGGTTGGAAATACTAGCAATGTTCATGTGCGTTGCAACGAATCATAATTAGAATAATACTTATTCACAAACTTGATACAAAACACTCTAATTTTGATATACATATGTCACTAGAGATATATTATGTTTCAATTAGAATATATTCCTTGGGCTGTTTTGGTGAGGTCAGGGAGGGATGTGGTTGGTTTTAAGATACTAATTATGGGTTTTTCTGCAAATTGGTAGACAAGTGGGATGTTGGTGAGAAAAGGCAACAACTTACCTCACAATCGTTAGATGTAGATCTAATGGTCAGAAACGACGGATGGCAGACACACCAGCATCACCAACTTAGTCTTGTGTAGGAGTACTAGCAAGATCCGTGCATTGCACGGAACATCAAGATGCATTTTTTTATAAAACACTTGTTGTGATTGACCCTTGCGGGAGTAATCCCATGTGTAAAAACTAATGATATCTCGAGAAATATGAGATAAGGTGAAGAGGAGTGGGGTGTGGTGGTGGTTGGTGGTCGGACTGAGCGGAGGCATGGGGATTGACGACGCCGGCAGCGGCCACCAGGCCAGTTTGTTCCAGAGGCTTCCTTTCTTAATTGCTCAACAATGAGGTTTGTTGGAGATAAGGATGAACGAGGGAAGGCCTTGTCTGCAAATGTGGAGAGGGGTGCGGGTATCTTTTAGTTTAATTTCCATCCGTCAGATATAGATCGGACGGTCTATATTGCAAGATGGCACACGTACCATCATCACCAACTCGGTTTTTTATAAGAGAAGAAATATAAGTATGGAGATACAAACGTATTATCGATACTTGCTTCCGTAAACTAGCATCTACATTCTATTCAACGCCTCGGCATGTGGGGCCTTAGCACAATGACTTCTCGACTGTGTAAAACAAAGATTTTCCCGTCGCCGACAAGGAGGGGGTGACGGCGGCGCGCTTTTTGGCTTGCTCTAGTCCTAGTAGTCATACTAGGTGGTCTAAGCACGTGTAGATTTATTCTTTTTCACGTCTCGTGTTCGCCGTACTGCCACGACTGTTGATGAATAGACGGTAAGTTATTCACGGGGAAACCCTTGTTGAGCGTGTTTGCGAGAGAGAGAGAGAGAGAGACAGTGTGCGTGTGTGATATGTTAGAGACTGAGGCAATGATAACAGATTCTTTGTGTCTATGTGTGTGGAGGATAGAGAGAGACATGTACATGGGGCTTTGTGTTGTGTAACGTGGAGACACATATACATAATTAGAGAGTGAGTGTGTGAGATACACATGCGGACATGGGGAGAGATGAGGATCCAGATAAATGGGTGTTTGTGCGTGTCTGTGTGTGTTTGTGCACGCGTTTGTGTGTGAGAGGGAGAGAGTGTATGTGGAGTAGAGAGACCACTGATGATGTAAACCTAGTATAAGGGAAGGGGGAATGGTGTGACATGTGTAGTAGCGAGATAGCACGGGTGCGGGCGGGGGGAGCAGACTATTTGGAAGAGACATCGAGTGTGTGTGTGGGAGAGGGGTGTGAGAGCGAGAGAAAGAGAGAGCTAGCGACGGAGAGAGAGAGAGAGAGGAAGAGAGGGGGCGAGAGGGGTCGTTTGTGTCCATAAATGGCGTATAGATAGGGAGACAATGTTGATGTTGTCCGAAATTGGCCTATGAACGGAGACGCAAGGGAAGCGAGTCATCGTGTGTGTGATAGGGACTTCATGAGAGATCTAGAATAGATGGTGTAGAGAACAATGTGCGAAATCGAGAACGATTATACATTAGGGAGCTATGCAAAGAGTCACGACATATATGTATACAGGGAAGGAGCTGGGGCGGGTCCGCATGTGGGAGAGATAGAAAGAGGAGAGTGGTGCACAAGGAGACAAAGTGTGCTTGTTTGCAGTGGGGGTGGTGTGTGAGGTGAGTGCGCGAGAACCACATAACTAGGGAGATAGACGTTTGGGGGCGACGTTTTGTGTGTATGGGAAATATACACTCTACATAGTGCGTGTGCTTGGGTAAGAGAGATAGCGGGAGACCTAGAGAGTGAGGGAAGAGATGTGTGCATGCCCGAGAGACAAAGTGATAGAGACCTATGTTGGGGTCCGGACTTTACAAGAGAGAGGGGTGTTAATGTGCTCGTGTGTTGGTGTTTGGGGGAGAGAACGACTTCTCTATGTGTGTGTGTGTGTGGTGGTGGGGGGGTTGACTTCAGATAAAGAGTGAGGTGTCTATATTTGAGGGACTTTAGCGTAATTGAGATATTGTGCACTCATGGTTGATCAATTTGTTTCACAGTTTGTACTATGAGATAACGATACTTTTGAACATGCGTGATATACCTTGATGTACCAGAATTACAAACCTAAGATTGGAATTTTGGAATTCGACTCCATCATTAGCTTTTGTAATTCATTTAAACGGAGGTACATTTTTAAGCCGGGATTTCGTGATTTCAAATTCATATATCAAACCTAGAGATATACACATACGGGCATGTTCAAACTTTATAATCATCCACTTTATTCATACACATACACATTTTTGCTTTTGTCATCATATTTAGGATAAACACATTTGGAATTTCATTTGAATTGGACCGTATGATGGTATTTGCTTGTAGTAGCTCAATGATCCATATTTGAATTGAATGGACAATCTAAGTTTCGAGTTGGAGACATTGATTTTCAAAACTTGCACATTTTTTTGCGTGCAAAACAAACAAATTGTCGGCCATGATATCATAGTCGGCCGTACGAGAGCAGAATACTTATAATTTTAGGCGCCAAAAGCTTTCAAACTTCCCGCTCACATCGAAATATCACGCGCCCGAAAGTTTAGCCCTGCGATATTCCTGTTTTACCCCTGCCACATGAACGGAAAAGGGCTGCTTTGGTAACTCCATTGTTTTCCCCTCTTTGCCCCCAACATTCTTCCCCAGAGCCCCTCCCCTTCTCCTCCTCGAGTCCA
>OGMW01002176.1_pt1 | contig 14000 bp, 9 predicted proteins | sample 1573281 | NCBI WGS metagenome assembly OGMW01 (sample SAMEA2581907, study PRJEB24529) | metagenome | biome: Human gut stool | place: China | collected 2011
TAGGCGTTGTCGGGAACCGAACCCGTTATCAATCAGGCGTGTATGTCAGTACATGGTAAAGTGGACATTTGGCAATGTCAAGTTGAGTGGTACCGCGATAATAAATGATTTTATTACCGTCTCAAGTCAGTTTCTAACTTGGGGCGGTTTTTTATTGTATAGGAAATTGCGTCCTATACAATAAAAGGCCCTTGCACATCGGAATGTAAAAAGAAAAGCAGAGAAAAGGAGAAAAAATTATGAAGAAAAAAGTATTTGTTATGATTTTAGGAGCAATTTTAACAACAGGTCTTTTCACCGGATGCAAAGGCGAAAATAAAGAGAATAAAGAAGGTGTCTATCACATTGGCATTTCTCAGTTTGCAGAACATGGTTCTCTTGATAACTGCCGCAAAGGATTTTTAAAAGGTTTAGAATCTGAAGGTATCAAAGAAGGAGAAAACTTAAAGATTACATACAAAAACTCACAGGCAGATACAGCCACAGATAACCAGATCGCATCAAACTTTGCATCAAAGAAATTAGATATGATCTGTGCGATTGCAACACCAAGTGCACAGAGTGCATACAATGCAACAAAAGACAGTGATATCCCAGTTGTTTATACAGCTGTTACATCACCAAAAGCTGCAGGATTTGTAGATAAAGAAGGAAAGAATGTTGGAAATATCACAGGAACTTCCGATCTTGTACTTGCAGATAAACAGTTAAAACTGATTCGTCAGATGATGCCAAAAGCAAAGAATGTCGGAATCTTCTACAGCACAAACGAAGCAAACTCCAAAGCAGGAATCGAAGCTTATGAAAAAGTAGCTGATAAATATGGATTCAAGATCATCACACAGGGAATCACAGCTTCCGCAGATATGCCAATGGCAGCAGACAGTTTACTGAAGAAAGTAGACTGCATCACAAACTTAACAGACAATTTAGTAGTCAGCAACATGCAGACATACCTTCAGAAAGCAAACAAATTAAATATTCCAGTTTTCGGATCTGAAGTAGAACAGGTAAAATTAGGATGTGTAGCTTGTGTCGGAATTGACTTCGTAAAATTAGGAAAACAGACAGGTAAGATGGCAGCTAAAATCTTAAAAGGCGAAGAAAAAGCAAAAGATATGAAATTCGAAACATTTAACAATGGAGATGTCATCATTAATACAGCAGCAGCTAAGAAGATTAACATGATAATCAGCAAAGATGTGCAGAAACAGGCAAAACAGACATTTGACAAGATCAGCGCACCAGAAAAATAATCAGGAGATGTAAATATTATGGAACAATTGATCATAGGCGTATTTGAGCAGGGATTTATCTATGCGATCATGGCGCTTGGCGTATATATCACATACAAAATATTAGACTTTCCGGATCTGTCCGTAGACAGTACTTTCCCATTAGGAGCAGCAGTGACAACCGTCATGCTCTCCTCAGGAAAGAACCCACTGCTTGCATTAATTGCAGCAACAGCAGCCGGAGCAATTGCAGGAATGGTCACAGGAATCATACATGTAAAATTCAAAGTCAGAGATTTATTATCCGGAATTATCGTTATGACAGGTCTTTATACCTTAAACTTAAGAATTGTAGGCGGAAGCGCAAATGTTCCATTATTTAACTACAAATCCGTATTTGATAATGACTTCATCAACGGAATCTTCCCAGAAGCATTAGCACCATATAAGACGGTGATCATTATTTTTATCATCATGATCATTGCCAAAATATTATTAGACTTATATTTAAAAACAAAATCAGGATACCTGTTAAGAGCCGTTGGAGATAACGAGACAATCGTAACATCTCTTGCAAAAGACAGTGGATTTGTGAAGATCGTAGGACTTGCGATCTCAAACGGATTAGTTGCATTAGCTGGAAGTGTTATGTGTCAGCAGCAGAGATTCTTTGAAATCTCTATGGGAACTGGAACGATCGTTATCGGACTTGCCAGTGTTATCATTGGAACAAACGTATTTAAAGGAAATCTTATCAAAGCAACAACTGCAGTTGTCATCGGTTCTGTGATCTACAAAGCATGTGTAGCGATCGCAATCGAAGTAGGATTACCAGCAACAGACTTAAAATTGATCACAGCAGTCTTATTCCTGATCATTCTGATCATCAGTATGGACCGTAAGAAGAAGGTGAAAAAGGCATGATTGAATTAAAACATATCGACAAATATTATAATATCGGAACAGTCAATGAAGTTTGCCTGTTCAAAGACTTCAATCTGACGGTAGATGACGGAGATTTCATTTCCGTGATCGGAAGTAATGGTTCAGGAAAGACATCCATGTTAAATCTGATCTGCGGAAGCTTAGAAGCGGAAGCAGGAAATATTATTTTAAATGGAGAAGATATTTCTCAGCAAAAAGAGTATATCAGACAGAGAAAGATCGGACGTGTTTATCAAAATCCAGCAATGGGAACCTGCCCATCTATGACAATCCTTGAAAATATGTCTCTTGCAGACAATAAAGGAAAGAAATTTGGACTTGGATTTGGTACAAATAAGAAGAGAGTTGACTATTACAGAGAATTATTAAGCCAATTAGGACTTGGATTGGAAGACATGATGGGAAGCAAAGTAGGTTCCTTATCAGGAGGACAGAGACAGGCAATGGCACTTCTTATGACAACGATGGCACCAATTGAGATCTTAATACTTGATGAACATACTGCTGCACTTGATCCAAAGACAGCAGAACTGATCATGGAGTTGACAGGAAAAGTTGTCAAAGAAAAGAAACTGACAACGATCATGGTTACACATAACCTGCGTTATGCCGTAGAATATGGAAATCGTATTCTTATGATGCATCAGGGACATGCGGTACTTGATAAAGCTGGAGAAGAAAAAGCAAAATTAGTTGTTGATGATCTTCTGGATCAGTTTAATCAGATCAGTATTGAGTGTGGAAATTAAATTTTTAAATTGTATAACGGAAATGTATCGAGTATTCATAAAAACATAAAAAAAGATAGAGGTACGAAAAACGAATTCCATTGACGGATTTTTTGCAAAACGCTGATCCGCCAACACTCCTGCACAACTCACTGCGTTCAAACAGTGCCCGTGTTGGCTGCGATTTTGCAAAAAATCCTATGGAATTCTATCATTTCGTACCTCTATCTTTTTTATGTTTTTATGAATACCTGAAGACATTCTCGTATAAAATTAAGAATTTTCAAGCGGAAGGGTGTGTATGTTAGACGTTATAATATTCCACCAATAATTTCCGTCATTCAAATCACAATCTTGTGAAGTCTGTAGACTTTTGTTATAATGATGTTAGATGATACTAACTATACGTTAGAGAAGACTAACTTCTAGAAGCGAAAGGAACTATATATGTATTTAGAAATAAAAGATATGAAAAAAAGCTTCGGATCAGGCGAAAGCTATAATCAAGTACTAAAAGGAATCACAACCAACATCGAACAAGGGCAGATGTGTGTTATCCAAGGAAACAGTGGTTCAGGAAAATCTACAATGCTAAACTGCATCGGCGGATTAGATACTATGGATTCTGGTTCAGTCAAAGTCGATGGCAATGAAATATCAGGATTAAATGCAGATGAGCTCTCCGAATACCGCAGAGCTAATCTAGGGTTTATCTTCCAGTTTTATAATCTGGTACCAAATCTTACAGTCAAAGAAAATATAGAGATCTGCCAGTTTTTAACGAGCGATCCATTGGATATGGAAGAACTGCTAGATACGCTCGGACTAACAGAACATCAAGATAAATTTCCTGCACAATTATCCGGTGGACAGCAGCAGCGATGTGCAATTGCAAGGGCGTTGATCAAGAATCCAAAGCTGCTTCTTTGCGACGAACCGACAGGAGCTCTTGATTCGAAAACATCCAAAGATATCTTGATCTTATTAGAGAAGATCAATCAGCAATATGGCACAACCATGCTGATCGTAACGCATAATAATGCAATCCGCAATATGGTACATAAGGTTATTATCATCAAAGATGGTCAGATCAGTGAAGATTACGAAAATGAAACAAGATTACCAGCAAAATCACTGGAGGATCTTTAGATGGAAAAAGTATTGAGAAAAAGAGCATGGAGAGATTTAAAAGAAAATAAATTCCGCTATTTTGCACTTGCTTTTTTGATTATTATCAGTATGTATTTGGTCATCAGTCTGGTAGGTGCAGCGGATACGATTGTTGATGGAACTACAAAGCAGGCAAAGAAACATAAGCTGGAAGATGGACAGTTTCAGGTATTTGTGCCACTAACGACAAAACAAAAAGAAAACTTTACAAAGAAAGGGCTTACAGTAGAAGAGACATTTTATCTTGATTTTAGACAAAAAGATGGAAGTAAGTTAAGAATCTTTAAGAATCGTAAAAAAGTCAATAAAATTAATCTGGATGAAGGTCGATTAGCAAAAAACAAAAGTGAAGTTGTTGTAGAAAAACGATATGCACAAGAACACAACTTAAAAACAGGATCAAAGATCACGATTGACGGCAACTTCTATAAAATAACAGGAATCGGATCAGTTCCAGACTACGATGCATGTTATGAAAAGTTATCAGACAGTACTGTAGACAGCAAACAGTTTGGACTTGCATTTGTGACAGAAGATGCTTATGAAAATCTAAAAGACAATGAAAATAGTATTCAGTCTGAGGAATATATCTATGCATACCGATTAAATGGTGCAATGACTCAGAAACAGTTGAAAAATAAATTAAAGAAGATCACATTTAACCCGGACGATGTCGATGATCCATATTTTAAAGATTACTGGGAAGAAACTGCAGGAAAGAAAGATGACATCAAAGACGGAATCAAAAAACTTACAGATGCAAGTACCCAGATGTCAGACGGATTAAACAAACTAAGTGAAAACAACGAAACATTGCAAAAAGGTGCCAATCAGATTTTTCAGGCATACTTAAAAACGGCAGAAAGCCAGTTGACCTCCTTTGGTGTAACATCATTGACAGAAAATAATTATGCGAATATTCTAAAAAGTTTGATCGCAAAGTCAAGTGATGGGTTGACAAGATTATCCTTAGAATCAGCAAAAGAACAGCTGGATGCCTTAAAAACATATAGAGATGGAATCAAGGCTTATACAAATGGTGTTAAAAAAGCATCAGATGGAAGTAGTAAGTTAAAAGAAGGAACTGATCAATTGGAAGAAGGAACAAAAGAACTGATGAAAGCATTTGATATGGAAACATCGAATCTGACTCAGTTTTTAAAGGCAGATGACAACATAAGAATTGGAGCAGCGGCAGGTGATCAGGTCATTAGTAAACTTGCTGGAATGGTAGCAGGTGTCATCATTATGATCTTATTTACCTATGTAATATCTGTTTTTGTCATTCATGAAATTGAGAAAGAAAATAGTATTATTGGAACATTGTATGCGCTTGGAGTGATAAAGAAGCAGCTTCTAAAATATTATTTAACAGTTCCGGTGATCGTAACATTTCTGGCTGGATTAGCAGGAACGATCATTGGATATAGTCCGATAGGAATTCCAACACAGATGCAGGATTGTTATGATTATTTTTCTATACCAGATTTGAGTCCAGAACTTTTAATCTATCTATTGGTGTATGGAATTGTTATGCCGCCACTTGTTGCAGTGATCGTAAACTATTTTGTTATAAGAAAGAAACTGTCAAGGCCAGCACTTTCTATGATAAGAAATGAGCAAAAGAAGAGTCATATTTCAAAAGTCAAATTAGGCGATATGCCATTTCTTACAAAATTCAGGATCAGGCAGTCACTGCGTGAGGCAAGAGCCGGATTTACGGTAGTATTTGGAATGTTTATTGCACTGTTGGTTATGATGATCGGTCTGGACTGTTATGTGATGTGTGATCATATCAGCAAAGAAAATAAGAAAGACACAAAATTTGAATATATGTATACATATAAATATCCAGATAAAAAAGTACCAAAAGGCGGGGATGCATGTTTTGTAAAAGGATTGCATAAAGAAGTATGGGGATATGATCTTGAAATTTCCCTGATCGGTATAGAAAATGATAATCCATATTTCAGCCAGGATAAAGATCTTCCGAAAGCAAAGAACAAAGTTGTTATTTCATCTGCAATGGCACAGAAATATGATCTGAAAAAAGGTGACTCGATCATACTGTCTGATGAGGAAGATGAAATGGATTACGCATTTCAGGTAGCAGATATCACACAATATTCTTCTGGGTTATATGCATTTATGGATATCGACAGCATGAGAGATCTCTTTCAGACATCATCAGATTATTACAATATGGTTGTATCAAAGAAGAAACTGTCGATTGACTCTGGAAAACTATATGCAACGACAAGTAAAAAAGCAATTGAGGAGAGTTCAGATGTATTTATCAATATGATGATTCCGATGATGGGAATGATCGTTGGACTTTCTGTTATTATCTTTGCAATTGTCATGTATTTAATGATCAAGGTAATGATTGATCGTTCTGCACAAAATATTGCGTTGATGAAAGTATTTGGGTATCGGAAGAAAGAGATTAAGAAGCTTTATCTAGATGGGAATTTCTATATGATCGCAATTGGAGCACTGATCAGTGTTCCATTATCCAAGAAATTAATGGATGCAATGTATCCAGTTATGGTTTCCAATATAGCTTGTGGTATGAATTTAAGTTTCACATGGCAGATGTATGCATTGATCTATGCAGGAATTATCATTACATACCTGGTAATTAACAAGTTATTAGTGCGAAAGATTTACAAAGTCGGACTTTCTGATGCGTTAAAGAATCGTGAGTAAGATTAAAAGAAACAATCAGTCTTTGCCATATAAAATAAACTATTGTATAATGATACAAAAAGACCAAAGAAGGAAGAAACGATGACATTACAACAGCTAAGATATGTCGTAACGATTGCGGAGATTGGAACGATCAGTAAGGCAGCAGAAGAACTCTTTGTATCACAGCCAAGTCTTACCAAAGCTCTAAAAGAACTGGAAAAAGAGATGCAGATCACGATCTTCGACCGCACGAACAAGGGAATTCATGTATCCAGAGAAGGAGAGATTTTCCTCGGATATGCAAGACAAGTACTGGAGCAGGCGGCATTGATCGAAGAGAAATATAAACATAAAAGTGGTGGGAAACAGGAATTTTGCATTTCAACACAACATTATTCTTTTGCAGTCAATGCATTTGTAGACTTGATCAAAGAATATGGAAGTGAGAATTACGATTTCAGTCTGAGAGAAACTCAGACTTATGAGATTATCGATGATGTAGCCAGAATGAAAAGTGAGATTGGAATTTTATATCTCAATGAATTCAATGCATCGGTCCTTGAGAAGATCATGAAAGCAAATGATCTCAAATTTACGGAACTATTTGTTGCAAGACCACATATTTTTATCTGCGATAAGAATCCGCTGGCACAGAAAGATCAGGTCACAATGGAAGATCTCAAAGATTATCCGTATCTGTCATTTGAGCAGGGGGAACATAATTCTTTCTATTATTCTGAAGAGATGTTCAGTACGGAAGTGCGTTCAAAGAACATTCGAGTGAGAGACAGGGCAACGTTGTTTAACTTGCTGATCGGATTAAATGGATATACGATCAGCAGCGGTGTGATCGATAAGGAATTAAATGGAGAGAATATTATCGCAGTTCCGCTTGCAGAAGAAGGCGAGATGCATATTGGGTATGTGACACATAAGAAGACGAAACCTAGCAGATTAGGGGCGATTTACTTGGAAGCGTTGAAGAGGCATGCACAATAATTTTATATATGTTTAAAGAAAGGTTATAACTGTATCATGGTAGAGATACAGGTTGTGACCTTTTGTGATTTTATGGTATAATTTTCACATAAAAACGAAAATGAATGACAGTATGATTTCTGATTCTATCTAGAAGATGTCAGATTATCTAAGTCGCTATTATGGGAAGAAAGCAATCATCATGGAATTTAAAGAGATCAGCCCTAAGAAAGAAAAATCTTTAGAAGAAACAGCGCAAAATGCATTAAAACAGATCAAAGAAAGGTATAAAATAATGGAACAACAGCAGCCAGAAAAGAAACACAAACGAAGAGTCAGATATAAAGGGACTCATCCAAGAAGATTCGAAGAGAAATACAAAGAATTAAATCCAGAAAAATACGGAGATACGATTCAAAAAGTTATTAGTAAAGGAAGTACACCGGCAGGAATGCACATTTCCATCTGTGTAAAAGAAATTCTTGAATTTTTTGACATCCAGCCGGGACAAAAAGGATTGGATGCAACCTTAGGATATGGCGGACATACAAGAAAGATGTTAGAAAAGTTACAGGGCAAAGGTCATATCTACGCATTAGATGTAGATCCGATCGAATCTGTAAAGACAGAGAAACGTCTGCATGATGCAGGGTTTGGAGAAGATATCTTAACGATCAAGCATATTAATTTTGCTAATATTGATCAGGTAGCCGAAGAAGTTGGACCATTCGATTTCATTTTAGCCGACCTTGGCGTATCCTCCATGCAGATTGATAATCCGGAAAGAGGATTTTCTTATAAATTTGAAGGACCATTAGATTTAAGACTGAATCCAGAAAAAGGAATTTCAGCGGCAGAGCGTTTAGAAGATATCACGAAGGCTGAATTTGAAGGAATGCTCATTGAAAATGCAGATGAGCCGTATGCAAAACAGATTGCAAAAGAAACCGTTGCAACGATGAAACGGGGAAAGAAGATCAAGACAACAACGGATCTTAAAGATGTCATTGAAAGAGCATTAAACTTTTTGCCGGAAAAAGAGCGAAAAGAAGCAGTTAAAAAATCCTGCCAGAGAACATTTCAGGCTTTGCGTATTGATGTAAACAGCGAGTTTGAAGTATTAGAAGAATTATTGGAGAAACTTCCAGACGCATTGGCACCAGGTGGAAAGGTTGCGATCCTTACATTCCACTCTGGAGAAGATCGACTTGTAAAACATGCGTTTAAGTATGGGAAGAAAGTAGGAATCTACAGTGATGTAGCCAAAGATGTTATTCGTCCATCAAAAGAGGAATGTGCCCAGAACGGAAGAGCAAAATCAACAAAGATGCGCTGGGCGATCAAAGTGAAATAAAAATTAAAAGGAAGGGAAATATTAAAAAGAGGTATGCTTTTTAATATTTCCTTTTTTCAAAAACATGAAAGAAAATGGTTTAAAATGATTGACTTTGACTGAAACTGTGCTATAATGAAGAAAAAAAGGAAACGAATGATTGATTTTGACGTTTTTATTTTGGAAAAGGAGGATAACCTGTATGAGAATTACAGAGCTGTTGCAGGATGCAACAATTGACCTTGGTGTGAAGGTTAACAGCAAAGAAGAAGCAATTGATCATCTGGTTGATTTAATGGTCAAGGGCGGAAACATCACAGATCGCGAAGAATACAAGAAGGGCATTTTAGCAAGAGAAGCTAATGGAACAACTGGTATCGGAGGAGGGATTGCAATTCCTCATTCTAAGAACAAAGCAGTAACTAAGGCTGGTTTGGCTTCTATGACAGTACCAGACGGAGTCGATTATGAAGCAATGGATGGAGAACCATCTGATGTATTTTTTATGATCGCAGCACCAGCAGAAGGAAGCGACGTGCATTTAGAGGCATTGTCAAGATTATCTGTGATCTTAATGGATCCAGTATTTAAGGACAGTTTATTAAAGGCAACAAGCAAGGAAGAATATCTTGCATTGATTGACAAGAAAGAAACAGAAAAATTCCCAGAAGAGGCGGCGAAGGAAGAAGAGGAACCTGCTGTACAAGAAGAGAAAGCAGACGATGGAACGATCAGAGTTCTTGCAGTTACAGCATGCCCAACAGGAATCGCTCATACATTCATGGCAGCAGAATCTCTTGAGAATAAAGCAAAAGAGATGGGAATTACATTAAAAGCTGAGACAAATGGTTCAGGTGGAGCAAAGAATGTCTTAACAAAAGAAGAGATTGAAAATTGTGATGGAATCATCGTAGCAGCAGATAAGAACGTTGAGATGGCACGTTTTGATGGAAAACAGGTTCTTCAGACAAAAGTAGCGGACGGAATTAATAAACCAGAAGAACTGATCCAGACAATCTTAGATAAGAAAGCGCCAACATATCATCATTCAGGAGCAGCAGCACAAGAAGATAGTGCAGAAGGTGAAAGCGTTGGACGTCAGATTTATAAACATCTGATGAATGGTGTATCTCATATGCTGCCATTTGTAATCGGTGGAGGTATCTTGATCGCTCTTGCATTCTTAGTAGATAATCAGGCGATCAACCCGGCAAACTTCGGTAAGAATACACCACTTGCAGCTTTACTAAAGACAATCGGTGAACAGGCATTTGGATTTATGCTTCCAATCTTAGCTGGATTTATTGCAATGAGTATTGCAGACCGACCAGGATTAGCGATAGGTTTCGTTGGTGGAGCATTAGCAAATGGTGGTTATACATTTGCTAATATCATGGCATATGATTCTGCCAAAGCCGTTTCCTCTGGATTTATCGGAGCATTATTTGCAGGTTTTGTTGGTGGATATATCATGGTTTTATTAAGAAAACTGTTTGATAAATTACCAAGTGCATTAGAAGGGTTAAAACCAATTTTACTATTCCCAGTTTGTGGCATTTTAATTATGGGTGTTGTGATGATCGCAGTTAATCCGGTTGTTGGAGCGATCAATACAGGACTGAATAACTTCTTATCATCTATGAGTGGAACAAGTTCCATCCTTTTAGGAGCAGTTCTTGGTGGAATGATGTCCATTGATATGGGTGGTCCATTTAATAAAGCAGCTTACGTATTTGGTACTGCACAGTTAACAGTAGCCAATGCAGGACCAGAACAGTATGCGATCATGGCAGCTGTTATGGCTGGAGGAATGGTACCTCCACTTGCAATCGCACTTTGTACAACATTTTTCAAGAATCGTTTTACAGAGAGTGAAAGAAAATCTGGTGTTGTAAATTACATCATGGGATTATCATTCATTACAGAAGGAGCTATCCCGTTTGCAGCAGGAGATCCAATCCATATCCTGCCACCATGTATCGTAGGATCTGCAGTAGCAGGTGCGTTATCCATGGCATTTAAATGTGGACTTCCAGCACCACACGGTGGAATCTTTGTTATTGGAGTCATCACGAATCCAGTACAATACTTAATTTCTGTAGTAGTTGGTGCAGTTATTGGAATGATCGTTATGTCATTTACAAAGAAACCATTAAATAAATAAGATTGTAAATAACCATTTACAATAAATTAATTCCTCATATTTTCATAAGCAATATTTATAATAAGTAAACAGAGATTGTGAAATTTTGCAATCTCTGTTTGCTATTTTGATAAAACAATGATATACTAGATAAGATTTTAGAAATCAAAGACAGTTCATTCGTACCATCCTGTCTATAAACAAAACTAGGACTGAGAAGAAGATTTTCAGGATACAGGTACGCGTGCTTGTATCCTTTTTTAATTGAAAATATATGTAGAAGGGAAAGAAGAAAATGTATCAGTTAACAACACATGCATCCTTTGATTCAGCTCATTTTTTATCGGGTTATGAAGGAAAATGCAGCAATATCCACGGTCACCGCTGGAAATTAGAAGTTACCGTACAAAGTGAAACATTAGAACAGACAGGGCAGATTCGAGGAATGGTTGTCGATTTTGGACAGTTAAAAGATGATATTAAAAAATTAGCAGATGAGTTTGATCATAGTCTGATCATAGAAGATGGAACATTAAAAGAGAAGACAGTAGAAGCATTGAAAGAGGAAAATTTCAAAATGATCTTCGTAGATTTTCGTCCAACTGCAGAGAGTTTTGCAAAATATTTTTATGATAGAGTGAAAGAAATCGGATATGATGTCAAGTTAGCGAAAGTTTATGAGACACCAAATAATATGGCAGCATATGGGGAGTAAATGAGATGGAAACATTTAAAGTAGTCGAAACCTTTGTAAGTATCAACGGAGAAGGAAAGAAAGCTGGTCGTCTTGCTATGTTTATCCGATTGAAAGGATGTAACTTAAACTGCTCTTACTGCGACACAACATGGGCCAATAAAAGAGATGCAAGATGTGAATTATTGACGGCACCGCAGATTGTAGAAAGGATCAAAGAAGCAGGAGTCGAACTTGTTACATTAACAGGTGGAGAGCCTCTTCTTGACGAAAATGTGTCAGAATTGATCGGAAGTATCTTGATGATGCCAAAAGTTGAGATTGAGATTGAGACAAATGGAAGTGTACCGATCAGATATTATAAAGAAAGAGACAACAGACTAACAATGACAATGGATTACAAACTTCCATCCAGTAATATGGAAGAGAATATGTGCCTTGAAAATATGGAATATTTAAAACCGTGGGATGTTGTTAAATTTGTTATTGGAAGCAGGGAGGATTTAAACAGGGCGAAAGAAATCATTGAACGATTCAGACTTTGTGAAAAAGCAATTGTATACTTCAGTCCTGTATTTGGTAAAATCGAACCAGAAGAAATCGTTGAATTTATGAAAGAAAACAAGCTTAACAAAGTCAGGTTCCAGATTCAGATCCATAAAGTTGTATGGGACCCTGACAAGACAGGTGTATAGGAGGAAATACTATGGCAATCGATAAAGAAGCGATCAAGGAACATATAAGAGGTATTCTTGTTGCACTTGGAGATGATCCAAACCGGGAAGGGTTAAAAGAAACACCAGATCGTGTAGCGAAAATGTATGAAGAAGTCTTTGAAGGAATGAATTACAGCAATCATGAGATCGCACAGATGTTTTCAAAGACATTTGAAGATGATCTAAGTGTCAAAGATCATAAAGATATGGTGATTGTAAAAGATATTGATATCTTTAGTTATTGTGAGCATCATATGGCATTAATGTATGATATGAAAGTCTCTGTGGCATATTTGCCAAAAGACAAGGTATTAGGACTTAGTAAGATCGCAAGAATCTGTGATATGGTTGGAAAACGTTTACAGCTTCAGGAAAGGATCGGAAGTGATATCGCAGAGATCATCATGGAAGTTTCAGGAAGTGAAGATGTAGCTGTTTATATTGAAGGATGTCATAGCTGCATGAGTGCAAGAGGAATCAAAAAACACAATGCCAAGACAGTGACAACAACACTTCGAGGAGCATTTGATACAGATTCCACATTAAAATGGCATTTCATGATGCAGGCAGGAAAATAAGAAAAGGAGAGAAGCAAAATGGCAAAACCAAACAAGGCCGTTGTTGTATTCAGCGGTGGACAAGACAGCACAACATGCCTTTTCTGGGCAAAGAAGAAATATGATGAAGTGATTGCGCTTTCATTTAACTATGGACAGAGACATTCAAAGGAACTCGAGTGTGCAAAGAAAATCTGTAAAGAACACGGTGTAGAACATCATATTCTGGATATGGGATTGTTAAATCAGTTAGCACCAAACTCTCTTACCAGAGTAGATATGGAAGTAGATCATGAAGCACCAGAAGAAGGAACACCAAATTCATTTGTCGATGGAAGAAATATGTTATTCTTAACATTTGCAGCTGTTTTTGCAAAACAAAGAGATATTCATGTGTTAGTAACGGGTGTTTCCCAGAGTGATTTCAGTGGATATCCAGATTGCCGCCATGTCTTTATCTCATCTTTAGAAACAACATTAACACTTGCCATGGATTATGAGTTTGAAGTGATCACACCACTGATGTGGATTGACAAGAAACAGACATGGGAGATGGCTGATAAATTAGGCGTCTTTGATATTGTAAGAAATGAAACTCTGACATGTTATAATGGAGTGATGGGTGATGGATGCGGAGAATGCCCAGCATGTAAGTTGAGAAGACATGGATTAGAGGAATATTTAAAAGTTCGTGATCATAAATAAGAATATACGAAAGAGAAAAGGATCTTGTGATGGTACAAGGTTCTTTTTTGTTGGTGTGCCTTGCGGCGCACGTCACTAATGGATGAAAGTTCCTAATCCGCCCTA
>OGMW01002205.1_pt1 | contig 13741 bp, 9 predicted proteins | sample 1573281 | NCBI WGS metagenome assembly OGMW01 (sample SAMEA2581907, study PRJEB24529) | metagenome | biome: Human gut stool | place: China | collected 2011
CAGGTAAAGGAGAAAGATATCCGGTTTATAAATGAAGGCAGTAATCTGGATATTGAAATTTCGGCATTGCCCGGTACGGTTATTAAAGGCAATGTGTATCATGTAGAGGAGGAGGTAGACGAGGAAACCCGGTCCATTCAGGTACTTTCGATCTGTGATAATTTGAACGGACATCTGAAGCTGGGGATGTACACTACTGTCCACTTTCTGAGTGTTCCGGTCAGACAAATTCAAATCCCGGAGAAAGCGTTACTGCAGGGCGAAAAGGATAGCTATGTATTTGTGCAGATTGCTCCGTTGGTTTTCGTACGGACGTCGGTGACAGTGGAGACAACAGAAAACGGAATAGCGGTGATCAGCGAAGGATTGCGTCCCGGAGATAAGATAATCAGTGAAGGAGGATATTATTTAAAGTAAGAAATTATGAAGAAGGAATTAATGCTTTCAATTATACAAAAAAGATGGGTAATGCTTTGCCTGTTTGTGATGATGTGTATCTTTGGATATTACTCATGGAAACAGCTTTCGATAGAAGCATATCCGGATATTGCAGATGTCACTTCCCAGGTGGTCACTCAAGTTCCCGGACTGGCTGCGGAGGAAGTGGAACAGCAGATAACCATTCCTTTGGAACGCGCTATTAATGGGCTGCCCGGTATGCACGTCATGCGGAGTAAGAGTACATTCGGGCTGTCAATGATTACCATTGTCTTTAAGGACGGGACAGAGGACTACTGGAGCCGCCAGCGCGTACAGGAAAGATTGAATGAAGTAGAACTGCCTTATGGAGCTGTTCCGGGACTTGATCCGCTGACATCTCCCGTAGGAGAAGTGTACCGTTATATCATAGAAAGTGACCAGCACTCATTACGCGAATTAACCGACCTTCAGAACTGGGTAATTATTCCCCGTATCAAGGAAGTGTCGGGAGTGGCTGATGTAACCAATTTCGGTGGGATCACTACTCAGTTCCAGGTTGAAGTAGATCCGTCCAAACTGGAACAATATAATTTATCTCTCAGCCAGGTTGTTGAAGCCATTGAGAATAACAATGCCAATGTGGGGGGAAGCGTGTTGAATCGTGGTGACTTGGGTTATGTGGTACGGGGAATTGGATTAATCGGAAATTTGGACGATTTGGGACATATTGTAGTGAGTACTACTTCCGGAGTTCCTGTCTTTCTGAATGATATAGGTTCTTTGAAGTATGGAAATCTTGAAAGAAAGGGAGTGCTGGGATATACGGACCGTACCCGCAACTACTCTGAGAGTCTGGAAGGAATTGTACTCCTTCTGAAACATGAGAATCCGTCTAAAGTACTGGAAGATATTCATGTGGCAGTTGATGAGTTAAATAATGAGACATTGCCGGAAGGAGTGAGGATACATACTTTTCTGGATCGTACCAACTTGGTGGATACTACTTTGAGTACCGTATCCCATACCTTGCTGATGGGTATGGCTTTGGTGGTTCTTGTGCTTATTCTGTTTCTAGGCAACTGGCGTGGTGCATTATTGGTATCTATAACGATTCCTGTGTCATTGCTTATCGCTTTTATTCTTATGCATCTGACGGATATTCCGGCTAACCTTCTGTCGCTTGGTGCTATTGATTTCGGTATTATTGTGGACGGTGCTATCGTTATGCTGGAAACGATCCTTAAGAAACGTGAGGATAATCCCAAACAATATCTCGAAGAAAAAAGCATGGCGCAACGCGCCAAAGAAGTGGGTCGGCCTATTCTTTTCTCAACCATTGTCATTATTACGGCATACCTTCCGCTGTTTGCCTTTGAACGTGTTGAACGCAAACTTTTTACTCCAATGGCATTTACGATGAGCTATGCAATGATTGGAGCACTGTTGGTTGCGCTCTTATTGATTCCGGGACTTGCCTATGCAATCTATCGTAAACCACATAAAATATATAAGAATAAATGGCTGGACAGACTAAAGGATAAATACATTCGTACCATTACAAGATTTCTGGAAGCTCCCTTAAAAGCCATCATTCCATCAGGACTGATTCTGACAGCGGGGATCGTGTTGAGTGTTGTCGTAGGAAAAGACTTCCTTCCGGAGCTAGATGAAGGTTCGATATGGTTACAGGTTAATCTGCCACCCGGAATTTCCGTAGAAAAGTCACGGGAGTTATCCGATACTTTGCGTGCCCGTACGATGAAGTATTCCGAAGTAACTTATATTATGGTACAGGCGGGAAGGAATGACGACGGAACTGATCCGTTCACCCCTTCACATTTTGAAGTGTCCATCGGTATTAAGCCTTATGATGAATGGCCGAAAGGAAAAACTAAAAAGGATTTGATTCATGAACTGGAAGAAGAATATAAGTTACTTCCCGGTTTTAAAGTAGGATTTAGCCAACCTATGATAGACGGGGTGATGGATAAGATAGCCGGGGCCCATAGTGAACTGGTGGTGAAAGTATATGGCGAAGATTTTCGTGAAACACGTCGTATTGCCGAAGAAATAACCAGGGCATTAGGAACTGTGCGAGGGGCTGTTGATCTGGATATTGATCAGGAACCACCCTTGCCACAGTTACAGATCAGTATGAATCGTGATGCCATAGCCCGTTACGGATTAAATGTATCCGATGTAGCGGATCTGATTGAAGTGGCTGTCGGAGGTAAAGCTATCGCACAACTTTATCAGGGTGACCGCCAGTATGGCATCACCTGTAAGTATAAAGAGGAAGCGCGGAATACTCCGGAGAAAATAGCCGGACTTATGTTGACTTCTTCCACCGGTGCAAAGATACCTCTTTCTCAGGTTGCCGATGTCAGATTGAGTGTCGGCGAAAGTACGATTACCAGGGAAATGAACAGACGCCATTTGACGGTAAAGCTGAATTTGCGCGGTCGTGACCTGACATCTTTTCTGAATGAAGCCCAGAATACGATCAATGAGAAAGTACATTATGACAAGAATAAATATACCATCAAATGGGGAGGGGCCTTCGAAAATCAAAAACGGGCTTATACACGTCTTGCTGTCATTATACCGCTGACACTGACAGGGATGTTTATACTGCTTTATGTCACGTTCGGGAAGTTCCGGCAGGCAGGACTGGTATTGGCTATTGTTCCTCTGGCACTTTTCGGAGGTATGCTTGCTCTTAATGTGCGTGGTATGACGCTGAATGTATCTTCTGCCGTAGGATTTATAGCGATGTTCGGGCTTTCCATACAAAATGGAATTATCATGGTATCGCAGGTCAATGGGCTGCGCAGGGGAGGAATGGAACTCCGGAAATCGGTCATAGAAGGGGCACGCCAGCGTTTCCGACCTATTCTGATGACTTCGATCACTACGATACTCGGACTTTTCCCGGCTTCGTTGGCAACCGGAATCGGTAGTGACGTACAGCGTCCGCTGGCAACAGTGATTGTGTATGGATTGATGTTTTCAACCCTTATCTCTATGTTTCTGCTTCCGGCTTTCTATTATCTGGTTGAGAACAATGTTTTAAATAAAAAGAAGAACGATGAAAAAGAATATACGATATAATATAGTGCTCTTGCTGTTAATGGTGGAAGCCGTACTCATTCCGGCTTTTGCGCAAATGCCTGAAATAAAGCTGGGGCAGTCTATTTCTTTCGAAGAATATCTGAATCGGGTAGCGAAAAAGAACCTGAGTTATTTAGCCGAAAAACTCAATGTGAGTATTGCTGATGCGGAAGTAATTGCCCGGAAAATCTTTCCGGATCCGGAGTTGGAATTTGAAGCAGGTAATGAGACTTTCTCGTTGGGAGTTTCCTATTCATTAGAAATGGGAAATAAAAGGGGAGCACGTATTAAGTTGGCGCGGACTCAGGCAGAATTGGAGAAACTGGTCCTGCAACAGGGCTTTCAGGATTTGAGGGCGGAGGCTGCCGACCTTTTTCTAGAAGCAATTCTTCAGCGCGAATTACTTGAAGTACAGAAAAGTTCTTATGAGTATATGTATCAGCTGAGTCAGTCAGATAGTTTACGTTATGTTTCGGGAGAGATTACGGAGAATGATGTCCGGCAGTCAAAACTGGAAGCTGTCACCTTGCTTAATACTGTTTACAGTCAGGAGGCGGCTTATCATTCCGCTTTGGTTTTGTTGAATAAACACATGGGGATGAGTGCTGATACGCTTCATATCCCTTTGGGAAATTGGGAAGAGCTAAGCAGGGACTTTGCTCTGTCTGATTTGGTCAAAGCGGGACTGGATAATCGCATCGACCTGCTTGTTGCTCAAAAAAGTACTGAAGTTACTACCCGGGAATATAAACTGACGAGAGCGGAACGCAGACCCGATATCGGAGTATCTGTTTCTTATGAAAGAAACTGGAACGGCTTTCTTCCTCCGTCCCGTTCTGCTACTGCCGGTGTATCTGTTCCTCTGACATTCTCGAATATAAATAAAGGAGCTGTAAAAGCTGCAAAGTTTCGGATTGCCCAATCGGAGATAATGGAAAGAGATATGGAATTGCAGATACAGGCAGAGATAACCCAGGCCTGGTTCAACTATGAGGCTGAAAAGAAAAAGATAGCTCAATATAAAGCCGGTGTACTTGAAGACTCGCAGAAGGTGCTCGACGGAATGGTATAGAAATACAAACGGGGAGAAACGAGTATTCTTGATGTACTGGTTGCCCAGCGTACTTATAATGAAGTGCAACAGGAGTATCTGGAAACAATGAAAGGATATGCCGCTTCACTAGTAGCATTGGAAAGTGCTTGTGGTATATGGGATATATGCTTTTAACAGTTAAATATCCGGCTTTACTATTGTGAATTGCAGCAAAGCCGGATATTTGTATGGTTACCAGTCAGCGGTTTCACGCTTTATGTTAAATCATTGTGCGATATTCCTCCTGTTTTTTCTTAGGGAGTTTTTTGATCACTTCTTCCACAGAGTGGTCAATAAGTTCTTTGATAAGTTTGTCACTCAGGTTTATTTACTTATCTGTTTTCCGAACTTTAATCCGTACTACTGTGTCATTTTGACGAGACTGGACAATGTTTTATTACTTTCGATTGTGTATCTTTGCTGTAGTTAAAATGGACAACCGGAATTTATATACTAATAAACAGAATATTATGGAAGCGAAGTATATCACTCTGACTAAAGAGAATATCGAAAAAGAACATATTTGCTGTGCTTTCTCCGATAAGAAATGCAAGGATAGCTATGAGTTGAAAAAGACATGGCTGAAAAATGAGTTTGAGAATGGCTATGTTTTCAGACGGCTTGACGAACGTGCAAAAGTATTTATAGAATATGGGCCTGCCGAAAAAGCTTGGGTTCCGGTTAATGCACCTAACTATTTAATGATAAACTGTTTTTGGGTTTCAGGAAAATATAAAGGATGCGGGCATGGCAAAGCACTATTACAGTCTGCTGTCGAGGATGCCAAAGCACAGGGTAGGGATGGCTTGGTGACTGTGGTCGGTACCTCTAAATTTCATTTTATGGGTGATGCGAAATGGTTATTACGTCAGGGGTTTGAGACGATAGAAAAACTACCCTATGGTTTCAGTCTTTTGGCTTTGAAGATAAATCCGGCAGCTCCTGATCCGTCATTCAATGGAACAGTATCAAGTGGAGAATGTGAGGAAAAAGAAGGTGTAGTCGTTTATTATACACATCGTTGTCCGTTTGCAGAGTTTCATGTCCGTAATTCTTTAGTGGGTGTGACTGAGAACAAAGGTATTCCATTGAAGATAGTCAGATTGGAAACGATGGCACAAGCACAAAATGCACCTACACCTGCTACTATCTTTTCTCTTTTCTATAAAGGAAAGTTTGTAACGACGGATTTGAGTGCATGTATGGAGCAACGGTTTGATAAAGCGTTGGGATTATAATCTTTCTTATTACAGTATGTGTTTCTCTTTTTTGATTTTCTGTTTTTGTGCTGTTTTGCTCTGATGAGTGTGGCGGGTTAATAATTGTCTGGTGTTTATTTAGACTGGTCGGTTCGATTTTTCATGTGCTGCTCTGATCTTATGCAGATTCCTTAATAGAATCGGCAGTTTATTTGTATGTTGAGATGTTTTGTTTTATGTATGTGACATATGCTTGATTTTTAGTATTTTATTGTATGTGGTTGGTGGGGAAGACTTGATGGCTCTTGACTTTTATAATCACTAACTTTTCTTATTTTAGTTCATTCAAATATGTTCAATTCTTGCATTTTATGAAACTATGTTTTACTTTTGGGGAGTAAAATCATTGGGATTATAATGAAAAGTATTCGCTCGGTTATTTGTTTTTGTTTGTTTTTGTTTGTGTTTAACCAGCTCCTTTTCGCCGACAAAACTATAGAGAATGATTCGCTATATACCAGTGAGTATATAAGTCGAATTTATATGGCAGAACCTGAACGGGCTTTAAGTTTGTTGGATGGAGCTGAAAGTAAGAAGACTATCCCTCTGCGTATTATACATGAATTACGCAGCAGGGTTTATCGTAATATGTATATGACTAAACTGGCTTTTTTGTATGCCAAAAAGTCTTATTTGCTGGATTCCGTTTCTCAGAAAGATCCTAAGCACTTGTTGACCATGACTGTCGACCTGGCAGAATTAGCAGTGCTTATGAGTGACCATAAAGAGAGTATGAGGTATGCTCTTGATGGTATCAAGCTAGCACAAAAAGAAAAGGATAAAGGGGCTGAAAGTAAGCTGTTGTTTTGCATTGGTGAAAATAAATGGCAATTGTCTTTCAAAGAGGAGGCATATGACTATTTTGACAAAGCTATCAAATTGCTTCAAGGTACAAGTTCCAAATTGGAAATGGCTATGCTTTCATACTTTTATGGGATGAAAATGGATTATCTGCTCAATGATTCCCGTAGTAAAGAAGCATTGGAGGTTGGGTTGAAGCGCGAAAAGCTACTTAAAGATATAGCTAAATTACCGGAAAAAACAAAAGGCTTTCTTGATCTGCAATATACTTACTTGTATGCAAAAATGTCGTATATCTGCTATCTGGAAGGAAAGTATGATCAGGCGGAAAAATATTATCAACAATATTTGTCAACAGAGAATTCACAGACACCGGATGGAAAAACCTATGCGATACCTTATCTGCTAGTGTCTAAACAATATCAGAAAGTCGTTGATCAATGTCAGGATTTTAAGAAATTGATGCAAGAGCAGGATACTGTCAACTTGCAGTATATTAGTATCCTTCAGAAAGAGGTGAAAGCTTATAAAGGCTTGAAGGATTTTGAAAAAGTAGCAGCATTACGTGAGTCTATTATTTCTATTATTGATGGTATTAACAGCAAGGATAAGCAGAATGCGGCTTTGGAATTAAATGCTATTCATAAAGCTGACGAGCAGGAAGAATATATTGCCGAACAGACTTTACAGTTAAGAATCAGAAACATATCACTTGCTTTTTTGGGATGTGTCACTTGTCTCATTTTATTTGTGCTATGGCGGATTTGGCGTCATACGATTATTGTTAAATATAAAAACAAAATGCTGGCAAAGTTTATCAATGAGAAACTGGCTGGAAAAGTAGAGAACAAACAATTATTCATAGATGGAGATGCGGAAGATCCGATAGCTGTTCCATTGGACTTGGAACCGGAAACTGGCTTTTCCGAAAAAGACGATTTATCTCCGGATGAAGTAGTGGAGAGTAGGGAGGAAGAGGATGAGAATAAGAAAATTTTCAAAGAACTGAATCGTATTGTTGTTCAGGATCAGTTATATCTGTCTCCGGAATTGTCGAGAGAGGATCTGGCTCAGATTGTACATTTGAATAATGCGCGTTTCGCCCGGATGATCAAGGAAAACACCGGAACTAATTTCAACGGGTATATTAATGAACTTCGTATTAACTATGCGATTCAGTTATTGAAGCAACATCCCAATTATACCATTCGTGCGATAGCTGATGAAGCCGGATTTAATAGTACGCCTATTCTGTACAGTATGTTCAAGAAAAAGACTGGTATGACTCCTTACGAATTTAAAAAAACGCAGGAATCCTTAGGTTGATTTTGGCTTTTTCGATAAACAATTTTCCGTTTTATCGGTTTATTCTTATGATAACTAAATATAAACGGAAATGGTGCAAGTTAGGATAAAGCGAGTGTACGAAGACTTTTCAGAGACCGACGGATATCGGGTGCTGGTAGATAAACTCTGGCCACGTGGAATCAAAAAAGAATGGTTGAAATATGATTACTGGGCAAAAGATATAACGCCTTCCGCAGCACTGCGCAGATGGTTTCATGAAGATATTCCGGGTCACTGGAATGATTTTGTCGTAATGTATCAGAAGGAACTGGAAGCTTCTCAAGCTGTTGCCGATTTTCTGACTCTTATCAAACCTCATCCGGTGATCACTTTGCTTTATGCATCCAAAGAACCGGTTTATAATCATGCCCGAATCCTTCGTGATTATTTGGAAATGCATCTGAAAGAGTGAAATTAAAGTAATTTTTATCTCTTTCCGCTTTCAGTCGTTCACTCAATTTCCTACCTTTGTAATCTAAATCAAAATCGTGTGTCCATGAAGTATAAATTATTAGTTCTTGATGTAGACGGAACGCTTCTCAATGATGCAAAAGAAATTAGTAAACGTACATTGGCTGCTTTGCTGAAAGTTCAGCAGATGGGAGTACGTATCGTGTTGGCATCCGGCCGACCGACTTACGGTCTGATGCCTTTAGCCAAATCCCTAGAACTCGGAAATTATGGAGGTTATATCCTTTCTTATAATGGTTGCCAGATAATTAATGCTCAAAACGGAGAAATACTGTTTGAGCGGAGGATTAATCCGGAAATGTTGCCTTATCTGGAAAAGAAGGCAAGAAAAAATAATTTCGCACTGTTCACTTACCATGATGATACGATCATTACTGACACTCCGGAGAATGAACATATCCAGAATGAAGCTCGCTTGAATAATTTGAAAGTGATCAAGGAAGAGGAATTTTCTGTAGCAATTGACTTTGCTCCGTGTAAGTGTATGCTTGTCAGCGATGACGAGGAAGCGTTGGTTAGTCTGGAAGGACACTGGAAGAGACGGTTGAACGGAGCTTTGGATGTTTTCCGTTCCGAACCTTATTTTCTGGAAGTAGTGCCGTGTGCGATTGATAAAGCCAACACATTGGGAGCTTTATTGGAAGAACTGGATGTGAAGCGTGAAGAAGTCATCGCTATAGGAGACGGTGTGTGCGATGTAACGATGATTCAGCTGGCAGGACTGGGAGTGGCGATGGGGCATTCGCAGGATTCGGTAAAGGTCTGTGCGGATTATGTGACAGCTTCCAATGAGGAAGACGGAGTGGCTCTGGCTGTCGAAAAGGCGATAATAGCGGAAGTTCGCGCTGCAGAGATTCCTTTGGACCAGTTGAATGCACAGGCGCGTCACGCATTGATGGGTAATCTGGGTATCCAATATACATATGCCGACGAAGACCGTGTAGAGGCGACGATGCCGGTAGATCACCGTACCCGTCAGCCGTTCGGTATTTTGCACGGTGGAGCTACGCTTGCATTGGGAGAAACAGTTGCCGGACTCGGCTCGATGATTCTCTGTCAGCCGGATGAAATTGTGGTAGGAATGCAGGTCAGCGGAAATCATATATCTTCTGCGCACGAAGGTGATACAGTACGTGCAGTAGCGACGATTGTACACAAAGGACGTTCCTCCCATGTATGGAATGTGGACGTTTTTACTTCAACCAATAAACTGGTGTCCTCTATACGGGTGGTCAACAGTGTGATGAAAAAAAGATGATTGACGAAAAAAGTAACTTGACAACTATTGATGCACTTATTCAGCGGAAACAGCCCTTTGCTGTTTATCGTGTTCCCGGGGAGAAGTATCCTCGTCTGTTGACAGAAGATGTCGGAGCTGTCCGCTTGATTTTCGATTTGAAAGAACTGAATGGACAAAGAGGATTTGTGATTGCTCCGTTCCGTATAGATAAGTCATGTCCGATTGTGTTGATACAGTCCGACAGGACTGGACAACCGTTGCCTATGGAAATCGTGGCAGAGGAAGAGCAGGACTTGCAAAGTTATCCGGAGGAATCTTTTCATACCCTTTGTACTGGGAAGTATGCGACCTGTTTTCATACATTTATTGAAGCCTTGCGTGATGCTACCTTTGATAAACTGGTGCTTTCCCGTAGTCTCACTATTGGAAAGAATCCGGAGTTTTCCCCTTCAGCTGTTTTTCGTGCAGCTTGTCAACGTTATATTCATTCCTATATCTATCTGTGTTATACTCCTCAGACGGGCGTGTGGCTGGGAAGTACCCCCGAAATTATATTGTCGGGCGAAAAAAATGAATGGAACACAGTTGCCCTGGCAGGAACTCAACCTTTGCAGAATGGTAAACTTCCGCAAGTATGGGATGACAAAAACCGTCAGGAGCAGGATTATGTGGCGTCCTATATCCGTCGGCAGCTTCTTTCGCTGGGCATTCGCTCCACAGAGAGCGGACCTTATCCGGCTTATGCCGGTGCCTTGTCACATCTGAAAACTGATTTCCATTTCTCTTTGAAAGATAATAAAAATCTGGGAGACCTTCTGAAAGTCCTGCATCCGACTCCTGCCGTGTGCGGACTGCCTAAAGAAGAAGCCTACCGGTTCATTTTGGAAAATGAAGGGTACGATCGTAAGTATTATTCCGGTTTTATCGGTTGGCTCGATCCGGAGGGACGCACAGATTTGTATGTGAATCTGCGTTGCATGCACATTGAAGACGAGCAATTGACACTGTATGCCGGTGGCGGATTGTTAGCCTCTTCAGAGTTGAATGATGAATGGCAGGAAACGGAAAAGAAATTGCAGACCATGAGGCGTATTCTTGTGTCTGCTCCAATAATGATGAATCACTAACAAGCTAATCACTATCAATATGTATTCGGACAAGAAAAATATACTCCAGTTGGTCGCGCTGCTTGAGGCGCATGGAATTACGAAAGTAGTGTTATGTCCCGGTAGCCGTAATGCACCTATTGTGCATACGCTGTCTACTCATCCGGGTTTTACTTGTTATGCTATGACGGATGAACGGAGTGCCGGTTATTTTGCGATTGGTCTTGCGCTGAATGGCGGGCATCCTGCTGCCGTTTGCTGTACTTCCGGTACAGCGTTGCTCAATCTTCATCCTGCTGTGGCAGAAGCGTATTATCAGAATATACCTTTAGTTGTTATCTCTGCCGATCGGCCTGCTGCCTGGATTGGACAGATGGCGGGACAGACATTGCCGCAGCCCGGTGTTTTTCAGACATTGGTGAAGAAGTCGGTAAACCTTCCGGAGATTCAGACAGAAGAGGATGAATGGTACTGTAACCGCTTGGTGAATGAATCTCCGGAAGGTTTACCGACTTCTTCACCAATGTCTGAAACCAACCATCATGGAAAAGGTCCGGTACATATTAATATTCCTATATCCGAACCTTTGTTCCAGTTTACGGTGGAGTCGCTTCCCGAAGTACGTGTCATTACGCGCTATCAGGGGCTGAATGTATACGACCGGGATTACAATGACCTGATCGAACGCTTGAACAGATATCAGAAGCGGATGATTATTGTCGGACAGATGAACTTGATTTACTTGTTTGAGAAACGGCATACCAAATTGTTATATAAACATTTCGTGTGGCTGACCGAGCATATCGGTAATCAGACAGTACCCGGTATTCCAGTGAAGAATTTTGATGCGGCGCTTTATGCGATGCCCGAAGAGAAAACCGGCCAGATGACTCCCGAGTTATTGATTACTTATGGCGGACATGTGGTTTCCAAGCGGTTGAAAAAATATCTTCGGCAGCATCCGCCTAAAGAACATTGGCATGTGTCTGCTGATGGAGAAGTGGTTGACCTTTACGGTTCTCTGACTACCGTCATCGAAATGGACCCGTTTGAGTTTCTGGAGAAAATAGCTCCATTGCTGGATAACCGCGTGCCGGAGTATCCCCGTGTATGGGAGAATTATTGCAAGACCATTCCCGAACCGGAGTTCGGATATTCGGAAATGTCGGCTATCGGTGCTTTGATAAAAGCATTGCCGGAATCATGTGCATTGCATCTGGCAAATAGTTCTGTTATCCGCTATGCTCAGTTATACCAGGTTCCTTCTACGATTGAGGTATGCTGTAATCGGGGTACAAGCGGCATCGAAGGCTCGTTGTCCACGGCAGTGGGATATGCCGCCGGTTCGGATAAACTAAATTTTATAGTTATAGGTGACCTTAGTTTCTTTTATGATATGAATGCTTTGTGGAACATCAATGTCCGTCCCAATCTACGCATTCTTTTGCTGAATAACGGAGGAGGGGAGATTTTCCATACATTACCCGGACTGGATATGTCGGGTACATCGCACAAGTATATTACAGCCGTTCACAAGACATCTGCCAAAGGATGGGCGGAAGAACGCGGATTCCTTTATCAACGGGTAGAGAATGAAGAACAGCTTGCCGAAGCGATGAAAACCTTCACACAACCGGAAGCCATGGAACAACCGGTTCTGATGGAAGTATTCAGCAATAAAAATAAAGATGCACGTATACTGAAAGATTATTATCATCAACTAAAACAAAAATAGATTATGTCAACACAAAGAGAATGGACAACCATCAGAGAATACGAAGATATCCTCTTTGATTACTATAATGGGATTGCCCGCATCACCATTAACCGTGAACGCTATCGAAATGCATTTACTCCGACTACAACGGCTGAAATGAGTGACGCATTGCGCATTTGCCGGGAAGAAGCGGATATTGATGTGATCGTGATTACGGGAGCTGGTGACAAGGCTTTCTGTTCGGGCGGTGACCAGAATGTGAAAGGGCGTGGCGGCTATATCGGCAAGGACGGTGTTCCCCGTCTGAGTGTTCTGGATGTACAGAAACAAATCCGCAGCATTCCGAAACCGGTAATTGCTGCCGTAAATGGATTTGCCATTGGTGGCGGACACGTGCTTCATGTAGTTTGCGATTTATCGATTGCTTCGGAGAATGCGATCTTCGGACAGACCGGTCCTCGCGTAGGTAGCTTTGATGCAGGTTTCGGAGCCTCTTATCTGGCTCGTGTCGTCGGTCAGAAGAAGGCACGTGAGATATGGTTCCTTTGCCGGAAATACAATGCGCAGGAAGCACTCGACATGGGACTGGTAAACAAAGTCGTTCCCCTGGATAAGCTGGAAGATGAATATGTGGAATGGTCTGAAACCATGATGATGCACAGTCCGCTTGCCTTGCGTATGATCAAAGCGGGACTGAATGCCGAACTGGACGGCCAGGCCGGTATCCAGGAGCTGGCAGGCGATGCCACCATGCTTTACTACATGACGGACGAAGCCCAGGAGGGCGGCAAGGCGTTCCTCGAGAAGCGTAAGCCTGACTTCTCCAAGTCTCCCCGCCTCCCGTAAGCGGATCGGAGGTGAAGATGCTTCCTCAGTCAATCGATATCAACGGCCGCGTGATTTCCGGTGAGGAGGGGTTCCGCGAGGCGCTCCGCACGGAAACGAACGACGATATCCGTAAGGGCCTCGAGTTCTGCCTTCACTGGTGCGGGCCGGACCCTGAAGTGGTGCTTCATACGTCAGGATCCACCGGCGTACCGAAGGAAATTCACGCGAAGAAGACCGCGATGCTCGCGAGTGCCCGGATGACGGTAGAGCGTCTCGGGCTCAAAGCGGGTGACACCGCGCTCCTCTGCCTTCCGATGGATTACATCGCGGGGCAGATGGTGGTGGTCC
>OGMW01002207.1_pt1 | contig 13731 bp, 7 predicted proteins | sample 1573281 | NCBI WGS metagenome assembly OGMW01 (sample SAMEA2581907, study PRJEB24529) | metagenome | biome: Human gut stool | place: China | collected 2011
TGGGGCCTTTCTTCTCCCAAAATTGAAATGGGCGGGAAAGCCCTAAAATGGCTTTGCTACTGCCCGTAAGAGATGGAAAAACAAGATGGAAAACAAGGTTAAAAATGGTTGACAAGTCTATCGGATGTGTGTTATACTGTGCGACAGTTTGAGATTGGAAGGAGGCTTACGTGTGTTAATTTGTGTACGCTAATAAGCAATAAAAAGTAGAAGTACCTTTCCACATGATGGTGGGCTTTTTTTGCGTGCGTATGCAAAGGAACACGTAGGTTTGACACGAGCAGTCTTTGAACTGTATCGTGGTGTTTTTTCGTGCTTTGTTGTTATGCAGGCGTCTGCCCTCTCTGTGGGACAACGCCTGCTTTTTATTGCAGAAACAAAGGAACAATGCAATAAAAAAGGAGGTTCGCATTATGACCCAAAACAACAATTCATGGAGAAAAACTTATTTTACACTTCTTGCCGGACAAGCAATATCCTTTATTAGCAGCGGTATTTTGCAAATGGCCATTATCTTTTATTTGGTTGCGAAAACTAATTCTGCAATCATATTGACGGCGGCAACACTGATTGGATTTTTGCCGCAAGCCTGTTTAGGCCCGTTTGCAGGTGCTTTTGTTGACCGGCACAGCCGTAAAAGCGTAATGATTGGTGCGGATTTGATAATTGCCGCCGCTGGCGGTATTCTGGCGCTGGTGGCGTTTTACATGGAATTGCCCGTATGGTCTATTATGGTTGTCCTGTTAATCCGAAGTGCGGGAACTGCTTTTCATTCTCCAGCATTCAGCGCAGCAACACCTATGATTGTGCCAAAAGAGGAACTTACAAAATGCGCTGGTTACACGCAGACCATGCAAGCAGTAAGTGCGATTATCAGTCCAGCTGCCGCAGCGTTTTTATATGCTGTTTGGCCTCTTAATGCAATTATATTGTTAGATATTGTGGGTGCAATCCTTGCCTGTGTGACTGTTGCGATTTCGTCCATACCAACGCCTGAACTATGTCCAGAAACGAAAAGACAACAGTTTTTACAGGATATGAAAGAGGGGTATGTGGTATTAAAGCAAAACAGGGGCCTCTTTGCTCTGCTCTGGATTGGTGTAATTTATATGTTCTTTTATATGCCAATCAGTACGCTTTTTCCTCTCATCTGTATGTCATACTTCAAAGGAACACCGGCCCATGCCTCTGCCGCTGAAATTGCTTTTGCGGTTGGTATGCTGCTTGGCGGAGTCATTCTGAGCATTTGGGGCGGTTTTAAGAAACGGCGGTACACCATCGGTCTTTCCGTTCTCCTGATGGGCGTTAGCAATATGCTCTCCGGGCTTTTGCCGCCAGACGCATTTCTTGTCTTTGTTGTGTGCTGTACTGTTATGGGAATTTCCGCTCCATTTTACGGTGTGCAAAATGCGATTTTTCAAGAAACGGTCAAACCAGAATATCTGGGGAGAGTTTTTTCTCTACTGACAAGCGCCGCTTCCCTCGCCATGCCGTTTGGCCTTGTCATTTCCGGGCCTCTGGCGGAGCGGCTGGGAGTTGAGAAATGGTTTGTCATTTGCGGAATTGGCATTATCATCGTTGCGCTTGCCGTATTTTTACTACCCGGTTTGAGAGAGATTGACAATACGCAATAATCAACTGCACCTTGGTGTGTGATAAACTATTAACGTCCATATGGACACCTCCTCTGTACTTTAATGTGGCTGGCAAACCATCATTATTGTATCACTGGAGGTTTTTTTACTGTAAGCTAAAGCAATGCTGACTCACCTGCATAGCAGGTGGTTTATTTGTTTTCAAAGCTTCGTTTTTCGGAACACGAAAAACTCCACAATGAAAACAGGGCCTTGCCCTAACAAGCAGAACACCCTCTCCATCAACGGGAGAGGGTGTATTTTAGCTGTAAACCAAATCCTGTATTGCAAACTTCAAATCCTGCACCTTGCCAAGCAGCCAAAAGGCCAGTTTTGGCAATCCAAAGGGGCTGATAAGAAACGCAATCACCAGCAGAATGAGGCCATTTTGCGGGGAGTATGTCACCAGGACGGCCACACCCAGTAGAGCAATCACCATACTGAGAAGCCCCAGCACCAGACCGGATACATAGACCAGACCCACGCAAATCCAGATGGCCAGTGTAAGAAGAAGCACCACCGGAGCAACCACGATTTTCAAAAGCAATTTCACCAATCCCAACAGCATTCCCACAGAATCTTCACCTCCAGCTTTATTCTAAATCCATTATGAGATATTTTTTGTCAAACAGCAAGGATACGAGCAAAAAGAAAAAGCGGAGGAAGGCGCGGCGAAGAAACGCCGTTCCTCCCTCCGCAGATGGGGCAAATGCCCCTGTTACGAAAGATTGGAGAGCTGGGTCAGGATCTCCTTCACGCCCGCCCATAGCTGCTCCTGCCGCTGGGCTATATCCTCCAGGTCAGCGTCGTAGACACGCCCGGTCTCATGTACTCGGCGGGTAAGCTGGTTCAGATTGTTGCTGCTCCGGCGCAGCAGGGACACCAACTCCTTCAGCTCCGGTAAATCCAGCTGCACTACATAACCGTCCAGGGCCATCTTTCGTAGATAGGCTTCCCGGTTCTTCGTCCCAACTTGGGACATTTTCTGCTCGATCAGTGCCAGCTCCTCCGGGGAGACCCGGAAATTCACCTGGACATCCCGCTTGCGCTTCGGGCCGCTCACCGTTCCGGCTCCCGTTTCTTATGGCCCGGAGCTTTGGGGGCCGCCTGTTTCGGTTCCTGTTTCAAATGCTCCCGGACAGAAGGACGGGGCTGGCGCAGCTCCTTGGAGCGGTCCTCACTGGCCAGGATGGTGGCATAGGTTCCAGGCAGCCCTTTCATGCCGGTAAAGGTCAGACTGCGAAACGGCAGGAGATTCATCAGCCGGTCATGGTCTTTGCTCCCGGCACGGTTCAAAAACTCCGGGGAAATGCGGACCATATAGTGGGTCCCGTGGGGGCTGTTCGGCACATCCGGTGCGCGCAGCTCCCGTAAAATCCGTTCCGCCTCTGTCTGGATGTCCTCTGCCGTCAAGGGCTGGCGACGCAGATGTTCCTCGCGCACCAGATCAATAAACCCATTCAGGACAGCGGGGTGGCTGTTTACGGCATAGCCGCACCGGACGGTATCAGAATTGTAGTTGGGAATGGTCTTGGCCCATTCCTTGTTACGGGGCGAGTATCGCCCATCCCAGTCCTGGAGCTGGACGGTGTTGGCCAGGACCAGCATAACCCGGTCCATGCCGTAGGTTTCGATCACACCCTTGGCGGCATCGTGACTGAGATACATCCCGTCGAAGTGTTCCCGAACCGCCGCTTCAATGGCCTCCTTGCATTGGAGATTGGCGTTGTTGGAGGCCCGGTACTGCTCCAGCTCCCCGTGTTCTTTCGCATAGACAGCGGAGTGAGGGTAAATGGCGGCTTTCCGCAGCTCCGCCTGGGTCTTGTAAGCGTCATTGGCCCGGTTCTCAATGCTGTCCCGGATCACATCCATGTAGCCGGTTTCCAACTTCTCAAAGTGGCGGTACACATCGGCCAGCGGCGTGGGAGAATCCAACAGGGCCTGAGCTTGGGCGTCGGTCAGCTCCAGCTCCTCCATCGCCATCACGATGTCCTCCCGGACAGTGTACTCGTAAGCATGATTCAAAACTTCTGCCGGGGGCTGGCTTTTCAGCCAGTCCCGGTATTTGTCCTGTTCAGCGGCCATCTTCTCATAGAGAGCCGTATTCAGATCGTTGGTATTCATATTATCGCACCTCCTCATGCTGTTTCGGTTTCTTTTCGGGGCAACGGGGCGGCACCGGTCGCTTCAAGCTGTCCAGCACCGAGGGCCGTGCGCTCTTGGCGATCACGGCCTCCGGCTGAGAGCGGCCCTTGCCATCCAAATTCAGAAGCGTATCCAGCTCCACCAGACGGGCAGACTTTACCCGCAGATCATCCTCATAAGGGAAAGGTTTGCCCACTTCCTCCTTGGCGGCGGCCTGCTGCTGGTACAGGTTGTCCAGCTGGGCCTTGGTCGCCTCCAGGCGCTGGGGCATTTGTGCGAGGGCATTGTCGATACGGGTCAGGTTGCCGCGCGGGTCTGAACCGAGGCTTGTTCGGTGGGTCATCTGGCCTTTCAGCAGGAGCGTATATTCCTGCCGCCATGCGTCAAACATCACCGTCATGGCAAAGCCACGGTAGCTGCCGATCTGCACAGGTTCGGAGTTTTTGACCTCCTTGCAGGCGTCCAACAGGGCTGCACCGGCGTTCTCCTTATCGGTCAGCACATCGCCCCGGATTTCCATACCGGCAAAACCGTCCTCCGGGTGGGGATGGGCAGCCAGGGTCTCCAGGTCTGCTTCAAAGCCCTGGATGAAGCCCTTGTGCTTTTCGATTTCCTCCGGGAAGTATTTCAGCAGCTGGTCCTCCAGACGATACTGCTTGCTCTGGTGATCGGCTTTCATCAGCTTCAGCTTGGAGACCTCCACATCCAGGTCCATACGCTCCTTGATACGGGGGTCTCCGGCACACAGGGCCTTGATCTCGGCAAAGGACAATGCCGTTTCATCCACATCATCGCAGGAGCGCACCGGACTTTTACTGGTCATAATTTGCGAAATGAACTTCTGTTTGTTCTCCACAGTCTGCCAAAGATAAGCGTCGAAAGTACCCTCAGTGACATAGCGGTAGACATGGACCAGGGGGTTTTGGTTGCCCTGGCGCTCGATGCGGCCCTTACGCTGGGCAAGGTCTCCCGGCCGCCACGGGCAGTCCAGGTCATGGAGTGCCACAAGCCTGTCCTGCACATTGGTGCCAGCGCCCATCTTAGCGGTGCTGCCCAGCAGGACACGCACCTGGCCGGTGCGGACCTTGGCGAACAGCTCCTTTTTCCGCACTTCGGTGTTGGCCTCATGGATAAAGGCAATCTGATCGGCGGGCATTCCCTGGGCGATGAGCTTTTGCCGGATGTCCTCGTAGATGGTAAAGACCGGCTCCGGTTCGTCCAACGGCACAGCTTGCTCCAGCGCATGAAGCGTGGGGTTGTCCAGTGCCTTAGCTGCCTTTTTGGAAGGGGCCGCCTGGGGCGTGGAAATGTCGCAGAATACCAGCTGGGTCAGCTTGTCGGCCTCGCCGTCCCGCCAGATCTGCATGATGTTTGCAACACATTGGTTGACCTTGGTGCCGGGTTCGTCCGGCAGCGCCTGATTGATAATGCGCTGGTCCAGACCCAGCTTGCGGCCATCGCTGGTGATCTTGAGCATATTATCCTGGGAGGGGTCCACAGTGCCGCTGTGTACCAGAGAGGCGCGCTCGGACAGCGCCTTCACCATTTCCTGCTGCTGTTCGGTGGGCTGGGCCACAATGTTGTGGTATTCCACCTCCGGGGTGGGCAAATTCAGCTGATCGGCGGTCTTAATGTCAGCAACTTCGCGGAACAGGTTCATCAGCTCCGGGAGATTGAAAAACTTGGAGAAGCGGGTGCGCGCCCGGTAGCCAGTGCCTTCCGGTGCCAGCTCCAGCGCCGTCGTCGTTTCACCAAAGCGCGACGCCCAGCAGTCAAAGTGGGTCATACTCAGTTCCTGCAAGCGGTCATACTGAAGATACCGCTGCATGGTGTAAAGCTCGGTCATGGAGTTGCTGACCGGGGTGCCGGTGGCAAAGATAACCCCTCGGTTGCCGGTGATCTCGTCCATGTAGCGGCACTTGGCGAACATATCGCTGGACTTTTGGGCATCGCTGGTGGAGAGGCCCGCCACATTCCGCATTTTGGTGTAAAGAAACAGGTTCTTGTAGTTGTGCGCTTCATCGACGAATAGGCGGTCCACACCCAGCTGCTCGAAAGTCACCACATCGTCCTTGCGGTCCTCGGCCTGGAGCTTTTCCAGTCTGGCCTCCAGGGATTTGCGGGTCCGTTCCAGCTGCTTGACCGTGAAACGCTCACCGCCGCTGGCCTGTACCTCGGCAATACCCTCGGTGATCTCGTCGATTTGCTCATAGAGGAGCCGTTCCTGGCGCTCCCGGCTGATGGGGATTTTTTCAAACTGCGAATGTCCGATGATAACGGCATCGTAGTCTCCGGTGGCAATTCTGGCACAGAATTTTTTGCGGTTGTGGGTCTCAAAATCCTTGCGGGTCGTGACCAGGATTTTTGCAGAGGGATAAAGCCGCAGAAACTCCGATGCCCACTGTTCTGTCAGGTGGTTCGGCACCACAAAGAGGGACTTCTGGCATAGCCCCAGGCGCTTGGATTCCATCGCAGCGGCCACCATCTCAAAAGTTTTGCCAGCGCCTACCTCGTGTGCCAATAGCGTATTGCCGCCATACAGCACATGAGCAATAGCACCCAGCTGGTGATCCCGCAGGGTAATGGACGGGTTCATGCCGCCAAAGGTGATGTGGGACCCGTCGTATTCACGGGGCCGGGTGGAGTTCATTTCCTCGTTGTACTGGCGCACCAGGGTCTGGCGGCGCTCCGGGTCCCTCCAAATCCAATCACGGAAAGCGTCCCGGATAGCCTGCTGCTTTTGGGCGGCCAGAGTGGTCTCCTTGGCGTTCAGCACCCGGCGTTCCTTGCCGTCTGCGTCCTCCACGGTGTCGTAAATGCGGACATCCCGCAGGTTCAGGCTGTCCTCCAGAATCTTGTAGGCGTTGGCACGGCTGGTTCCGTAAGTGGTGTAGGCCGCCACATTGTTTTCGGAGACAGAGCTTTTGCCCGTGATCTGCCACTCGGCGGTATAGGAGGTATAGTTGACCTGGATGGCGCGTTGAAGGTAGTTCGGGGTGTTGAAAGTCTCATACATGAACTGCTGGATGTACTTCTTGTCAATCCAGGTAGCGCCCAGGCGCACCTCGATCTCCGAAGCGTCCAGGTCTTTGGGCTGGGCGGCGGTCAGGGCCTCCACATTGATGGCAAAGGCCGGGTCCTGCTGTGCGGCTCGCTGTGCCTGACGGAGCTTGCGCCGAACATTGCCGGAAAGGTATTCGTCGGCGGTCACATAGGTGGGCCGTTCTCCCTCCGGCACAGGCCCAGGCAGACGGAAGATCACGCCTTGCAGCTCGGCGGCCAGCTCGTCACTGGTCTTGCCGGTGAGCTGTTCCATATACTCCATGTCCACACGGGCCTTTTCCGCGATGGATACGGCCAGAGCTTCGCTTGCGGTGTCCACGGAAGTCACCGCCTCATGGGGCTTGATGGTCCGCTTTGTGAACATATCTGCTTTGTGCTTCAGTTGGCCATTCTCGTCAATGACTTCCAGCGCGCAGAGCAGATAGTAGCTGGAATCATCAGCAAAGGCCAGCCGGTTCCCCCGGTCATTGATAAGGCCGTACTTGGCGGAAAAATCGTCATAGAGCTGGTTCAGCTCCACCTGTTTCTCACGAATGTCGCTGTCCGGTGTAGCTGCGTCCATTTGCAGGTCGATCAGTTCCTGGACACAATCCCGCAGCCTCACCATGCCTTTAATGCGGGCCTCGGCGGTGGCGTTGAGATCGGGGCGCACCATGTGGCTGTTCTCCCGGAAATACACAGCTCCGTCCACCACGGTATAGGAGTAGTTCTTCACATTGGGGTCAGCGGGGATAGAGGTGTCGATGGCTTCGCCTTCGCCCAGCTCCGGCAGCTCGGCCTCCTGGTAGGTGCCGCGAATGTACTTCACAGCATCGTGCAGCTGATCGGCCAGCTCCAGCCCCTCAATGGGGTTCACGGTGTAGTCCATGCCGTGAGCGGTGCTTTCTGGTTCCTGTCGGCCCAGCACCATTTCCGGGTGGGCCAGGAAATAGCGGTTGATGGAAAAGCCGTCCTCGGTCTGCCCGGTCTGCGTCCACTCCGGTACAATGTCCAGCGGGCGATCTCGCTTTTGGAGGAAGATGATGTCCGATACAACCTCGGTCCCGGCATTGGCCTTGAACGCATTGTTGGGCAGACGGATAGCCCCCAGCAGCTCGGCGCGCTGGGCAAGATACCGGCGCACGGTGGAATCTTTGGCGTCCATCGTATAGCGGCTGGTGACAAAGGCCACCACGCCACCAGGACGCACCTGGTCCAACGCCTTGGCAAAAAAGTAGTTGTGAATGCTGAAATTCAGCTTGTCGTAGGCTTTGTCCCGAACCTGATACTGGCCGAAAGGTACATTGCCGATGGCAAGGTCATAGAAGTCCCGCCTGTCGGTGGTTTCAAAACCGGCCACGGTGATGTCGGCCTTGGGATAGAGCTGCCGGGCAATACGCCCGCTGATGGAATCCAGCTCCACGCCGTAAAGACGGCTGTTTCGCATTTCCTCCGGCAGCATACCGAAGAAATTGCCCACACCACAGGACGGCTCCAGGATGTTGCCGGTCTCAAATCCCATACGGCCCACAGCCTCGTAAATCGCTTTGATGACCGTAGGGCTGGTGTAGTGGGCGTTGAGGGTAGAACCTCTGGCAGCGGCATATTCCTCTGGGGTCAGCAGCTCCTTCAGCTGGGCATATTCCTTGCTCCAGCTTTCCTTGTCGGGGTCAAAGGCATCGGCAAGGCCGCCCCAACCCACATACCGGGAAAGGATTTTCTGCTGTTCCGGCGTTGCCTGCCCAGTGGTTTCCTCCAGGTATTTCAGCAGCTTGATTGCCTCGACATTGGCCTGGAACTTGGCCTTGGGGCCTCCTTCGCCCAGGTGATCGTCAGTGATACGGAAATTCTCGGCGGTGCGGCGCAGATTGGCCTTGTATTCCTCATAAGAGGCTTTCTCGGCAGCTTTGACATTGGGGAAGGTCTGCCACTCGCCGTTTACCTGAATGGAAACGGGGTGTTCGTCCAGCACTTCATCCGGGGTTTTCTCCGGCTCGGTGACAGGTGTAGGAGGCTCCGGCTCATTGGTTCTCAGGGTCTGAACAACCACATCATAGGGCAGATGGTTCTTGTGGCCCGGATAGACAGCCACAGTCTCGGATTGGAAGGTCGGAGCTTCGGCAGCCGGTTCGGGGCGTTCCTGCCCAAAACCGTCCAGCTGACGGGCATACATCCCGCGCAGCAAAGGCGCAACCTCGCTCCACTGGAAGAACAGCATGGCCAGACGCTTTTCATCTGCATCCAGCACTTCCAGTTCAACACCTTCCGGCATCGTGCGGTAATCGGCGGTCTCGCCGGTCTCCAGCTCCATCGTTTCCACGATGTTGGGATAGGCCCGGCTCAGCCACAGGGCCACCTCCTGGTTGCTCTTGCCGTTGCGAAGAAGCTCGGAAAGCTCCGCCTTGTCCGCTTCACCAATCAGGCCATGGGCAAGCACATCCCGCAGGTCCTGGTCCACCGTATCCAGATTTGCAGGCAGGAACTCGGTATAGAAGTCATTGCGGTTATCCTCCCGCAAAAGCTGCTCAAACCGTTCCCGGCTCTCAGCCCGGTAGATGGGATAGCTCATGCCGGTGGGCAGCAGCTGCACCGTGTCATCCCGCAGCTCCGTGATCCGGTGGGCGAGGTCATCCAGATAGACAATATCCCCCACATTGTATGGAGGGACTGTTGGATCATAAGAAGTCCGTTCCCGGACCGTGCCACGGGCCGCAGCATATTCTTCGTCTGACACAGGAACACGCGAATCGCCGGAAGAAGGCTGTTCCGGCTGGTCGGCTTGAGTGGTCTCCCTGGATATGGCCTCCACATCCCGCATGACCTGCTGAATAAAGGGGTCGTTGTCCAGCTTTTCCGGGTCCACCACATGGCCGTCCACAATGCCGCGCTGGGCCAGGGCCTCCCGGATGGCGATGGGGTCCACATCGCCCAGATTATCCTGTTCGACCTGGGTGTAGAAGCGATCCTCCTTGATGAGCTGGGCAATCCGGCGCTGCACCTTGGGCCAGGGCAGTGCCGTTCCTTCGGGGCTTTCCGGGCGGATCGCAAACGGGGTTTTACCATCGCCGCCGTCAAACTCATGGGCCAGCCATGCTGCGGTGTCTCTTTCTCGCGCATGGTCTTTCATGTAGCGGACAACGGCGTGTTTGCTCTCGATTTTGCCATTCCAGTCCTGGATAGCCTTGTCGATGTCATTGTCCGAGAGAGGGCGCAGCAGCTCATGGAGCTTGGGATAGGTCTCGTCTATGACTTCCCGATGAAGGCGCTGCCGGAACTCCGGGGTGTCAGAATAGAGGCGAAGCAGCCCCATATTACCGGACCCCAGGACAGCACGGCGAATAGCGGCGTTGCCCTCGATCACGGCGTTCTCGTAGTCACTGTGACCGCAGGCGTTCCGGTATCTGATGTCCTGGGTAACAGCCTCCAGCACGATGGGCTTGTATTGCTCATGCAGCTCCCGGAGGGTGGCGGCTTGGATGGCTTCTTCGTCCCGGAACGCCCGGAACCCGTCAGCACCATACTCCGCTTCATGGGCGCTGATGTCCTGTTCGGCCTCATGGTCGATAGAAAGAACGGAATACTCCCGGCGCTGGGTGCTGCCCTCCAGGGTGGCGGAGACCGTCACATCATGCTTGGCCCGGAGCTGTTCCAGGTACTGCTCCAGCCGGTTTGCCGGGAACCCGCACATTTCCACACGGCCACCGACAGGGATAGCACGGGAGACCAGATGCAATCCCAGCTCCGGCGCGGCTTCTTTGGCGTCCTCGCCATAAATCTCGAAGAAATCGCCCATCTGATACAGGACCATATCATCCGGGTGTCGCTCCTTGACGCCGTTGTATTCCCACACAGCCGGGTCAGGCTGCGGCTGTTCTTGGGCAAAAGAAAAAGCAGAGGATGTTTTCACATTCTCTGCTTCATCTATTCTTTGGATTTGTTCAGCTTCGGAGAGGAACAGGTTTAGGGTTAGCTGTTGATAAGCTCCGCCAGCAAAATCTCCTCCGCCTGGGCCTTGCAGGTGTTCATCAGGCCCACCCAGCGCATCGGATCGCGGGCTTTCAGCTCCTCCGTCGCGCCCGCCGACTCCGCCAACTGGGGCATCATCTGCTCCAGACGGCTGTTCGCCGTCTCGTCGATCTCCAGCAGGTGCGGGTACAGCTTCTCGGTCAGCAGCAGCTGGTTGTAGATCAGGGGCCGGTGTTCCTTCAGGTACGCTTTCCGCATCCTGCCGTACTTGCCCAGGGGCTTCTCCGGCTGTTCGCTCAGGCTCAGGTCGGGAATCAGGTAATCGCCGTTCCTCGTGTAAGTCAGGTTGTTCTCCATGTGTAACGCTCCTTTCCGCGAGTTGCTCACGCTCATAATGTTGGACGGTGACACCGATCTGCCGCAGCACCTGCTGGTTGATCTGGCTGACCGCCGCTCCCAACGCCCCAACCGTGGCCGGGGTATTGAAATCGAAAATCGGCATGAAGTCCTCATGCTGGAAATACTGGTCTGTATCCAGCCCACAGCGGGACATCAGGGCGTAGGCGATGCTGACGGTGGCGGTGGACTTAAATTGGACTTCGATGTTGAGTTCATCGTACTCCTCCAGGAACGAACCGTCAACGATATAACGGAAGTCCTGTTGATGCTCGTCCCAATACTCACTCGCCAGTTTTCCGGCCACATCGGTGAGCTGCTGGGCAAGATTGTCACCAGCAACACCGTAGTTGCGCTCCAGCATGGCCGACACAGGCCCGATGTGCTGTTCCTCCAGCTGCCACAGCCAGGGGGTGCGGGAATGTTCGCGGGTCCCGGTGTCGGAAATATCGAACACATAGCGCAGGCGGGGCCTGTCGCCGGAATCGTCCACCAGAGCTATCCCCTTGGAGCCGCGCCGTACATACCGCCCCATTTTTTCGTTCCACAGATCGTACTCGGCGCAGGCGGTGGCGTCCGGGCGCTGGGCGTAAATCATCATCTGCTCATGGAACGGATATTTGTAGAGGCGGGCGGCGGTGGTAAGAAAGGCTGTCCATTCTTTCCAGCTGCCCACAAGCCGGGTCGATACCTGTTCGGCCATCTGCCGGTAAAATTCAGCTTTGGATGGCATGGTTTTCTGTCCTCCCTTCATGTTAAATAGAAATGGGGCGGCACATCAGGCCGCCCCGCTGGGTCTTGGTGTGGTTTTTACTCGTCGAAATCCGGGTACAGCTCCAGCTCGGCAAACTCGGCGTCGCTCATAGCCCGGAGTTTGGAGAGGGCGCTGTCCGTCAGCTCCCGCAGCTCGGCTTCCTCCGGCGAAAGCTCACCGCACATCTCCGTCAGGGCTTCGATCAGCCCGGTGCGGCTGCCGGTGTTGTAGATACAAAGCAGGTTCGTTTCCTCAAAAGTGAAGTTTCCCATATCAAATCTCCCTTTCCGCGCTCTTTTTGGGCGCTGTCTTTTTGTGTTCCGCCTTGGGCTGGCTTTTCAGCTGCTCCATGACGGACTTTTTCTTTTCCCGTTCCTCCCGGTGGGCGGCGGCAGCCAAATCCATGAGAGAAATCGGCTGGCCGCTGCGGGCCTGCTGTTCCAGCTGGGCCACTGTCGGCTCCTTGGGTCCGTTGTTGATGATGCCGTCGATCATACCGTAGTCATCCTCCACGACCATTTCCGCATTTTTCAGCGGATTGTCCGGCAGGAATCCGGGAACCTGCTCAAAGCCGAAGCTGTCGCAGTAATGACAGGATACCTTGCCATCCCGCTTAATGGCAACGATGTCGCTTACGCTCATGGACGGATGGCGGTAATCGGCGGGATGTTCATTGTTGAAGCGGTAAAAGAGCTGTTCGGCGGTATCGCCTTTCAGATCGGAGGGCAGCAGCGGAGCGGTGTAGACCAACTCATAGTTGTCCCGCTGCACCGTCTGCCCGATGGACTGGAGCCATTCCAGGCCCTCATAGCGGATGTCCCGCAGCTCGTCGGTGTGCTTCACCTGATAAATAGCGAAGCAGTCCCCCTTGTGGGAGAGAAACGCCTGCTCCCGTTCCTCCTGGTGGGCCATGCGGTCCTTGACCAGCTTATCAAACTCAGGGCTTTCCTCCCATTCCTCGCGGGGCAGGGCAAAGATACCGTCATGGGCATCCAGGTCAGCGGTGTCAAAGGCCATCACCGGATTTTCGCCCTCCTGGATAATGTAAACGGTCAGGTCACGCTCCATCAGCTCATAGGCTCTCTCTTTGGAGAGGGGCAAAAGATCGCTGTCCAGGCAGCCGCATTTCTCCAGATCGTCCTGGGTCAGAACCGGGTCCGGCATGGGATATTCGTCCAGCGCCTGTTCCTGAGCATCCGGTAGCAGGGCGGCTGCGGCTTCTGCGGTCTGCTGGCTGGCCTGTTCATACAAAGTCTCGATCATGGACAGCGGCGCATACTTGATGGATTTGTCACCCAGCCCCAGGTCCTTGCAGATGTGGCTGACCGCTGCGGAACGGCCCATGTCCGGTCCATCCAGCTGGCCGCCGTCCATCTGCTTCATAGTTGCCACATCGTAGAGCGTGTAGTCCCAGCCGGTATCGCAGGGCTGAACATGAAGATATGTGGCATCATCCAACACCAGCAGGGCCTCCTGGTACTCGGCGCTGGGCTGAGATACTTCTTCCGCAGCCTGCGGGGATGTCTGCTCCGGCTCCGGGGCGGCAGTCAGGTCAATGCCGCGCTCCTTGCAGATTTCCTTGTAGTTGCGCTCGATGTCGTTAATCAGCTCACAGGAAGTCTTGTTGATGGTCTCCAGGCTGGCCCGCAGCTCCTTCAGCTCCTTGTCCTTGGACCAGGAAGCGATGTAGCCAAAGCTGTTTTCACCGGTCTGGATGCCGAAATACTGGCAGACCGCATAGGAAATGCTCTCGGCCTCCACTTCCTCGGTGTTGCGGTTCTTAGCGGCTTGTTT
>OGMW01002212.1_pt1 | contig 13707 bp, 11 predicted proteins | sample 1573281 | NCBI WGS metagenome assembly OGMW01 (sample SAMEA2581907, study PRJEB24529) | metagenome | biome: Human gut stool | place: China | collected 2011
AGAATATGGCAAAATTTGACAGAAACCCTGTCCAAAAATTTCATACCAGTTCACGTTTCAGCGCCTAAGAGACGGATCAGAACGTGTTCTTGTCCGGATCCAGACCGGAGAATGCGGTCTCGGGCAGGGCGTCAATAGCAGCCATGTCCGCTTCGCTGATTTCAAAGTCAAAGACTTCGGTGTTGGCGATGATGCGGCTTTCCGTGACGGACTTCGGCAGCGGGAGCACGTCGTGCTGCAGGCACCAGCGGATGGCGAGCTGCGCGGTGGACTTGTTGTAGCGCGCGGCGATTTCGGCGAGCTTCGGATCGCTCAGCAGCTTGCCGTTGCCGAGCGGGCTCCAGGCTTCAACCAGAATGTTGTGCGCCTTGCAGAAAGCCACCGTCTCGGGCTGCATGAAACCGGGATGGAATTCGATCTGATTGACCATCGGCACAATGCCGGAGTCCATCAGCGCAGCAAGATGATGCGGCTTGAAGTTGGACACGCCGATCGACTTGATGCGACCGGCTTCGTAGAGCTCCATCATCGCCTTCCAGGTGTCGCGGTTAATCGTTTCCCAGTCGTCAAAGCGGCTCGAAGCGGCGGGCCAGTGGATCAGATAGAGATCAAGATAGTCAAGGCCGAGATCCTTGAGCGTCTGCTCAAAAGCGGCCAGCGTGGTCTTGTAGCCGCGGTTGGCATTCCAGACCTTGCTCGTGACGAACAGGTCTTCACGCTTGACGCGCGAGGCGGCGATGGCGGCGCCGACGCTGCGTTCGTTGCCGTACACGGCAGCCGTGTCAATATGACGGTAGCCGGCGCGCAGGGCCTGCATCACGGCATTGACGGCCGTATCGCCGTCAGGTGTCTGCCACGTGCCGAAACCGACACACGGAATTTCATAGCCGTTGGCAAGGCGGAAGGTGCTTGTCAGATTCTGCATATTCACTCCTGAAAACTGTATCAATCATGTGCTCAGTCCGGACTGCCGCCAGTAGAGGGAGTCCGGCTGAGGTACTCAAAAAGTGAACCTATTGTACAAACATGTGTCCTGCAGAGCATAGGCGGTAAACAAATTAATACGAATTTTCTCGAAATGACTTCTCTAAGCCATGCGCCGGCAAGGTTTTTAGCTTTAGCGTCTTTGCTGCCGTCAGCTGCTGATCGGTTCGCAGTCGGATGGCACCGGTGCGACGATGCTCACGAAAACAACGTCTGGGATGCCGCAGAGTCGCGTCTACGCAGGACACACTACGGCATCCTTTGTAGTGCGGCTGAGCGGGCTTAAAAGAAGCGCAGCAGAGTGCCGGAAAAGGCGCGAACCGCCGCTGTTCTGGCATAAGATTAACTGCTGGAACACTCAAAATATCCCGCCTTTTTTTGAGAGAACACACTATGCCAGACATTCAGATTCCCGAATCAGACATTATCCGGTGGCGGCATCATATTCACCGTCATCCCGAGCTCGGCTACGAAGAACATCAGACAGCCGGGTATATCGTCGAGATGCTCAGCACGCTTGAGGGCGTCAGCATCGAGCAGCCGACTCCCACCAGTGTGGTAGCCACCATTACCGGGACCGCAGGCCCCGGAAAAACCATTGCGCTTCGTGCCGATATTGATGCACTGCCGGTAACCGAGGAGAATGACGTCGAGTTCTGCTCAGTCAACGCCGGTGTGGGGCATATGTGCGGGCACGACACGCATGCGGCAATGCTCATGGGTGCGGTGCATGTGCTTGCGCCCATGCGCGACAGACTTCACGGGAGTGTGAAATTTATATTCCAGCATGCCGAGGAACGCTCACCGGGTGGCGCCTACGATCTGGTGGACAAAGGCGTGCTCAACGGTGTGGATCACTGCATCGGACTGCATATCATGAACGGGCCGGTCGGGCAGATCGGTATTCTTGAGGACGAGGTGGTCACCTCGGCCTACGATACCGCCTTCATCCGGATTTCCGGCAAAGGCTCGCACAGCTCCATGCCGCATCTCTCCCACGATCCGGTGCTCATCGGCGCCGAGATGATTGTGGCGCTGCACACCATTGTTTCCCGCAACATTTCGCCCGAACACTTTGCCGTGGTTTCCCCGAACGTGTTTCACGGCGGCAGGGCCGCCAACGTTATTCCGGATACGGCCGAGCTTGCGGTCAATATCCGGACGCGCAGCGAGGAGGACCGCAAACTTATTATCGAACGGGTGAAAACACTGGTGACCGGCATTGCACAGAACAACGGCGCGAGTGTCGAAATCACCTGGGACGAAGGCCCGAAAGGCATTGCGCAGGATCTTGAGCTTGTGCGCGAGATCAAGGCGCTCGCGGTGAAAACCTTCGGCGCGCAAAACGTCGCCTCTCTCAGAGCGCTGACGGGCAGCGAGGATTTCAGTGCCTATAACGAGGTTGTTCCCTCGTGCATGTTCTTCACGCTCGGCGGCGGTGAGAGCGAGTACACGAATCACCATCCGAAGTTCCTCCCGCAGGATGCAAGTCTGGCGACCGGCACACGCATGGAGGTCGCTATCGTGCTGCATCTGCTTGGCGGAGACGGTCATGAGTGAAGCTGTGATTAACGAGGCGCAGATCATCGCCTGGCGGCACCACATTCACCGCAATCCCGAACCCGCCTGGCAGGAGTACGAAACCGCCGCCTATATTGAGCAGGCGCTCAAAGCGCTCCCCGGACTGGTCATTGAACGGCCGACGCCGACCAGTGTGGTGGCTACGCTCACGGGCGGAGCCGGCGCGGGGAAAACTGTGGCGCTTCGCGCGGATATCGATGCGCTTCCGGTGAAGGAAACCACCGGTGCGCCGTTCTGCTCGCAGCGGCCCGGTTTCGGACATATGTGCGGACACGATACGCATGCCGCCATGCTGATGGGCACGGCGCTCGCACTGAGCGGCATCCGGGAGCGGCTTCGCGGCAAAGTGAAGTTTATCTTCCAGCACGCCGAGGAGGTGCCGCCCGGCGGCGCGGCTGAACTCGTCCGGGCCGGTGTGCTTGACGGTGTTGACTGCTGCATCGGTATGCATGTCGTGAACGATCCTGTCGGACTGATCCGGATTCTTGAGGATCCGATGGTCACCACCACCTGCGACACGGCACGCATCCGTGTGACAGGCAAAGGCTCGCACAGCTCGCGGCCGCACCTCGGTGCGGATCCCGTGCTTGCTGTGGCGCACATGGTGCTCGGACTGCATACGATCGTCTCGAGAAACATTTCGCCGGAGCATTTTGCCGTGGTTTCTCCGAACGTCGTTGACGCCGGTACGGCGGAAAATATCATTCCGGACTCGGCTGAGCTGACGGTGAATGTGCGCACCAAAGACGAAGCTGACCGCGCGCTGATACTCGAGCGCGTCAGTGCACTCTGCCGCGGTATCGCCTCGGACTTCCTCTGCTCGGCCGAGCTGCGCTGGGAGGACGGCGCCAAAGGTGTCAGGCAGGATCTGGCGCTTGTGGCAGACATTAAAGCCATGGCGCTGGCAAAGTTCGGCCCGGAGCGTGTGGTGAGCGGACGCGGACAGACGTTCAGCGAGGATTTCAGCGAATACAACGAGGCGGTTGCCTCGTGCATGTATTTCACGCTCGGCGGTGGTGAGAGTCCTTACGCCAACCATCATCCGAAGTTCCTGCCGTCTGACAGGTGTCTTGCGGCCGGAACAGAAATGCAGGTGGCTGTTATCGAGCATCTGCTCGGCTGATCACAGAAAAGCCCGGTCTGAACCGGGCTTTTTCTGTCAGGTGCTTTCCGACTCAGCCGATCGGGTGCACCAGATCCAGACGGTCTGTGCAGAGTGCGTCCACCCCCATGTGCAGGAGTTCGGCAACCCGGCGCGGATCGTTGACGGTGTAGCAGAACACCCAGCGACCCATGGCGTGCACCTCATCGAGCATCTCTCTGGTGAGCCGCTTGTGGTTGCAGTGCAGCGCCACACAGTCGATTTCCTCGAGCAGTTCACGCCAGTTTGGCGGAATCTCATCGATCAGAAGGCCGCGCGGAATGTCAGGCGCCGTCAACTTCGCCGCACGAAGTGCATCGGGCTTGAAGGAGGAGAAAAGCGGCACAGCCGGCACAATACCGTCGGCACGCGCACCGCCCTCACGGATAATGTCACGGTAGAGTTCCGTGGTGAGGCGGCCGACCGTCTCACCGGTGACTTTTTCAAATCCCGGCGCGGGCTTGATTTCGATGTTGAGCCAGACGCCGTTGCGGCGGCACCAGCGCACCGCCTGTTCAAATCCCGCCGGCGGTTCACCCGCATAAAAAGGGCTGTACCAGCTGCCGGCATCGAGTTCGCGGATCTGAGCCGCGGTCAGTTCGGGCACGCTGCGCGTGTCCCGGATGGTTCGTCCGAACTTCGGGTCGTGCATCAGCACGGCCACGCCGTCCTTACTGAGCATGGCATCGGTTTCAAAGGCCGTGTAGCCGTGTTCAAGTCCAACACGAAAGCCTGCCATCGTGTTTTCCGGTGCCATGGTGCCGGCCCCGCGATGAGCAACGATTTTCCTGAATGGCCATTCAAGCATAGACATAGGTTGTGTTCTCTTTACTGGAGGTGTTAACGATGCGAGAACCATTCTAGGACGAAAGCTCTCAGGTCGGTGAAAAACCACAGCTCAGGATAAAATTTCCCCTTAGGGGAAAGTAGTTAGGTGCGGCTTAGGTCATTGTTCTGGCGTCGTTTTTTAAACGTATAAGGTGTTTGCCTTATTTTGCATTCTTCTTTTGGCTGTGTTGAAATAGCACATAACCGGCTGGTGCAGACACTTTGTGTGTGACTGATACGGGGGTTGTGCACCGGCTCTTTTACTGTGAAACTTTTCATCAAAGGACACATCATGATTCAACGACGTCAGCTGCTCGAAGCGATGGGTTTGGTCTCACTACTCGGACTGTCAGGCTTTTCGAGCGTCAGTTTTGCTGCGATGCCCAAGGGCGAAGGTGCACATCCGATTCATCTGGTTGTCCCCTACCCGCCGGGAGGTCCGCTTGATGTGTCCGCCCGTGCGATTGCCGATGCGGTCAAAGACGAACTCGGTACGGTTGTCGTTGACAACCGCCCGGGTGCCGGCGGCGGTGTCGGGATGGGCTATGCTGCGCGACAGCCCGGTGACGGCTACACCATGGTGGTGGGAGCTGTGGCCACCCATGCCATCAATCCGCATCTGTACTCCTCGATTCCCTACGATCCGGTGAAGGACTTCAAACCGCTGAGCCTGATCGCTCACGTGCCCAATGTGCTGGTCGTCACACCGACCTTCATTGAAAAAACGGGCGTGAAATCGGTAGCCGATCTCGTCAAATACGCCAAAGCCCACAAGGGCGAGCTCAATTACGCCTCCGGCGGCAACGGCTCCGCAGGCCATATGGCCGGCGAATGGCTCAAGAATGCCGAGGGTATTGACATGGTGCATGTGCCCTTTAACGGGGCTGCACCGGCCCGTATGAGCGTCCTTGCCGGTCAGACGGATCTGATTTTTGACAACCTCGCAAGCTGCCTGCCCAACATTGAAGCGGGCAAGCTGGTTGCGCTTGCTGTGACCACCTCGGTTCGCACGCCGGCGCTCCCTGATGTGCCCACCATGGGCGAGGCGGGGGTCAAAGGCTTTGATATCTCCACCTGGTACGGTCTCTTTGTGCCTGCAGCCACGCCCGATGATGTGGTTGCCGGCATGAACAAAGTCATCGTCAAGGCTTTGAACTCTCAGGAACTCAAGACCCGCCTAGCCAAGCTCGGCGGTCTGGTCAGCCCGACCACCCCTGAGGAGTTCGGCGCTCTGGTGAAATCCGAGAGCGAAAAGTACGCCCGGCTTGTTAAGATTTCGGGCGCTAAAGTTGACTAAAGAGCACGGTTCTCAGCAGCTGCAGGCCCCGGTGACGGGGCCTGTTTCTGAGTCAGGGGACGTGCAAAGCGTTTTTTAGTCGGGGCGGCGCCTGCTTGACAGGTACTGCCCCGCTGTCCTTTCGAGCTGGACAAGTATGTGGATTAAACGTCAGAAAGATTTTTGGGCCGGCGTGCTGTTTATCCTAACGGGGCTGCTCGCCGTCGTGGTCGCCCAGGAAAATCCGCTGGGCACGCTCTCGCGCATGGGCCCGGCCTACTTCCCGACCATTCTCGGCACGGCGCTGATTATTCTCGGGACAGTCATCGCTCTTAAAGCGATTTTTTTGAAACCCGCAGATCCTGCCGGCAGCCGCATTGAACCTGTACACTGGGGGGTATTATTCTTTATCCTCGGCGGTGTGGCCTGTTTTGCTCTGGCGCTTCTGAGTCTCGGACTCATGATTGCCATGGCACTGATGATCGCTGTGGCCTCTCTGGCCTCTCCTCTGGCGCGTCGCCGTGAAGTCGGAATACTGATTGTGGTGCTCTGTGCGGTATGCTGGGGCGTTTTCGTTTATGGTTTGGGTTTTCAGGTGCCTGTGTGGCCAAGTTTTCTCTAAAGGGCAGTAGCAATGGATTTAGTGGCTAATCTCTTGCTCGGTTTCGAGCAAGCAGTGACTTTGCAAAACCTGCTCTACTGTTTTGTCGGGGTAAGTGTCGGTACCCTTATCGGTGTTCTGCCCGGGATGGGTCCCGTGGCGACGGTGGCAATGCTGCTGCCGATTACCTATTCGCTTGATCCGTCGGCGGCGCTCATCATGCTCGCCGGGATTTATTACGGTGCGCAGTACGGCGGCTCGACGACGGCTGTGCTGGTCAACATCCCCGGGGAGGCGGCTGCGGTGGTGACCTGTATTGACGGGCACAAGATGGCGCGCGCAGGTCGTGCCGGTGCCGCACTGGGTATTGCCGCCATCGGCAGTTTTATCGCCGGGTGCTTCGCCACCGTTCTGATTGCCGCTTTTGCGCCTCCGCTCACCGCACTCGCGTTTGAGTTCGGCCCGGCGGAATATTTCTCTCTGATGGTTCTCGGTCTTGTCGGTGCCGTGGTTCTTGCCAACGGTGACCTGCTTAAGGCCATCGCCATGATTATTCTCGGCCTGCTGCTCGGTCTGGTCGGTACGGACATTAATTCGGGTGCTCTGCGCTACACCTTCGGGGTGGGAGAACTCATGGAAGGGCTTGATTTTGTGGCGATCTCCATGGGTATTTACGGCTTTGCCGAAATTATGCGCAATCTCGAAATCAGCGCCTCGCGCTCGCTTGTGCCTGAAAAAGTGGGCCGCGTTCTGCCGACAAAAGACGATCTCAAAGCAAGCGCCGGACCGATTGCCCGCGGCACGCTGCTCGGCAGCTTCCTCGGGATTCTGCCCGGTGGCGGCGCGCTGCTCTCGAGCTTTGCCTCGTATACGCTGGAGAAAAAGCTCGCCGGCGCCTCTGCCTCACCGGCTTTCGGCTCAGGCAACATTCGCGGTGTGGCCGGACCGGAGTCCGCGAACAACGCCGGCGCGCAGACGAGTTTCATTCCGATGCTCACGCTCGGTATTCCCTCGAACGCCGTGATGGCGCTGATGATCGGCGCAATGATGATTCATGACATCACGCCCGGCCCGCAGGTGATGACCAGCAACCCGGGGCTGTTCTGGGGGCTGATCGTGTCGATGTGGATCGGCAACCTCTTTCTTATTGTTCTGAATCTGCCGCTCATCGGTGTGTGGATTCAGCTCCTCAAAGTGCCCTACCACTGGCTTTATCCGGCGATTCTCTGCTTCTGCTGCATCGGGGTGTTCTCCATCAGCAATAACGTTTTCCATATCTGGATGACGATCGGGTTCGGGCTCATCGGGTATATCTTCTACAAGCTTGACTGTGAGGCCGCACCGCTCATTCTCGGCTTTATTCTCGGGCCGATGATGGAGGAGAACATGCGCCGGGCGCTGCTGCTCTCGCGCGGTGATCTGACGACATTCATCACCAGCCCGATCTCCGGCGGTCTGCTTGCCCTTTCGGCCGTTCTTCTGCTGATGGTGCTGCTGCCGGCGGTAAGAAAAGGACGTGAAGAGGCGTTTCAGGAGGACTGAGCGCCTGCTGAGAACATAAAAAGAGCCTTGCCGCCGGCAAGGCTCTTTTTTTCCCGGTATCGCTCAGTGCAATCAGATAAAGCAGGCGTCCCGGTTGAGAAGATGGCCGTCGGCACGGGCATCCTGCAGGATGTTCATGGCCGCGGGGGCGATATCACCGGCCGTCATGCCGGCCTCAACGTCTTCAGAGGCCAGACCGTGCAGGTAGACGGCTGCGAGGACGCATTCGACCATATCATAGCCCTGAGCAAACATGGCGCCGATCATCCCGGCGAGCACGTCGCCGCTGCCTGCTGTGGCAAGGGCAGGTGTGCCGGTGGGGTTGACCCAGGCGCGCGCCGAGCGCAGCGAAATGACACTGCCGGCACCCTTCAGGACAACAATGGCGCCGCTCTGAACGGCAAGTTCGCGTGCGGCGGCCACACGGTCCACCGTCACACCGGCGGTATCTCTGCGAAGCAGACGGGCGGCCTCACCCGGGTGCGGGGTGAGCACACTCGGTGCCTGACGGGCGAGCAGGATATCCTGCAGTTTGATGTCGGCAGCGATGATATTGAGCGCATCCGCGTCGAGCACAAGCGGCCTGTCAGAGAGCAGGGCGGTCCGGACAAGGGCTTTGGCGCGCTCGGACTGACCCATCCCGCATCCCATAACAATCACGCCCGCCGAGGTGAACCCCTCGGGATCCGTGCCCATCATCAGCTCGGGGTAGAGCATATCCACCGCGGGGGCATGCTCAGAGAGCGGGTAGAGCGTGACGCGCCCGGCACCGCTCACCAGCGCGGCACGTGCGGCGAGCAGGGCTGCCCCGATCATGCCGTCGGCCCCTCCCACAACAGCCACATGACCGTAGCTGCCCTTGTGTGAATTGCGGCTGCGCGGACGAAGCACATGCTGGAGCTCGTCGGGACTGACCACAGTAAGGTTCGAGAGCGGAATGGAGACGCCGAGATTGTCAACCACGATCTCACCGGCGGCATCAGCCCCCTCGTTCATGTAAAGCCCGGCTTTGGCCGAGAGGAAGCTCAGGGTGATGTCGGCGTGGCATCCGGGGTAGCTTGCAATCCAGCGTCCGGTAAGGTGATTCAGACCGCTCGGGACATCCAGAGAGATCTTGAGCGCCTGACGTTCGTTGAACCAGAGGACGGCATCGAGGTATTCGCCCGTGATGGGCTTGGTGAGACCGATGCCGAAAAGGCCGTCGACAACACAGTCGGCCTTGCGGGCCATGTACGGATCCTCTTCGATTTCCCCGCCGAGCGCCTCCCAGCGTTTGAGCTGCGCGAGAGCAAGGCTGCTGTTCGGGCGCTTGCCGCCCGGAAGAATGAGGACCACGTCCCGTGCTTTGGCCTTGAGCTCGCAGGCAAGTGCAATCGCATCCCCGCCGTTATTGCCCGGACCGGCCAGAATACTGACGGAGGCATTCTCCGGCAGACGTTCTTCAATCAGTCTGAGTGCGGCCTGACCGGCGCGCAGCATCAGCGTATCTTCACCGAGCTGATTGGCAGCGCGATGCTCAAGCGCCTCCAGCTCATCAGCGTTCAGAATAGTCAAACTCATCAGGTTCGTCCTTATCAAGATTTTTTTGCAGTGTATGTTTTTTTTCTCTCTCCGGGCGGAGGTCGTAATGCGGCTCAGTCAAAACGTGCCGGGCTCAGTGCCTGCGCCTGCGGGGAGGGCTCCCCGAGCATGGCCTGCGCCAGACACTCGGCGTAGCTCGGAACAAAGTCGGCACCGTGCAGGCCGCCCGCTATGTTGAGCCACAAGCCGGGCACAGCAGACTCGCCGACAATGGCGAGCGAATCCGGTGCGGTGAGGACAGTCTGCGCAAAGTAGCGGGCATTTTTCCAGTCACCGATGTCCGGGAAAAACCGCATACCGGTCTCCCAGAGCGCACGATATTCGGCATCTCTGTCGAAATCCTCCTCTGCGCCGATATACCAGCGACCCTGCACGCGCAGGAAGTCGTCGAGCGGACTGAGCAGGAATCCTTTTTCATCCACAATGGCATGCGTGATGCGCATGGCATCGCTGAAAAGCGTGGTGTTGAGCACACAGCGTGTGAGGGGCAGCACGGGGAGCTTGAGTTTTGCGAGCTTGAGCAGATTCAGTGCGCCGCTGCCGGCACAGATAACAACATGATCTGTGCGGATTTCCCCCGTGGCGGTCTGCACGCCTGTGATGCGGCCGCCCTCCCGGATAAAACCGGTTACCGCAGTGCTGTTGTGAATCGGGACACCCTGTTCGATGAGCCACTCTTTGAGCTGTTTGGCAAAGTAGCTGATGGACCAGGACAGGGAGTTGTCAAGGTGAAAACGCGTTGTCTGCGGCAGCGCATAAAGCGAGGGCTCCATCATGAGCCATCCGTCAAGCGCCGGGGTGGCGGTGTCGGTTTCAGGCAGCTCCTCGAGTGTGCCTTCACTTGACTGCAGGGTGAAGATGTTGTCTTTTTCGACCTGAAGATACCATTCAAACGAGGCACTGGAGAGGGCTTTGGCCAGATCACTCAGCGCCCTGAAATTCTCCGGCGCACGGCTTTTCTGCAGCAGTCGTGCGAATCTGGGGTGATGGAAAATCAGTCCCGGTCCGTAGACCACGCCCGTCTCCGAGCGCAGAAGAGAAGCCTCGGGTGTGCTCAGCAGCATCGGCTGCGATTCCCCGAGCAGTCCGGAGCAGCTGTAACTGGCTCCCTGACAGGGTGAGGAGCGTCCTTCAAGGATGCTCACCCGGATGCCTTTGGAAAAAAGGGCGTAGGCGGTCATAAGTCCGGTTAGACCAGCCCCGACAACTAAAGCCTGCATGATCTGGTTTGAAAAAAAGAAAAAGCCCTTCCATTGTATAGAAAATCGCTCCGGACGGCGAATCACGGCTGCCGCCCGCATGCCCTGTGCATGGCGTACAATAGAAAAACACGAAAACTCAGGCACAAGAAAGCAGTCATGACTGAAAAGAAAAATTCCCCGACACCGGTTTCATCCATCCGTCCCATGCCGGTTCCGGCGCCCTGCGCACAGCGCGAAAATGATCCTCTGACGGAAACAACCACCGGCACGGAGCTTATTTATGAAAACCGCTTTCTGCGGCTTGTCCGCGAAAGCGTCACACTGCCCGGCGGCGAGCAGGGCAACCGGTTTATTCTCCCGCACCGCGGTGCCTGTGCAATGATTCCGCTCGATGAGCAGGGGTGCATTGTTCTTGAGCGTCAGTGGCGTCATCCGCTGCGGCGTGCCTTCTGGGAAATTCCGGCAGGCAAAATCGACCCTGATGAGTCAGAGCTTGTCTGCGCACAGCGTGAACTTATTGAGGAATGCGGTATCCGTGCCCGGCAGTGGACCGAACTCGGTGTGATCAATAATGCCATCGGCTACAGTGATGAGCACATCACGATCTTTCTCGCTGAAGACCTCAGCATCGGCGAGCAGCATCTTGACCCGGGCGAGTATCTTGAGCTCTACAGAGTGCCTTTTGAGGAGGCTCTGGCCATGTGCTACGACGGACGCATCACCGATGTGAAAACGCTCTGCGGCATCTTCTGGCTCGCAAAAGTGCTCAGTGACAGACGCAGTGCCGCCGCAGACGGTAAAACCTGTTAACGCAGGCATGCACGGACTGTGCCGCTTTTGGCAAAAACACGGTGAGTGTGGTATTATCTTTCTTCCAAATTTCCGCGGGTGTCGTATAACGGCTATTACCCTAGCCTTCCAAGCTAGAGACGAGGGTTCGACTCCCTTCACCCGCTCCACGCACACAGTGCTGCTGCATATAGTCTGTCCCGGAGTGATTGCGCTTCGGGATTTTTTGTGTCCGCACAAAACAGGTCACGGCGGCAGCACGAGGCTGCCGCCCGCTCTTTAAAAAGAGTGCTATGCCGCTCTAGAAGAGCCACTTAAGACCGGCCTGGATGTCGTAGTCCTTGGTGTAGTGCTTGCCGTTGGCGCGCTCAAGACCAGCGTAAAGACGCAGATTCGGACTCACAAGCCAGTCCATGCCGAAACCGTAGTAGACGCCGGTACCGGTGAGTTTTTCGTTGAAATCCGTCCTGTTAACAGAAAGTTTCTGACGGCCGAGGAATTCGTGTGTGAGGCCGAATCGCACATACCATTCGCCGCGTTTGCGGTTTTGCTCGGTAATCACCTTTCCAAAGAGAGCGCCGGCACGTCCGCTCAGCGTCCGGTAGTTATGCTCCTGAACCTGCATACCGTTGCTGAGTGTGTAGCTGTCGCCGCTGATGCGGTAGTAGGTGAGCTGGATCTGAGGCTCAACATACCAGCGATAAGCCCGGCTCAGATAGAGCCGCTGACCGAGTTCGGCAGACAGCCCGAGGCCGGTGTTGTTTTTACTGCCGCTCACAGCGGTGCCGTCAAGCATGTGCGTTTCGTATTCCGAGCTGTAACGTCCGGCAGTTGCAATGAGCTCGCTGTACAGACCGTATCTGCCGCTCCACATGGCGTATAAATCCAGACCGACCGAGTCAGCCTCGCCGCTGGCCCGATACGGACTGTCGCGGGTGACCTGATCGAGATCGTAGTAGTGCATGCTGCCGCCAAAGAGCCAGTCTGTTTTTTCAGGCCGGTAGTCGTAGCCGACATTGATACGGGTACCGCGCTGGCGGATTCTGGTATTTTCAAGACCGTCGAGCCGGTGCTGCAGGTGACCGGCAATCACCCAGGGACCGCCTGCGGGCGATTCGTGGATGTCCATCGGCATCGCATTGCCGGTGTCCGGTGTCATCGCGAGCACCCGGTCACGGTAGGCCTGAGCGCTGCTGATCCTGGAGAAATGCGAGGAGAATGCACCGAGCAGATCAATCGAGATAACATTGGCATCATTGTCAGCAGCTCTTCTCACACTGCTAAGCCGCTGTCTCGTATCCGTGAGCTGGTTGAGGAAAATCACATTCGGCTCAGCCATACTTGAGAAGGAGAACACGGCAAGAGCACTCGGAGAATAGTCTGACGGTGCTGCCTGTCCGCTGTTCTGGCCGGAATTTTGCCCGGAACTTTGACCGGATCCCGGATTCGGATTTGCTCCGGGCGAAGGTGCCGGAGCGGCGGCACGTACAAGATACCATTCTTTGCCGCCGTTTACGGTTCGCGGCTCAGAGGCAAGCTTGTACACATAAAGTCCCTGATCGATAAACAGACCGTACTGTGTGGAGGCCAGTTCAAAGGTCTCGTTTCCGGCATTGCCTTCAACACGGGCCAGATAGCTCTGGGTCTGTTGAACGGCCGGTGCGGACTGCAGATCCCTGCCGTCGGCTTTCACGGCGAGTTTAAATGTGCCGTTTGCACTGCCTGTGACATGAATACTGTCGGATTTGTCTGCTCCATCCTCGAGATATGTTCTGAGGAAAAATGTGCCACTCCCGTTAAGGCTGTTCACTTCAAGCGTTACCGGTTCCGCGGTGTCGGACAGAGAGCCCGTGCTGTCAGCAAAAAGCTTCTGACCGGAGAATCCGGCTCTGGTGCTGCCGACATAGACCTCTGCGTTGTTGAGTAGTGTCAGAGTGGTCACTCTGGAGACAGGAGGTGTGGAGCTGTAGCGGGATGGATTGGACGTAACCACCTCCCACCGGGCGCCGTTGCTGAAACTGAGCCCGGTCACACTGTGTTCATCAGTTTCAGCGAAACCTTTGAGATAACTGTTAGCGCCGTCAAACGCAGCCTCCACATAACCGCCGCCACTGCTTGCCCACTCAGGTCGAATTTATTCTGAATCTTAACTCCATACACCGCTTTCTGTGTATTGGATAAG
>OGMW01002214.1_pt1 | contig 13699 bp, 13 predicted proteins | sample 1573281 | NCBI WGS metagenome assembly OGMW01 (sample SAMEA2581907, study PRJEB24529) | metagenome | biome: Human gut stool | place: China | collected 2011
CCAGCTTCCACCGCCACGGCGGGCGGTGCGTCCGGCACGAAGAAGGAGGCCACGCAGGCCACCACCGCTGCGCCCACCAGGATCCACAGCACGGTGGGCAGGCCGCTGGCGTCGCCCACTTTGCCCAGGATGGGCGATACCACGCCGCCGAAGCTGGAGGCCAGGCCCATGGTGATGCCCGAGGCCAGGCCGATGTGGTTGGGCACCAGCTTCTGCCCCAGCGCCACGGAGGGGCTGAAAGCCAGGTTCAGCATCATGGCCAGGGGGATCAGCATAAAGGTGGAAAAGCCCACCGAGCGCGACAACGTCATAATGACCATGCAGGGGATGAACAGCACCAGGCCCGTGCGGATCACCCGGTTGAAGCCGAAGCGGTCGGCCAGGCGGCCGCCGATCAAGGTGGAGATCGCGCCGGCGATGGCGATGATCGTGGTGGTGGTGCCGGAGCGGCTCTCCGACTGCATCAGGATATTCAGCCAGAAGAGGGGGATAAACGTGGTCATGCCCATGGAGATGGTGGAACGCAGGAACACCACGCCCGTCAGCTTGCCAAAGGACTTCCAGTCGTCCTTCTGCCCCGCCACCATGGCGGCCTTCGTGGCCTTGCTGCCCTCCTGGGCAAAAAGGGTGAGCTGCTTTGTCTGCGTCAGCAGGAATACAGCCATCAGCACCGAGGGGATGGCCAGGATAGCCGTGCCCTTCATGCCGAACTGGGTGATGCCGAACACCACCAGCATGGGGCCGATGGCGCCGCCCATATTGCCGCCCACCGAGAAATTGCTGATGCCGCGGCCCTTCTTTTCACCGGCCACATAGTTGGCCATGCGGCCGCCGTCGGGGTGAAACAGCGCCGAGCCGATGCCGGTGAAGGCCACCGCCACAAACATGGCCCAATAGCTGTCGAGGAAACCAAGCATGGATACGCCGCACCCGGCCATAAAAATGCCCAGGCACATCATCCACGGGCGGGAATGTTTGTCGGCCATCGCCCCGAATACCGGCTGAATGACGGAACCGATACTGCTGAGGGCGAAGGTCAGCCCAGCGGCCGAGGCATAGGTGATGCCCTTTTGCATCATTAGGAAGGGCAGGATGGCGGGCAGCGCGCCGCCGTTGATGTCGGCGCACAGGTGCCCCAGCATCATCAGCATCCCATAAGATTCTCGCTTGAGCTTCATAGAAGCCACACTCTCCTTTTCTGTTTTTCTCACTTTGTCTATTGTAGCAGAATACACCTGTGAGAACAAGTGTGAAGAAAGTGTAAATATTTAAAGAATTCTTGTAACTTTTCACGGGAAATCCGCCGGCGTTTTCATTCCCCGGGCCATAAACCACCTGTGGCCTGGGGCTTATCCCTCCGCTGTGATGCGGAAGCCCTCCACATCCTCCATGTTTTTCAGCATGGCGTCGATGGAATACCCCTCCGCCCCAAAAACATCGCTGCCGAACCGCTCCCGCAGATTGCGCAGCCTGGCGATGGCTGAAGGGTGGCTGGCCTGCTTTGGTGGAAACCCGGTGTTGCACTCGATAAAGTGCAGCAGGGCCAGCACTTCTACGGCAAGGAGCAGCCGTCCCCCGGCGGCCTCTCCACCGGCCAGCAGCCATTGCACCGCCTGGGCGTCTGCGTCGAATTCCATCTGCTGCATATCGTTCTGGGCATCGTATGTCTCCCAATAGGCCGCCCGGGCAAAACTTTTTTCCGGCGCCGGCCCGATGTGCCCCAGGCAGATGTGGGCCAGCTCATGGGCCAAAATAAACTGCTCCGCCAAAGTTGTTTTCACCGCCGCCAGCATTTGATAGGGCGGCTCCAATTCGTCAAAATCAAACACAGGCAGCGTTTTGCCCGAAAGGGGCGTCAAATAGCAGTCCATAATGGGGGCGAATGTTCTGGCAAACTGCGCCAGGCTTCCATCCTCGCCGCCTTTCACAGCCGAAAGGATCTGCAGTTCATTCCAGGTGTGGATCAAGGCCATCAGCCTTTCATTGAGCACCACCAAAAATTCACCCGCATCCGTCCTCATAGCGCGGGCGTTTATCGTGTCCATCGGCACGGCGGCAACCAAAACGCCCCGGGCGATCGCCTGCTCGCGGTCATCCATTCCCCGCAGGATGGGCGCCTCCACCACGTCGCGCAGGTAGGCTTCCACCAGCTGCCTGGAAACGCCCTGGTTCGCGCCCCCGTATTTCCGGGTGATTTTTTCTTGCAGCGCGGCATCCCGCGCCACTTCCCGCCGCACCTTGCGCAGCAATTCCTTTGCCGTCATGCTTTGCCCTCCCTTTTCCATATCCAGCACCCTTGCAGGGGTTTCCCCACCCTTGCCCCAGTATACACCGGATCCCCCATGAAATCAAAAATCCCCTGCCCGGCCCCAAAACAGCGCCAAAGGCGCGGCTTCGTGCCGAGCAGGGAATTGCAAAGCTGTCGCTGCCGGGCGAAATCGATAGCCGACCTTCATCCCGCCCGCAGGCGCTGTCCCGAAAGCGAAAAAACACCCCGTCCGGCTAAGAAGCCTCGCCGTCAGGCGGGGATTCGTGCCAAAAGGGGTGTTTCTGAGCTGCCACTACTGCGCAAAAACGACATTTCTATAAAAGCCTTGGGACTTAATGGATAGGCGATTTAGCGCAGATTTTATATGGGATAATGCGCAGTTCAATGGTCACAACAATATGAGCGGTTTAAACATACTGGGAGACTTCGTAAAGCTGCTATGTGATCAAGCCTTTTTATCTCTTTACTTGTACTTTACTTAGGCGTCCATGTTTTTGCATAACTCAAATTATCTACTCTGTAGAAAATCTAGATTTCATTTAAAAGATAAAGCATCGCTGCAATTGCTTTCTCCCAACGTTCATTATCTGTCAATAGGATAGGTGTTTCTCGAGTTTCATGGACGATTCGGTTCCGCATAGAGTAGATAAATTTAGCCAGTGTCTGGTCCTCACAAATACTTTTCAATATCTTTATAGCATTTGATTCAGAAGGACACCTCTCAATTATTTTGTTTATGCCATCTAAATCTTTCGGTTGCCAAGAAAGCTCATCATAAAGCATACAGCTGAGTGTTTGTTGCGAAATGCTTAAGCCCAATTTGTTATATAGCGATTGTACGGATTCATAAGCGAATTTGTCTTCCAAGCACTGATACAAGTATAGGTAAGAAATATCCCATGATAATGAAGTATAGGCTAACAAAACATTTTTGAACTGGATTGAACTCAAATTCCCCTCATATATAATTCTTTCCCAAGCATCTTTCGAGATATCACCAAAAGGGTTGTTGCCCATATCAAACTCTATTGCGACTTGAGAAAGCACTAAATAGAAAGCGTTTGCATTTTCTCGAATATCCACCGTATCATCTTTTAAATCAATTTCGTAGCAATGCACATTGGGAAAATATTGTTCAATTTCTTTCCACTCATGCCCATGATAGTCATCGAACGTCTCGTATAATACTTTATCGTATATTTCTACTTGTAAGGTCTGATCCACTTTGGGTGTAAGCAGTCCCTCAGCACCCAAAACTGTTGCTAAACCGGCGCTTACAATGGTTTCTTCTAATACGTCTGGCAACTTTTCAATACATATATTAGTATTTATAAGGCACAGATATTCTTTATCACGGAGTAGTAGAAGAAGGCCATAAGCATTTTTGGAAAAACGATGTACGCGCTTTATATGAACGTATTTCAACCATTCTTTATCTTCTTCGTTTGTGGTAATATAACGAATACAGTCTGGCACCCTTCCTACTAGTTCTTGGTCCAGACTATTACAAATATTACAGAAGAATTTTTTGTTTTCTTCTTTCATATTGCGAGACATTTTTATCACCAATCTCAGTATGCATTCCAGCATATCTCAAAAGAGCTAAGACCTGATCCTTCTTCATAAAGAGTGGTAAAAGCTGTCTTAAAGAACTCGCGCTCAAAGTCACCGACTTTTGAAGATCGCCTATTTGACAATTTTTCTGAGAGTGTTTGAAGCGCAAGGAATAGCTTCAAGTCTTCAACGGACATTGCCTCCATTTTTGCTAAAGTTTGTTCGAAAGATTCCTTATATCTCCGCCATTTTTCATCCAAAATTTCTTTAGATTGAGTATTACCAGGGCGTCCTAGCATCAATATCGCAGTAGACACCATAAAACCAACACATGCGGGTTGGCTACTAAATATATCTATTCCATTAAGAAAGCGCTCCTTATCTTCCGCTGTGCCTGTTGTTACTTTAGTAAAGCAAGCATCTAATCTAGCCATAAGCGATAATGTCTCAGTGAACTGATGCGTAGAATCATTATTTGAAGTTAAATCTAAAAAATCTAATCTGACAAACTCATCTGAAAGCCGTTCTTTCATATCTATTTTTTCTTTTCTTGAACCAAAAACCAAATACATTTCCAAAATGTTGCTGGACTGATATTGTTTAGCACTTCTGCGACGCCTTCCATCATCAATACCAAAAATTGATATATCCGGAATATCATGTTGAATCTGTTTTAAAACAGAACTAAAAACAGTTTCAAGTTGTCTTTTTACATCCCAAGGAACTTGTCCGGAATTTAAAACCAACATTCGATAAATAAGGTTGTTTACATTTTGAGCCAACCACAACTCAACACGGATTTTGTAATCTCTTAAATCAGAAGATTTTGAAGCCTCAAACATAGCGGTTGTTCTTTGCATTCCGTCAATTAATGAAAGGTCTTCCGCATTGTCAATAAGCCATTGAATTAACTCATTCTCGCTCTTTTTTGAAAACTCTTGGTAGTTAATCCCATCTATAGCAGCACCTATAACTACAGGAGGAAGCACTGTCCCGCTTGCAATATCGTCAATCATACGCTTGCGTATTCTAATCGCAGTACTTGACTTTAGTGCTCCACGCTGTCCCTCAATTCCTCCACGATTTTTATAGGCACAATTAATCAATGATTCGTACTGTGAAAATGAAACAGTAAAAATAACAGACATACAGTTTCCACAGTAGTCAATTAAATAGTCCACAGTTAACCCCTTTCCTAACAACAATTGTAGTGGTGCTTCGCAGCCGGCTTTAGATCAGATAACTGGGGCTGGAAAATTTCTTCTCTTCTCTCTCGTTATGTCTGGCAGGGATACATAGGGGTTCACACGGATGTCCTCCACCCGCACTTTCTCGCCGAGTGAGAAGGGGCGGAAACCCGGAATGTTATTTGTGTTGAGTTATTCAAAGAGTTTTTCTGAAAACGTATCCGCTTCTTCCTGTGTAATGAATTCCTTTTTCACAGCCCGCCGCAATACTTTTTCTGTGGCAACCTCATAGGTCCACAGGGCTTCAATCTGCGCCTCCCGCTCCGTCATCGCACTCACCCCAATCTGATAAAGCCGCTTATAGGGATATTATACCAGACAAGTATCAGCAAAGATAGCTTTAGTTCCCCATAATTTGAGAGAGCTCCCGCTCCTTGTATTCAATTATCAGCTTTCCATCTTCTTGGCTGGATATTATATCAACCATTTCGGCTACTTTCGCTTTGTCAAAAGTGGCCATCTCCAATTGCCTACAAAGTTTCTCTTTTAGGTCAGTCTCCATGATGGAATGAGAGCCTTTGCAGATTCGCTTGCCATGCTCCACGCAATTCGCAAAGCGCCAGACGGTGCCGATCGAACGGTTAATGCGTCGGTAATTGGCGCCGCATTCCCCACAGACTAAAAGGCCGCTCAGTACATTCTGTGAACTATACCGGGCGGCCTTCCGTTTGCCTGTGTATTCATCTACGTTGCTACGGTGTCTCTTTTCTCCCTGGTCCATAAAGAATTCATCGAAACTGACGATATAGCCAATGTACTTCTGGTTGGAGAGCAGGCTGTCAATTACTGGGCGAGTCCACCGTTCCTTGCCTTGCGGAGACGGGATACCCTTCTGGAAAAGAAAATCAGCGATACCCTCCAGGCTGTCGCCTGCCAGAAGATATCGCTGATAGATTTGCTGGTCTACTTTGGCTTGTTGAGGTTCAATAAAAATTCTGGTTTGCTTTTGAATAAAACCGTACAGGATATAGCTCATTTTTAAACATCCTTTCCGCATTATAAGTCACATATGATTGACTTATTGTTACAACAGCCTCCAGATGCAAGGATTTGCACACTTGAGGCTATTTCAATTCCAGCGATACAAATAATAGCACAGGACATACTTAGCCTCAAATGTTTGACATGTTAAGAAAAATGGCGTTCATATTTATAATTTATCCAATTAATATTTCAAAATAAATACAGACCTGTCTTTTATCTTTTAATAAAAAACAGGTCTGTATTGTTGGTGCGGGCAACAGGACTTGAACCTGCACGATTGCTCGCCAGAACCTAAATCTGGTGCGTCTGCCAATTCCGCCATGCCCGCATTTACCGTGTTCCAGCATACCACAAAATGGCGGCCTCGTCAATGCGCCCCGTGGTTGAACCGCGGCGGCGGATGCGCTATACTGGTGAAATGCGAGGTGACAAAATGCAACCTGTTTTTCATGAGGGCATCATTGAGGTGGCCGGCGACGAGCCGATCTGCCTGCAGCATATCTTCGAATGCGGCCAATGCTTCCGCTGGTCTCCCTCCCCCCGGGGCGGCTATACCGGCGTGGCCTATGGCCGCCCCACCCGGGTATGGATGGAGGGCGACCGCCTATTTTTGCGGGGCACACCGGCGGAATACCAGCAGATCTGGCGGACGTATTTCGATTTGGACCGCTCCTACGACGCGCTGACGGAAGGCTTTTGCTGCAACGATTTCATGCGCCGCGCCGTGGATTATGGCCGCGGGCTGCGCATCCTCCGGCAGGAGCCCTGGGAGGCGCTGGCCTCCTTCATCGTATCCCAGTGCAACAACATCCCCCGCATCCGCTCGATTTTGGATGTGTTTTGCCGCCTGTATGGGGAGCCGGTGGAGCTGGAGGGCGAAACGCTCCACACCTTCCCCGCCCCTAAGCGGGTGGCCGCCCTGTCCCTTGCCGACCTGACGCCCCTGCGGGCGGGCTATCGGGCCCAATATATCCTGCTGGCCGCCCAAAGCGTGGCCTCCGGTGGGCTGGACCTGGCGGCACTGCAGCACATGGATACGGAGCAGGCCCGGGCGGCCGTCCAGTCCCTGCGGGGCGTGGGGCGCAAAGTGGCCGATTGCTTCCTGCTTTTCGGCCTGCACAAGCTGGACGCCTTCCCCGTGGACACCTGGATGAAAAAGGCGGATGCTTTTTACCAGCCCGGCGGTTCCGCCGCCGCCTTCGGCCCCTATGCCGGCATCGCCCAGCAGTATATCTTTTATTACGCCCGGGGCACCAAGCTGGCGCTGCCCTCCTCGGGCGATTGACTTTCGCGCCCCGGTTTGTTACACTGTGTAAAATAGCTGAAAAGTGGAGATGAGGTTTTGCACAACAACCGTTTTGAACAGCAGCTGGCTTTTTTGACCGAAGTGGACAAGATGAAAAATGTGCTGCGGCAGACATTGATCGCCGACGGCTCCCGCCAGGAGACCGATGCGGAGCACTCCTGGCACTTTGCCCTGATGGCCATGGTGCTGTATGAATACTGTGACTGCCCCCATGTGAACCTGAACCGGGTGCTCAAAATGGCCCTGGTGCACGATTTGGTGGAGGTCTACGCCGGCGATACCTTCGCCTACGACGAAGAGGGCAACCGCGATAAGCTGAAGCGCGAGACGGAGGCCGCCGACAAGCTCTTCGGCCTGCTGCCCGAGGACCAGGGCGTGGAATACCGCAAACTGTGGGAGGAATTCGACGCCATGGAGACGCCCGACGCCCTTTATGCCGCCTCCATCGACCGCCTGCAGCCGCTGCTCAACAACCTGCTCACCCAGGGCCACACCTGGAAACTGGGCCACGTGACCAGCCAGCAGGTGTACCAGCGCATGGCCCCCATCCGGCAGGGCGCGCACGAGCTGTGGAGCTTTGTGGAGTACGCGGTGAACGACTCCATCCAAAAGGGCTATCTGGCCCAATAAATCGGTTTTTTTGGCGTCTGCCCCAGGGCAGGCGCCTTTTTTGCCTCACCCCGGGGGATGCGGCCGCATACATTGGCGTGGAGGCGATCAACCCATGTACTATATCCGTTCCGGCAATGTAAAAATTGCCGTCTACGACCTGAATGCCGGCGGCTGTGAGACCATCCTGCTCATCCACGGCTGGCCCCTTTCCTACCGCATGTACGAATACCAGGAAGATTTTCTCGTTCAAAACGGCTACCGGGTGGTTTCCATGGACCTGCGCGGCTTCGGCCGTTCCGATGTGCCCGCCTGCGGCTATTCCTACGACCAGATGGCCGACGACATCTATGCCCTGGTGTGCGCGCTGCATCTAGACCAATTCATATTGGCGGGCTTTTCCATGGGCGGCGCCATTGTGATGCGCTACATGGGCCGTTACCGGGGCTATGGCGTCAAAAAGCTCTGCCTGTTTGCCGCCGCGGGCCCCAGCTTTGTAACCCGGCCGGATTTCCCCTACGGCGTGTCCCCCGCCGTGCCCCAGGGCTGGGCCGACCAGGCTGCCGCCGACCGGGCCGCTTTGGCGGCCGGCCTGGGCAGCCAGTTTTTCGCCCAGCCTCACAGCGCCGGCGCCAAGCAGTGGCTGGGTTCCATCGCGCTGGAAGCTTCGGGCCTGGCCACCATCCACACCGCCTGCGCCCTGAAAAACGAGGACTGCCGCCCGGACCTGGCCAGGATCTGCGTGCCCACCGGTATCTTCCACGGCAAAAAGGACCAGGTGGTCCCCTTCGAGCTGGCGATGGTGCAAAACCGCGCCATCGCCGGTTCCGTGCTCTATCCCTTTGCCGGCAGCGGCCACGGCATTTTCTACGATGAGCTCCCCCTGTTCAACGATTGCCTGCTGCGCTTTTTGCAGGGCCGCTGCTGAGCCCCACTCCACCGCCTGCTTGACATCCGCCACCCCGCGGGTTATACTTTCTCTTTTTTCCGGTGATCACGGCAGCCCCGCCGCCTACAAAAATCTGCAACTGATGGTCCATTCCGTCAAGCTGGGCTGACGCCCGCGCTCCCGGGGTTCGCCATCCGCCGCATCCTGCAAAGCACCCGGCACAGCAAAAAAAGAAGGACGGATTCATTCAATCCGCCCTTCTTTTTTGTTGTTTTATTGCTGCCACCGCCCTGCCCTGGCCTTGCTTATCGAAAGGGGTTGGGGTAGGGGAAGGTGATCGGCAGCACGTCGTTGGTCAGTTTGTCAAAGTAGAAGCCCTCCGCCTGCAGCCCCTGGATGATGGCGGGCAGGGCGTTGGCCGTATCGGCCATGGGCTTGCTGTCATGCATCAGCACGATGCCGCGCTTTTTGCCCACGCCGCCGTTGACCACGCTGTTTGTAATGGACTGCTGGGTGGCTTTGTGGGTGGCGTCCCCGGCGGATATATTCCAATCGTAGAATACAAAGCCCCGCCGGGTCATCTCGGCAATCAGCTCCTGATATACCTGGCCGTTGTAGGAATTCACGCTGCCGCCCGGGAAGCGGAACATCGTGGCTTTTACCCCGGTCACTTCCTCGATCAGGTTGTAGATGCGCTCAAAGTCCTGCAAATAGGCGTCCACCGATTGGTAGATATCCGTATAGGAATGGGTGTAGGTGTGGATGGCGATGGTGTGGCCCTCGTCCACGATCCGCTTCATCACCGACCGTGAAAAATCGTCGTCCTTGCCCGTGACAAAAAAGGTGGCTTTGATGCCGTATTGCTGCAGGGTGTCCAGCACCTGCACCGTCCGCTCCGAGGGGCCGTCGTCAAAGGTGAGGTACATCACATGCTCTTCCCGGCGCATCTGCTCTGGGCGTTGGGCGTACAGCGTGGGGTACAGCTGCTGGTAGGGCAGCTCCGCCTCCCCCGCTTCCCCCGTCTGGGGCGGCGCGTCTTCGGGGGCGTCGGGGGCTGTGGGCGGCGTCTGCCCCTGGGTGGGGATCACCGTCCCCTGGCCGCCGGCCAGCAGGGCCCTGTTTTCCTCTTTCAGGCGGCTGTTCCGCATGCCCAGCACTACGCAGGTAGCCGTGGGCAACAGGATCAACAAACAAACGGCAGCAGCGACGATATGAGGTATATAACGGGAAAATTTGCGGTTCATTTGTTCAGCTCCATGTAATATCAACAAAATTTATGCTTTTATTGGCTTCATCATATCACAAGATTCGACAAGAAACAATGCACATTCCACAATTATTTTTGTCATTCTTTTGTCATTTTTACCAATTGCTATCCGAGGCAAAAAAGAAGGCCCTCCGGCGAACCGCCGCAAGGCCAATTGGCTTGTACTATTCTTTTTCTTCTTCCGCACCGGCTTTCGCCAGGGTTTCCTCCAGCTCCACATTGAAGGGCTCTTCCACCTCTTCCCGCCTCTTGCGGCGGTGCAGCAGGTGGCCCGCCAGCACGGCTGTGCCCGCCAGCAGCGCCGCCACCCCGCACAGGATGGCGATGAGGGCGTTCTTTCCATAACTCTTCTTTTTGCACTTTTTGCGCATAGATCAAACCTCCAGGGCCGCGGAGCCCGCGGCATATTTCAGCGGCCCGCGCCGCCTGGGTCTCTGCTTCATGGTTTTATAGGTAAAAGGAATCGAAGATGACCGCCGTGCAGATCACATCCACACCCCGCAGCATCAGCTGCACCCCCACCAGGATGCTGACCAAGGTGGCGGCGGCCAGCGGCTGGAAAAGCGCCACAATGCCTAAAACCACCTGCAGCAGCCCCAGTATTAGGTACAGCAGCCAGCTGCGCATATGGAAATGGTGCAGGTCCAGCGCCCGCACAGCGGTGGCGGCGCCGGCAAAAAGGATCCACACGCTGAAAAGCACCGGCACCGTCACGGCGGTGATCCATTTGTTGAAAAGCACCAGCACCCCCAGCAGCAGGGTGACAAGGCCGCTGGCCAGCATCCACCCCACGCCGCACAGCAGCCGGCGGAACCCCAGATACACGGCCAGATCCACCCCGCCGGCGATGATGAGGATCAACCCCAGCAGGATGGAGATGGCCCGCATGGTCGCGGCGGGGCTCATGGCCATCATCAGGCCGGCCGCCAGCAGCAAAACACCGGCGATCAGCAGCACCAGGCGAAATCCCACATTTTGTTTATGCATGGCGGTCAGCTCCTTTACGGTTTTGTGGGCGGCGGGGGCGGCGCTTTTTTCGGCTTTGCGCGGTGCTTGGGCGATTGCCCCGGCCGCATGGCGGTCAGCTGCTTATAGCGGTCGCCATAGCGGCTCTTCAGCCGGCCGTAGACTTCCTCCCGCGTCAGCGCATACAGCACGGAGCACAGGGGGATGAAGATCAGCATGCCCGAAATACCCATGGCGCTGCCGCCCACCGTAACGGCCACCAGCACCCAAATGGAGGGGAGGCCCACGGAATTGCCCACCACATGGGGGTAGATCAAGTTGCCCTCCAGCTGCTGCAGCACAAAGAACAGGATCACAAACCAAAAGGCCCGGGCCGCATTGTCGATCAGCAGCAGGAATGTGCCCACGAAAAAGCCGATGAACGCGCCGAAAATGGGGATCAGCGCCGTCACGGCGATCAAAATGCTGATCATCAGCGCGTATTTAAAGCGGAATACCGTCATCGACACAAAGAACATGGCCCCCAGGATAAACGCCTCCAGGCATTGGCCGGAGAGGAAGCGGGAAAAGGTCTCCCCCGCCATGGTGCACACATACAGGGTGCGCGCCGCCACCTTTTCCGGCAGGAAGGCGTAGAGGATCTGCTTGCACTGGCAGCCCAGCTTTTCCTTTTGCAGCAGCACATAAAAGGAGAAGATCACCGCCAGGAAAAAGTTGAACAGGCTGCCAACCACGCTGGTGGCCACGCCGATGGTGGAGGTCAGCACATTGCCGCCCGAGGTGCGCAGCCATTCGCCCACCCGGGAGCCGATCTCCTCCCAATCGATCTCGATGGAGAGGATCTTCTGGGCTACGTCGGGGTATTGATCCATGATGCTGTATGCCCACCGGCGCAGGTCCGCCAGGGCGTAGGGCATCTGGTTGGCCACGGTGCGGAAGGTGTCGCCCAGGGCGGGCACCACCAGGAACACCACCAAAAACAGCACGCCCGCCACCAGCACCAGGGTGATGATCAGGCTCAGCATGCGGCGCGCCTTGTACAGCCGCCCGTTTTTATTGCGGATCAGCGGCTCCAGCACGCGGGTCTCGATAAACCGCATAGGCACGTTGAGAATGAACGCCACGCAGGCGCCCAGCAAAAAGGGAAACACATAGCCGAAGAGGCGGCCCGCAAAGGCCGCCACCTGGTTCCAGTTCTGCAGCCCCGCATACAGCAGCACCGCGAACGTGATGATACCCAGGATCTTTTTAATGGTGCTTTTATTCAGTTCCATGCTCTCTCTTTAACCCCCAAGCCCTGGGTTGCAGGGCTCCGTTCTTATCTTATTGTCATTCTATCACGGCTGCCTGAAAAAGATGTTAATTTTCGTGAAATTCTACCTGCCGCAGTGCCCGGTCCAGCTCTTCCAGCTTATCCGCCGGCAAAGCGATGCCCGCAGGCAGTATGGCGTTCAGCGCCCGGATGGTCAGCGGCCGGGCGCCCCAGGCGTATTCCCTGCGGCAAAGCAGCGGGTAATATTCGCACAGGATGCGCATGCAGCAGGGGTTTTCCATCAGGCTGCGGCCCAAAATATCGATGCAATAGCCCCCCGCCGTGCGGGCCGTGGGGCAGGGGTCCTGCACGGGGGCCGGGTAATCCCCCCACAGCCTGTGCAGCCAGCGCACGCTCATGGGGTGCCACTGCTGCACATCCTCGTCCACCTTGGCCGCCCGGCCCGAGGAGGTGAAGGGCTTGGCCAGCGACAGGCCGTGTATGCCGTGCTGGAACACATGGCATTCCACCGGCACTTCCTTTTCCGCCAGCTCCGCCGCAAAGCGCAGCGTCTGCGTCACAGGCACGATCTCGTCTTCATAGGTGGCGAATAAAAAAGCCGGCGGCGCCGCGCTGTCCGCCGTACCCAGCAGGGCGGGGGGCTGCATGGCCATCAGGCTGCACTGGGGCTCGCCCAGGCTGGCATAGCCCAGCACCATGGCGGCAGGCCTCACCTTGCCCTGCAGGGCCAGCGCCGCGGCCAGATGCCCCCCGGCGGAAAAGCCCGCCACGGCGATGCGCCCGCAGTCCACATTCCACCGCTCGCTGTTTTCCACAATCAGCTCCATGGCCTCCTCCGCGTCCTCCAGCGGCTGGGGCCAGTGGGCGGCCGCGCCCACGCTGTACCGCAGCACAAAGGCGTTGAAGCCCTGGGCCAGGTAGGCCAGCGCCACCGGCTCTGCCTCCCGGTCCGACAGCGTCTCATAGCCGCCGCCGGGCAGGATCAGCACCGTCTGCCGCCGCACCGCATTGGGGAATTTGGGCGACAGATCGTGCAGGTAAGTGGTCAGCGTCACATCGCTGCGCGACAATGGGATCCGTTCTGTTTTCATAGTGGTTCCTGTTCTCCTGTTCCTTCCGGCGGCCCCTGTGGGCTGGTGCCCGCCGTTGCTTTTTTCTTCAGCGTGGGGATAAAGCGCCGGGCAAAATTGCCATTCCCCCGCCCTTTTATATAAAAGATGCCGATGATGGAAAACACCAGCGCGCCGATGAAGTTTACAAACAGATCCTTCATCGTATCGATGAGGCCGATATCCAGGTAGCCGCCCAGGTCCCACTCCTCCCCGTTTACCACCA
>OGMW01002219.1_pt1 | contig 13684 bp, 9 predicted proteins | sample 1573281 | NCBI WGS metagenome assembly OGMW01 (sample SAMEA2581907, study PRJEB24529) | metagenome | biome: Human gut stool | place: China | collected 2011
TCAAGCTCTTTACTGCAATTGAGATTGCCATTGAGATTGCTTGCGGATTTTAGGTAAAATAAAAAAAGTTTGTTTTTGCTGTCCTTTTCCAATTACTTCAGTTGTATTATAAGTGTAATTACAATTAAAAGATAAGATTTTGAAAGAAAATATGGAAAATATGAGTCCGGAATCATTGCTCCGTAAAGCACAAGCATTGGGAGATGATATTAAAGAAATGGAATCCATTGATGTATTGGGTGCCTATTATCAAGCACAAACCAAAATAAAAACTAATAGAAGAAAGAACATGTATAATCAACTGATGCGTTATGCAGCATTTCTGACTATACCTTTATTTCTCTCTTCTCTGGTTTTGGGATATTTATATTTTAGTGGAACAGAAACCGACGAAAAATATGCAGAGGTGGTAACCGCTACCGGTTCTGTCATACGTTATGAACTTCCGGATCATTCTGTAGTATGGTTGAATGCAGGTAGTACATTGCGTTATCCTACCACTTTCAAGAAAGACAACCGGTTGGTAGAACTGAAGGGTGAGGCATATTTCGAAGTGCAGGCAGACAAAGATCGTCCTTTCTATGTAAATACTCCGAATGGCTTGAGCGTATATGTTTATGGTACCAAATTTAATGTAGCTGCTTATGAGGATGATAATTATATAGAAACAGTATTGGAAAAGGGTAAGGTAAATGTGATAACCCCCGATCAGGAAACAATAGTATTGGCTCCTGGAGAACAATTGCTTTACGACAAACAGAGTCAACAGTTGAAAAAAAATAAAGTGGATGTCTATGGAAAGATAGCTTGGAAAGATGGAAAACTAATTTTCAGAAATGCTTCATTAGAAGAAATTCTGAAGCGTCTGGAACGACATTTCAATGTAGAAATTCAGTTTAACAATAGGTCTGGAAAAGAATATAAGTACCGGGCTACTTTCCGGACTGAAACTCTGTCGCAGATATTGGATTATCTGGCCAGGTCTGCCGATTTAAAATGGAAAATTGAAGAACCGCAACAACAGGCAGATGATACATTATCAAAGACTAAAATTAGAGTAGATTTATATTAGAGTAGTAACCCTTAAAATAAAAGCCCATGGAATAACACAAGAGAATAAAAGAAAGGAAGAAAGCTGCTACCAACAGCTGTCTTCCTCCGAATTTTCCAGATTCACGGTACAAGGTCTCGCAAACACTAGCCGGAATCAAACCATAGTTCATTTAGTAATAAACTTTAGTTAGCCACAAATGTATGAAAAAAAATCATTCATTTACAGCATTATGTCCTAAATATGCTTTAAATCTAAAACTTCCTTTAGTTATGAGGATTAGTCTAGCACTACTTTTCGCAGTAGTATTACAACTTTCTGCCGAAGATGGCTATGCCCAGCGAACGCGGGTTGCCATTTCAATGAACAATGTATCTGTAGAACAGGTACTGAATAAAATAGAGGAGACGTCCGACTATGTTTTCCTTTATAATGATAAAACAATTCAGAAGAACCGTATTGTTTCTGTGAGAAACAATTCAGGTAAGATACTGGATATTCTTGATGAGGTGTTTAAAGGAACCAACATTACTTATACAGTGGTTGATAAGCAGATTATCTTGTCTACCAATAAATTGAATGTAACAGAGCAAGATCCGACTATTCAGGTAAAAGGTACAGTGAAAGATACAAAAGGAGAACCTTTGATCGGAGTGAATGTGAAAGTAAAAGGGACAACTACCGGTGCTATTACAGATTTCGACGGAAACTTTCAGATTCAAGCTAAAAAGGGAGCGGTATTGGAGATCTCTTATATTGGATATGCTTCTCAAGAGGTGAAGGTTGCAGATAATAAATCGCTTTCCATTGTGATGACGGAAGATACCAAAGTCTTGAATGAGGTTGTTGTAACGGCTTTGGGCATTAAACGCGAAACCAAGTCTTTGACATACAATGTGCAGCAGATTGGCGGCGACGAAGTGGCAAAGGCGAAAGATATGAATGTGATGAGCAGTCTTGCCGGTAAGGTAGCGGGTGTGAATATCAATGCAAGTTCATCCGGTATTGGAGGTGGTGCCCGTGTGGTAATGCGTGGTACGAAGTCTATATCCGGTAATAACAACGCTCTATATGTAGTAGATGGAGTTCCTTTGGCTAATATATCAGGTGAACAACCTGACGATCAGTATACAGGTGCCGGACAATCCGGTGACGGATTGGCTAACTTCAACGCTGATGATATAGAATCAATTTCAGTACTTAGCGGATCGGCCGCCGCTGCACTATACGGTTCGGCTGCTGCCAATGGTGTGGTACTTATCACAACGAAGAAAGGGGCTGTAGATAAAACCAGATTGACTTACAGTAATAATTCAACCTTCTATTCACCATTCCGATTGCCGGAATTCCAGAATACGTATGGTTCGGAAACTGGAGAGTGGTATAGTTGGGCATCTAAATTGTCATCTCCTACCGATTATGAAGTTAAAGATTTTTTCCAGACAGGTTACAATGTAGCAAACACTGTAAGTCTGACTACAGGGACACAAAAAAATCAAACCTATGTATCCGTAGGTGCTGTGAATGCCCGGGGTATCATTCAGAATAATGACTTGGACAGATATAATTTCTCTGTTCGTAACACGACCTCTATGCTGAATGATAAACTGACGATGGATTTAAGTTTTATGTATTCTAATGTAAAGGAACAGAATATGTTGTCGCAAGGAGAGTATGCCAATCCATTGGTTCCCGTTTATTTATTTCCGCGCGGTGATGATTTCTCGAAATATCAGTATTATGAACGATATGATGTAGACCGTAACATAAAAACACAGTTTTGGCCATTGAAAGAAAATGGATTATCCATGCAGAATCCTTACTGGATTACGAACCGGAATATGTATACCAACAAGAAAGACCGTTTTCTGGCAAGCGGTTCACTAAAATATACGATAACAGATTGGTTGAATGTTTCCGGACGCGTGAAACTGGATAAGGAAACTATCAACTCGGAAAAGAAAATGTATGCTTCCACTTTGAATGTGATTGCTGAAAACTCGGATAAAGGAGCATACGTGCAATCGAACAAGAATACCAGTCAGATATATGCGGATGCCATGTTGAATATCAATAAATATTTCTATCACGACACATGGAATCTGACAGCATCTTTAGGTGCCAGTTTATTGGATTTGGATTATAAGGAGCTTAATTTTGGAGGAGGATTACTGACCATTCCTAATCTGTTTACTTCTAACAATGCGAATGTTTCCGGTAAATTAACCTATAAAAATACGAACTATCACGACCGTACCAATTCTTTATTCGGAACATTCTCATTAGGATATAAGGGCATGGTTTATGTAGACGGTTCGTTACGTAATGACTGGATATCTGCTTTGGCAGGAACAAACCATTCTTCCATATTATATCCTTCTATCGGTGCTTCAGCAATTCTGACTAATATGTTTACAATGAAATCTAACATTCTTTCTTATGCAAAGGTTCGCCTTTCATATAGTGAGGTGGGTAATGCACCGGAAAGATTCAGAGCTATCACTACGTACGCAGTGTTGGGAGGATTGAATACCACTTCTTATTTCCCGATAAAAGACCTTAAACCGGAGAGAACTCATTCATGGGAAGGAGGATTTAATTTAGGTCTGTTTGATAATAAACTGACACTGGACGTGACAGCTTATAAGACATATACGGAGAATCAGCTCTTCAGTCCGGAAATTTCTACAACAACCGGATATTCTAAATTATATGTAAATGCAGGTAAAGTAACGAATAAAGGTATTGAGTTAGCTCTTGGCTTTAAACAGAATATAGGGCCTGTAGATTGGAAAACAACTTTACTATGGTCGCTCAACAGAAACCGCATTGACCAATTACTCCCTGAATATACAAATGAAGAGTTGGGAGTGACAGTACATCTGGACGAAATGGATGTTTATTCATTAGGCGGTGCCAAACAACGGCTAACAGTAGGGGGCTCTATGGGAGATGTATATGTGAATACAATGAGAACTGATGAGCATGGACATATCTGGATGAATTCAATGACGGGTACATTGGAAACAGATAAGAATAATTATGTCTATGCTGGTAATACCAATCCGAAATATACTCTTAGCTGGAGAAATGAATTTAATTGGAAAGGAATCAGTCTCGGATTTATGTTGAATGCCCGTGTAGGTGGTATCGGAGTTTCTGCCACTCAAGCTGTAATGGACTATTATGGAGTGTCTAAAACATCGGCAGAAGCGCGGGATAATGGTGGCGTGAAAGTAAACGGTCAGATGATTGATGCCCAGACATGGTATCAGACTATCGGAGCTAATGGTACAGGTTATGTAGGTTCTATGTATGTATATAGTATGACGAATGTTCGTTTGGGAGAATTGACATTGGGATATGATATTCCGATCAATAAATGGTGTAAATGGATTTCTGGATTGAATGTGTCCTTTGTAGGACGTAATTTATGGATGCTATATTGTAAGGCTCCATTTGACCCGGAATCTACTGCAAGTACAGGTACTTATAACCAGGGTATGGACTATTTCATGCAACCGAGTTTGAGATCGATGGGATTTTCTGCAAAGATTTCTTTCTAATTGGATAACCTTTAAAAAAAATAATGATGAACATACGTAAGTTTTTTAAAGTAAGGAACTACTACTTACTCCTTGGAGTAATCATGATAAATGTAGGTTGTACGAAGAATTTTCTGGAGTACAATACCAATCCTAATGAAGCAACCGATGAGATGACGGATTGGGATAATGTGAGAACTGGTTCTCTTCTTTTACAGATGGAGCAGAACGTACTGGTGGTAGCACAACCGGGACTTAATATCGGTTCGGACAGATATCAGACTGTGGAAGTGATGGGTGGAGATGGTTATGTCGGCTATTTTGGTTTTCCTGCTCCCAGTATCAATTCTGCCGGTCGTTACAATTGGGATAAAAGAAGTTGGTATGGTGATATGTTCACTACCAATTACCTGACGACTATGAATGCCTGGCGTGAAATAAGAAAAGCGATTAACAATGACGAAGATCCCCGGTTTTCTATGGCGCAGATTCTGAAAGTAGCGGCAATGCATCGTGTGACAGATACCTATGGGCCTATTCCTTATTTGAATTTTGGAGTTTCAAAAGAAGTGCCTTATGATTCGCAAAAGGATGTTTATTACAGATTCTTTGAAGAATTGGATGGAGCTATCAATAACTTGGATAGTTATGCTGCATCCGGAAGTAAAGTTTTGTCATCATGGGATTGTGTGTTCAACGGTGATGTTACATCTTGGATAAAGTTTGCCAATTCACTTCGTTTGCGTCTTGCATTGCATCTTGCCTATGTGGATGAAACAAAGGCAAAAAGTGAAGCCCAACTGGCTATTGGCAATAGTTATGGATTGATGAATGTGAAGTCTGATTTAGCAGAACTTCAGCATATTACTCCGATAGCGACTTATGAAAGTCCTCTGTATATTCTGAAAGGATGGGATGATATTTGTATGGGAGCGACGCTGGATTCATACATGAATGGTTATCAGGATCCACGACTTTCTGCTTACTTCGAGGCAGGTACGGGTGGAAAATATCGGGGTATAAGAGCCGGAATGTCAAAGGACGTAAGTAAGGATAAATATATAACAGGAATCTTTGCCGAACCACAGGCAACCGCTACTTCCAATGTAGTGTGGATGCGTTCATCTGAATCATATTTCTTGTTGGCGGAATATGCTTTGCGTTGGGGAACGAATGCCGATGCTAAAAAGTATTATGAAGATGGAATAAGAATGTCTTTTGATGAACATGGTGTATCAGGAGCTGACGCGTATCTGACAAGAACTGCGGCGGGTGGATATGTGCCTGCCAATTATGAGGATCCGGTGACATCATCTCATTCCATGGATGCTTTGGGGACTGTTTCTATCGCTTGGGATGAATCGGGAGATTTTAAAACAAATCTGGAACAAATCATTACTCAAAAGTACATTGCTCTTTATCCGGTGGGACAAGAGGCATGGACAGAGTTCCGCCGTACCGGTTACCCGAAAGTATTTCCGGTTGTTGTGAACGAAAGTTCCGGAGGTTCTGTAGACACAAATATACAAATCCGCAGATTACCTTATCCAGAATCGGAATATAATACGAATAGAACAGAGTTGGATAAAGGCATCACACTTTTAGGTGGCGTAGATAACCCGGGTGTCAGATTGTGGTGGGATGTGCCTAATAAATAATTGGTTACTTAAATAATGCAGAATATGAAAAGAAATTATGTATATTTTTTGTTCACCTATCTCTTGACATTTGTTGTGAGTGGTTGTGATACGGATATTGAACCGGAAGTTATACAGGCGGCTAATACTTATAATGAAGAATATTATCAGAACCTGCGTGAATATAAGAAAACAGATCATGCTATTTGTTTCGGCTGGTATGCCGGTTATACTTCAGAAGCATCTCCTTCGCAGGGACTTCATTTCACTGGTTTACCGGATAGTCTGGACATCGTCAGTCTGTGGTCAGGTATTCCTTCCAACAATCCGGCTTATGTAGAAACTAGTTATTATAACGAGCGTTATTTGCCGACTGCTTATGAGGAAATGAATTATATCCGTACAGTAAAGGGGACTCGCGTTGTGATGTGTACGATTTGCCGTATTGGAAGTACGGAGTTTCCTAAAACCGACGCAGGTATCGAGGCTTATGCTTTACATCTTGTGAGATGTGTGTTGCGTAACGATCTGGATGGTTTGGACTTGGACTACGAACCGGAAGGCGACTGGTTGCAAAATGATAACTTTACAAAGTTTATAAAGGTATTGGGAAATTATTTCGGTCCTCAATCGGGTACAGGCAAATTATTAATTGTTGACTTCTATAATCAGCTGCCTCCTAAGGAAACAGAACCTTATGTCGATTATTTTGTACGACAATGTTACACCACCGGTAGTGCTCAAAGTTTGCAATCTAAATTTGACCAGCTTAGCAGCTGGTGTCCTCCTGAAAAATTCGTTGCTACGGAACAAATGGGATGGTACTGGCAGAATGGTGGAGTCGAATTTACGGAAGCCGATGGAAATAAAGTAGATTCATGGGGCAATCCAATCTATTCTGTAATAGGTATGGCACGCTGGAATCCTACACAAGGACGAAAAGGCGGATTCGGCGGATATTATTTTGAATATGAATACAATACCACTCGTCCTGCTAATCAGGCTATAGGTGATAAAGAGAAAGCCGCTATTCCTTATTATAGCCTTCGACGTGGTATTCAGGAACAAAATCCTGCCGGAAAGCCTGTACAACAGTCTACTAAACAAGAAACGGAAGAAGAAAATGGATGAATTTTAAATTTGTATGCAAGGTATGAAAACATTGAATAATATAAAAAAGATATGGGGAGCTGCTTTGATAGGAATAGCTTCTTTTATGCTGCAGGGATGCCAGGAAGCCGCTCAAAAAGGTGACGGGTTGTTAATGACCGGAACATCTTCGGATAGATTGGTAAAGTTTGCCATTGATGGATTTCCATCTGCGTATGCTGTTTCTGTGACTTCAACTTCTCGCGTTGAATCGGATATTCAGGTGAATCTGGCTGTTGATGCAAGTCTGGTTGATACTTATAATGAGGAAATGGGAACCAATTATTATCCCATTCCGGATAAATCATATACATTTGAAAATCCGGAGGTTACGATTTCAGCAGGACAGGCAATTTCTTCTGCTGCCTCTCTTTCAATTGCCGATGATTCGGAATTTGTTCCGGGACGTGTTTATTTGATACCGGTTACCATAAAAAGTGCGACGGGAGATTTGGATATTATAGAAGCAGGGCGTACTATTTTCCTGAAAGTATCTCGAACATTGCGTTTCCATGCTCCGTATGTAGGACAGGCTTCTATGGCTTATCAATTTTTGCTTCCGGATCCTATTCCTTCTTTGCCTACTTATACATGGGAAGTGAAGATTTACGCCACTAAATTCCGTTCTTCCGGAGCTTCCGGTACTACCCGTGTTTGCTCATTTGGAGGTAGTGAAGCATCTGTAGAAGGGGGAGCGATTGATGATGGAGGCTTTAAATGTGACCAGAACCTGCTTCGTTTTGGTGAAGGAACGGATGAACCGAACCAGTTGCATGTAACAACTAAACAGGGTAAAATGTCATCGAATACTCGCTTTGCTTTAAATACCTGGTATGCTGTTGCCTTGGTAAATGACGGCAGTACGTTGACATTGTATATTAATGGAGAGAAAGATAACTCAATGACAGTTGCTCCGTATGAATATGCGCTTTATGGAGTACAGATCGGTATGCCTTCAAAAGGTTATCAATCTTCACAATTGTTTTATGGTCGTTTGAGTGAGATGCGTCTTTGGACTCGTCCTTTGTCTGCTCGTGAAATTAAAGCAAATGTATGTGGGGTAGACCCTTCTACCAATGGGCTTGTGTCTTATTGGAGAATGAATGAAGGAGAAGGAACTACTTTCTATGATTTATCTCCGTCAAAGCGTGATATCAGTTATAAGAATGGAATCACGATTGACTGGACTTATGATGATACGAATAAATGTCTTGAATAAGGTAATAATAAATGAATAGACTGTATGATAATGAAAAACAATATAAATAGATTAACTCTCCTTTTGCTTGTTTTATTGGGAGGAGTAGGATTCACATCCTGTTCGGATGATGACAATGATTTTATTGAATTGCCGACAATAGAGATGCCACAGTCGGAGGCAGGACCTGTTTCTATTGATTATAGGGAGATACTGGATGCAGGAAGCTATGTTTATGATTATACTATCAAACTGGATAAACCTGCTGCTACTACTTTATTGTGTGACATTGCCGTGGACGAAAGTATGGTAGAGGCTTATAACGCTGCAAATAACACGTCTTATAAGATGATGCCCGCTTTTGTCTATGAGTTGCAAGCTAAAAATGCGATAGTGAAGGCAGGACAGCAAGAATCCAATTCCTTATCAGTTAAGTTTTCATCATTGTTCGGTTTGGTGGAAGGTGAAGAATATTTGCTTCCTATTGTTGCAACAATAGATGAAACGTGTGTAGGACAATTTGTAACGGACACTCGTTCTGTTTCTTATTTTACGATTAGCATTGATGGGGAATTGGATTATATACCGGGATTGAATATGAGTTCTTATTCAACGGATATGTATCGTACGTTAAGTTTCGCAAATGATGAAGTAGTTACGATTGAAGATAATACACATACGTTTGAGATGCTTGTATATCCATATAGTTGGCACAGTGGAACTAATTATATAGGTACATGGCGTGGTAAAGATACCAACAATAATAATGAGGTTTTTAGTGGTTGTGAACTACGTGTGACCGGTGCAACGGGAGCGTCTAATATTGGTAATCGTCAATGTGACTTGACATTGGCTAATCAAAATATAACGTTGCCGGCTAATCAATGGGTAAGGTTGACTATTACTTGTGACGGAACAAAAACGGGCCAGAATACTGAGGTTGCTTATCGTTTATATATTAACGGTGAGGAAGTTGCTTCTGCAAAACCTACTAAACGTTGGGGACCATCCTCTTCTCAAAGATTCAAGGTGGGATATACGTTGACTGGTATTCAGTTTGGTAATACAAGTTCAAGTATGTATTTTGATGGTCTGATTTCTGATATTCGTATGTGGAAGAAGTGTCTGACGGCGGAAGAAGTAAAAGCTAACTTGCGTACAATAGCTTCTCCATCTTCGTCGGACTTATATGGCTATTGGAAATTGGATGAAGGAGAAGGAAATACATTGAAGGACAGTTCGGGCAATGGGCGTGATTTAACTTTCCCTGCTTCGGCAAATATCATTTGGAATGCAGAATTCAATGATTTGCCTCAAGATAATTAAAATGTGATTTTATATTGGGAGTTATTGTGTTTTTACGTAACTCCCAATATTAACTTAAAGAAATGATGATGAAACGTTTTATGTCAGCTTTGATCGTTTTACTGTGCTCTATTGTTGGCGTATGTGCTCAACAACAGGGAAAAACTGTATTACGTTTTGATACTACTACTTGGAATTTTGGTAATATTCAGGAAGTAGGAGGCAAAGTGAGTCATACTTTTCATTTTACTAATATACATACTTCTCCTGTTGTGATTGAAGAAGTGATTTCAACTTGTGGGTGTGCCATTCCTGTTTATAGTAAACAACCTGTAAAACCAGGGCATACAGGCACTATTACCGTAACTTTCGATCCTAAAGGGCGAACAAACTTTTTCTCTAAGAGTATAAGGGTTGTTTCTAATTCAGGGCAAAGTGTCAATACTCTTTGGGTAAAAGGTACGATAAATACAATGAATCGTATAGAGGATGAATATCCTTATTCTTTATCATCAGATATTCTGGCAGACCGAATGACTCTATCTTATGATCTGTTACAGCATAATGGGAGGCCAAAACAATTGGAAATTAGAATCTATAACCGATCGGATAAAATAGTCAGGTTGTCATACTCGCTGTTGGATAAGAGTGGATGTTTGTCGATATCTATGCCATCATCTCTTCAAGGTCGATCTTGTGCGACTATAAAAATAACAGCTTCTCCTTTAAAAGGCTTTTACGGTACATTTAAAGATAAGATTATTATTAGTGCCAATTCCGTACACAGTTCTCCTATACAAATCTTTGGTACAGTGATTGATGATATGAGAAAAGTAAGCACGGCAACTGCTCCCCGGATGAAGTGTTCACAATCTTATTTTAATTTTGGGAATATCTCATTAAAAAAGCATATTCAGAGAAAAGTTAAAGTTACTAATGAAGGGGCGAATCCTCTTATTATCCGCAAAATAGAATGTCCGGAATTTGTTTCTACTAATATCCGGGGTGAAAAGGTTTTGAAGCAAAATGAGTGTCTGGAGGTTCTGTTTGAATTAAATGTATCATCTTCAAACCATCTATTGGATGCAAAGGTCAAGTTGATAACAAATGATGCTCATCAGCCTGTACATACAGTTATATTTGAAGGAGAAATGGGTAAGTAGGGTTGAATATCTCTATTTGAAAGATTAGAAATACACTATAAATTAATTGAGTCATTTTACTGTATATAACATTATGATAAAACGATTGTATATTTTGGTGATAGTACAGATGGTATGTACTTTGGGGTTTACTCAATCTCCTCCCTCGTTACCTGCTTACAAAGATCCCAGTTTTTCAATAGATGTAAGACTTTCAGACTTACTTTCCCGCATGACTTTAGAAGAAAAGGTCGGTCAGTTACTTTGTCCTTTAGGTTGGGAAATGTATGAAATACATGGTAATGAGGTCTGTCCTTCCGGAAAATTCAAGCAATTGATTAAAGAAAGGAATGTTGGAATGCTTTGGGCGACTTATCGTGCAGACCCGTGGACAAAAAAAACTCTGGCAAATGGACTTAATCCCGAGATGGCAGCAAAAGCAGGGAATGCATTGCAAAAATATGTGATGGAGAATACTCGTTTGGGAATTCCGATGTTTTTAGCAGAAGAAGCCCCTCATGGGCACATGGCAATTGGTGCTACAGTTTTTCCTACGGGTATCGGAATGGCGGCTACCTGGTCACCGGAATTAGTAAAAGAAGTTGGTCAAGTTATCGCTAAAGAAATTCGTTCCCAAGGTGGGCATATTAGTTACGGTCCCGTACTTGATCTGACCCGTGATCCCCGTTGGTCCCGCGTGGAAGAAACATTTGGTGAAGATCCTGTGTTGAGTGGCATTTTAGGGGCGTCTATGGTTGACGGTTTAGGTGGAGGTAATCTATCACAAAAATACGCTACCATAGCTACCTTGAAACATTTTCTGGCATACGCTGTGCCGGAGGGTGGACAGAATGGTAATTATGCTTCAGTCGGTATTCGTGATTTGCATCAGAATTTTCTTCCTCCTTTTCGTAAGGCAATAGATGCAGGGGCATTGTCTGTAATGACTTCATACAATTCGATAGATGGGATACCTTGTACGTCGAACCATTATTTGCTGACTCAACTCTTGCGTAATGAATGGAAGTTTCGTGGCTTTGTAGTTTCCGATTTATATAGTATTGAAGGGATTCACGAAAGCCACTTTGTTGCTCCAACCAAAGAGAATGCAGCCATACAATCTGTAATGGCTGGCGTTGATGTTGACTTGGGTGGGGATGCTTATACCAACCTTTGTCATGCAGTTCAATCCGGACAAATGGATAAGGCTGTGATTGATACGGCTGTCTGCCGGGTGTTACGGATGAAGTTTGAGATGGGCTTGTTTGAGCATCCTTATGTGGATCCGAAAATTGCTGCTAAAACAGTACGCCGTAAAGAACATATCGAACTGGCACGTAAAATCGCACAGTCTTCCATAACACTTCTCAAAAATGAGAATTCAATTCTTCCTTTAAGCAAGATGATAAATAAGGTGGCGGTAATTGGCCCTAATGCTGACAATCGATATAATATGTTAGGGGACTATACAGCTCCGCAGGAAGATAGTAATGTGAAAACAGTTCTTGATGGAATTCTAACAAAATTATCTCCTTCTCGTGTGGAATATGTACGAGGCTGTGCTATTCGTGATACTACAGTGAATGAGATAGAACAAGCAATTGAAGCTGCCCGTCGCTCCGAAGTTGTAATTGTGGTTGTGGGTGGTTCCAGTGCCCGTGATTTTAAAACGAGCTATAAAGAAACAGGTGCGGCTGTAGCTGAAGAGGGTAGTGTAAGTGATATGGAGTGTGGAGAAGGATTTGACCGTGCCAGTTTATCCTTACTTGGTAGACAACAAGAACTATTGGAATCTTTGCAAAAGACAGGTAAGCCTTTGATTGTCGTTTATATTGAAGGTCGTCCTTTAGAAAAGAATTGGGCTTCGGAATATGCTGATGCACTACTGACTGCTTACTATCCGGGGCAGGAGGGTGGAAATGCCATAGCGGATGTTCTCTTTGGAGATTATAATCCTTCCGGACGTTTGCCAATCTCCGTTCCGCGTTCTGTAGGCCAGATTCCGGTTTATTATAATAAGAAAGCTCCTCGAAATCATGATTATGTGGAAGTGTCATCTTCTCCGTTATATAGCTTTGGTTATGGGATGAGTTATACCACTTTTGAATATTCTGCTTTGCAGGTAGTGCAGAAATCTGCTCGTTGTTTTGAAGTCTCATTTAAAGTAAAGAATACAGGGAAGTATGATGGTGAAGAAGTAGCACAACTTTATATGAGAGATGAATATGCATCAGTTGTTCAGCCGATGAAACAGTTGAAACATTTTGAACGTTTCCATTTGAAAAAAGGAGAAGAGAAAAAAGTTACTTTTGTTTTGACAGAGGAGGACTTTTTCTTGGTTAACTATACTTTGAAGAAAGTAGTAGAGTCTGGAAATTTCCATCTTATGATTGGTGCCGCTTCTAATGATATTAGGTTGCAGAATGTTATTTTAGTGGAGTAATTTTTATTAATATCTATATTAAGAGATTTCCTGTTTCGTTTTCTCTTAATAAAAAAGAGAGAATATTCCTTTTGCGGAAATATCCTCTCTTTCTCACCTAAAACCTAAACCTTTTATTTTAATTACTTGCTATTATAAGCAACCAACATCCAAACCAATTTTTCCTGTTCTTTCAGATAATCGCTCATCATCGAAACGGTTACTTCATCTCCGG
>OGMW01002223.1_pt1 | contig 13658 bp, 10 predicted proteins | sample 1573281 | NCBI WGS metagenome assembly OGMW01 (sample SAMEA2581907, study PRJEB24529) | metagenome | biome: Human gut stool | place: China | collected 2011
ACTGGCAGGCTGCTGGCGAGAGGGCAAAAACCTCCCCACCGAGCAAGGCTTGGTGGTCGGCTCTGCCTCAAAGTCACTGGTGGATAGAATCAAAGGTAACAATGATGTGGTCGGATTGGTGGACAAAGGCGATGTTCACTGTCTTATGATCGGTGCCGCCGGTGTCGGTAAGACAGCGTTCTTCCTATATCCAAATTTGGAATATGCCTGTGCAAGTGGAATGTCATTCATAACAACCGATACAAAGGGAGATTTGGCTCGAAACTACGGAGCAATCGCTAAGGAATACTATGGCTACAACATAGCTGTTATAGACTTGCGTAACCCCACCAAGAGTGACGGCAACAATCTTCTTCATCTCGTCAATAAGTATATGGACATCTATCGTGCCGACAACACCAACCTTATGGCTAAAGCGAAAGCAGAAAAGTATGCCAAGATCATTGCAAAGACAATCATTGCCACAGACGGAGATAATTCCTCCATGGGGCAAAATGCGTTCTTCTATGACTCAGCCGAGGGATTGCTCTCGGCTGTTATTTTATTACTTGCAGAATTTATGCAACCTACCAAGATGGACGGGCAAATGGTGGATCGTCGCCACATTGTATCGGTGTTCAAAATGGTACAAGACCTTACAGGACCAGGCAAAACTAAAGGAAAAAGTCAATTACAAGAGCTGATGGAATTACTCCCCTCTACTCACAAAGCCAAGTGGTTTAGTGGTGCAGCACTCAATTCAAGTGAGGCGGCAATGGCATCGGTTCTCTCCACAGTGCTATCCCGTCTTAATGCATTCCTCGATACCGAGATGGAGCAGATTTTGTGTTTTCATACCGCCATTGATGCCGAAAAGTTTTGCACTGAGAAGTCTGCAATTTTCCTTATACTCCCCGAAGAAGATAATACGAAATATTTTATGGTATCTCTTTTCTTGCAACAGTTTTATCGTGAACTGCTTGCAGTAGCTGATGAGTACGGAGGAAAGCTATCCAATCGAGTTGTTATCTATGCTGATGAGATTGGAACAATTCCAAAAATCGACAGTTTTGAAATGATGTTATCTGCAGGACGCTCTCGAAGAATATCCGTTGTGCCTATCATTCAGTCCTTTGCCCAGCTTGATAAAAACTATGGAAAAGAAGGCTCTGAAATTATCACCGATAACTGCCAACTCACCATCTTCGGTGGCTTTGCGCCCAACTCCCAAACAGCAGAAACACTCTCCAAGGCATTGGGAACTAAGACGGTAATGAGTGGTAGCATCAGCCGAGGAAAGAATGATCCATCACAATCCCTGCAGATGATGGAACGTCCACTCCTCACAGCAGACGAGCTGAAATCTCTAAAGAAAGGTAACTTCGTTGTAATGAAAACAGGTACCCACCCTATGCAGACAAAGCTCAAGCTCTTTCTTGATTGGGGCATTACATTTGATAAAACCTATGAAATTGAGCAGCGAGCCAATCGCAAGGTGTACTATGCCGACAAACAGGAGTTGGAACAAAATATCATCACAGCCTTTGGCAACAGCAAATCCCCACAGCAGACACCCCCACACAAAGAACACAGAAAGCCAAACGATAGTATGGATCAGACTCCCGACACACAGCAAGGCAAGAAAACCCAGAGAGGTAAAGGAAGCGGTTATTCGGTAGATAAAGTCAATCAAAAGATGAACAACGGAGAAAGGAATTAAACCATGAGCTTTTTCGGAAACCTATATAAAGAGGAACTGCCCTCTCGGGCAAAAACAGTATATATGTACCTCAGGGATCGCAGCAACAAAGACGGCGAGTGTTGGCCCGCCCTCAAAACCATAGCCAAGGACACCTCCCTCTCTGTCAGCACTGTAAAAAGAGCCGTAGCGGATTTAATTCGTTACGGCTTTCTTACTAAGGAAAGTAGATTTAGAGAAAATGGAAGCCATACCTCAAATCGCTATTTTATTAAATGACAGCCTTAAAAAAATTAGACTTTCCGCCAAGGGGATAGTTTTGCCTATTCGCTGACCCCAGTCTCCGTTCACGGTGAACCACCCAGAAGGAAACACTCTAAGTATTTTATAACAGAGAAAGAAGTAATAATATATTTACGATATAGACAGATATAAGATTAATCTGTTTGCTGTTTTTTATTCACATCAAACTTCTGTAAATTTTAAGCATACAATCGCATGAACTTGCGAAATCATATTGAATTTCTGATGAGTTGTAGTATAATATAAATTAAAATGTCGAATAATTCCTAAGTATCAAAAAAGATAGATGGAGGATAATATATGGCACTCTCTTACAACCGAATGTGGAAACTGCTCGTAGATAAAAAGATGAGCAAAGCAGATTTGAGAAAGACTGCGGATATTTCCCCTAACACAATGACAAAGTTAAGACGAGATGAAGCTGTTAATATTGCTATTTTAGGGAGGGTATGCCAAGTCCTCAACTGCGACTTTGGAGATATTATGGAATATATCAGAGAACCAGAAGACCGCAATGGGGATTGAAAAAAACTTTTATATGTTTTTTGCTCAGACAATATGCTGTCTCATTCTATCTGTATAATTAAGAGAAAACTTGCGGAGGTGTTTAGAACTTGAAACAAGACCGAGTTTTAGAATTGTTTTTTCGTGGACTTCGTGGAGAAGACATCTCTGTAAAAAACTTGTCCGTTGAATACAATGTTTCTACAAAAAGCATCAGCCGAGATATAAATGATTTAAAGGTATTTTTGGCTGACCACAGAGAACTTGTTGGAAATACAGAGTTTCATTATTCACATCAAGATAAGTGCTACCACCTCTTTATGGATGAGTTTCTTACAAACAAAGAGTTGTTTTCTCTCGTTGAGGTTTTGATAGGTGCAAGAGCTTTTTCAAAAATGGAATTGCTTACGCTTGTCGAAAAGATGAAGCAGTTCACTACGCCAGAGGATCGTCCCAAGCTGAATGAACTTATTCGCAAAGAATTGTACCACTATCCTGAAGTAAAACACGATTGTGAGAGTGTACAAACAATCTTGTGGCAACTCATAAACTGCATCATAGAGAAGCGCGAAATCTCTATTGAGTATTATCGAACAGACAGACAATGGGTTACTCACCGACTTTGCCCTGCTTCTGTTATGTTCACCGACTACTACTTTTATCTGATTGCTTTTAACACAGAAGGAACACTTGATAAACCTTTGTATTTCCGTGTTGACAGAATTAAGTACATAACCGAGCATAGAAAGAAATTTACCTGTATGGAAGTACCTGATTTTGATGAGGGATTGTTGCGACAACGCAGTTTGTTTATGTGGCCTGGTAAACTTAGAACTATCCGATTTGAGTTTACTGGTTCAGGTATTCAAGCGGTTCTCGACAAACTCCCTACAGCCAGAGTCATTGAACGAAACGGAAGAACTTATACTGTGGAAGCTGATGTATATGGTGACGGAATCAAAATGTGGATTCTGAGCCAAGGTCGCCGTATCAAGGTAATTGCACCAGATGATTTTGTTGAAGAAATAAAAAAAGAGGTGGATATTATTTCTGAATACTATAGTTCACCAAATGTATAAGGGGGAAAATGATGGATATGAATTTGTTTTTTATTGAAGCTCTCGATTTGAGAGAGCATCCAATAAAAAAAGCTAAAACGAAAATACGAGCTGAATACATAACAGCCCTTTCATATATCGTAAACACAATTGCAAGTCAGACTGACAAACTTAAAGAGACGTCTTCTCTGATTGAGAATGTCGGACATAACTTAGAATCGGTTGTAATTCAAAAATATACTTCCGAACGATTGAAATTGTACCAAACACTGCTTTTTGCAGATGTAGAAAAACTTGTATTTGCCAACACCATAAACGAAAAAGTTGGCTTAAGAGCAGTTACTTCATGTGTAAGCCGACCGTGGCGAAAAAAGTATAGGTTAATGCTTGTGTGCGATGTTGCTCTTATTTTATTAGAAAAATCTTTAGTTACGCAAGCAATTACGATAATCAATGGCTGTTTATCAAACAAAAATAAAGAGAAAGTTAACCGCATACTCTTATCCCTCTTTGATGAAAGCGATATCGATAAAAAGCACATTGTCGTTGCTCCGATGATAAAGCAATATCGGTTGAATAGAGCCTTCTTATCACAGAAAGAACGTCGGATTATCGTGACGGCAAATATGAGTGCGGGAAAGTCAACACTCATCAACGCACTCATAGGCAAACCTCTTGCTCGGACATCGCAAGAGGTTTGTACGGGCAATGCGTGTTACTTATTCAATAAAGCATTTGAAGACGATAATGTACATTTAGCAACGAGGTCATTGACCATGAAAGCAACCACCGATGAATTATATGTTTATGAGTGGTCGGGCCCTGTTTCTATTGCATCATACTTCACGACAAGCACACCGCAAATTCCAAGGATGTGCATTATCGACACACCAGGAGTCGATGCAGCATTGTATAAGGAACATACAAAACTAACACATAACGCATTGCTCAACGATGACTATGATATGGTCCTATACGTCGTCTGCCCCACAAACTTAGGTACTGATGCAGAAACAAAGCATCTGAAATGGGTTGCTCAAAACATCCCTAACGAGAAAATTGTTTTTGTGTTAAACAAACTCGATAATTACAGAGACTGTTCTGATAGCATTGAAGAAAGTATTCTTGGCTTGAAAAAAGATTTATTAAAAATCGGTTTTGAAGATCCCACTATTTGCCCGATTTCAGCTTATTTTTCTTATTTGACAAAGCTGAAAATGACCGGGCAAATACTCTCAGCCGATGAAGCGGATGAATACGCTTATTTATCTAAAAAGTTTATGCGTTCTTCCTATGATTTGTCTCACTATTATAAGGGCTCTCAATCTTCAGACAATGAATCAGAAGAAACAAAATTGAGTAAGCGTGCAGGATTGTACGGACTTGAAAAAATAATATACGGAGGCTGACTATGAAAAAGATATTCATAAAATATAATCCTTACAATCTGGAAACGGAGCTGACCGTTGACGGAAAAAAGCTTGCACAAAACAGTCAAATTGGTGAACGAATTCTGCCCGGCTCTCGTCTGCAAGAATGGGTAGAAGACCTTCCGAGAATTCTGATTGATGAATACAATGACACCGATTTTGATATAGTATTCCACGGAACTCTTTTGGATTTTGAGGATTTAACCGAAGTGTTCACACAAGCTTTTGAGCGTGGTGAATTGACTGCAAAACTTGATAGAATTCCTGCAAAAGAAACTTCTGATAAAGAGATATTGATTGATGAGGTTTTTAGAGAAATTCAAGATGGACCATTTGACGAGTTAAGAGATGTAGAAATTCTCAGTGCTTTTCAGCACGCAAAAAGCAGCGACTTTGAGGTTTGTGTGGTCGCTACAATGAGCGCAGGAAAATCCACTTTGATTAACTCTATGCTTGGCACAAAGCTTATGCCCTCCAAGCAAGAAGCCTGTACCGCGATTATTACAAGAATTAAGGATACCGAAGGCACTGGTGCATGGCAGGCAGAGGTCTATAATAAAGATAACCGCTTAATCGAAACTCATGAGGATCTTACCTACGAAGCAATGGAAAGACTCAACAGTGATGAGAATGTATCTGTAATCAAAACCGCCGGTGACATCCCATTTGTTTCATCAGAAGATGTATCCCTCGTTTTGATTGATACCCCCGGTCCGAACAACTCAAGAGATCCAGAACACAAAAAAGTTCAGAGTGAATTTTTGAACAAATCCTCCAAATCACTTGTATTGTACATCATGGAAGGTACTTTCGGTTCTGATGACGATAATGCTCTTCTACAGCGTGTTGCCGATAGTATGAAAGTCGGCGGTAAGCAGAGTAAGGATCGATTCATCTTTGTTGTCAACAAAATGGATGATCGCAGAAAAGAAGACGGCGATACCATACAGACATTGGATAGAATTCGTGCATATCTCAAGGGACATGGAATCACAAATTCCAACTTGTTTCCTGCGGCAGCTCTCCCTGCTTTGAATATTCGTTTAACAAAAAACGGTGCAGATATTGACGAAGACACTTTAGATGAAACCGAGATGAAGGTTCGAAAATTGAACAGAAATGACAGCTTGCATTTTGAAAACTATGCGTCCCTCCCTGCGAGTATTCGTGGGGATATCAACATGAAGTTGGCTGATGCCAAAGAAAAAGACGATGCTGATGCAGAAGCATTGATTCATACCGGTGTTGTCTCTATCGAAGCTGCTATCCGTCAGTATGTTCAGAAATACGCAAAGACTGCAAAAATCAAAAATATTGTAGACACCTTTATGCACAAGTTAGATGAGGTTGGCTGCTTTGAAAAGACTAAGCAAGAACTTGCGAAAAACCAAAAAGATAGCGAACGTATCGCTTCTCAAATTGAAACCATTCGTAAAAAAGTGGATGATGTAAAGTCTGCTCAAAAATTCAAAGATGCCGTTGATGATGCAGTCGTCAAGGTAAGTGATGATGCCAAAGACATTATTGATGGTATCGTTCAAAAATACCAAGCCAAAATTAGACAGAAAATTGACAACTTGCGTGATCAAGAACTTAGTATGGATGAGGTTGAGGACGAAGTTGAAAGATTAGGGCGTTATGCTTCAAAATTGGAGCCTGACTTCCAGAGCGATTTGAACGAACTTATCCGTGAAAACCTTGTCAAGACAAGCAATGCTCTGCTTCAAGAGTACAAGAATAAACTTGCATCCCTCACAAGCGAAATTGATCCTAATACTCTTGTAGGTATTTCTATTGACCCACTGAAACTGATGAGTGGCAGCTTTACTGGTGCTGATAATTTTTCAGCAAGCCAACTGATTCAATCTAAAAGGGTCGAAGACGGAGAAGAATATATTGAAAACACAGACAAAAAATGGTACAAGCCTTGGACTTGGTTCCAAGAAAAAGGCCATTATCGAACTAAATATAAGACTGTAAAATATATCCGTGCAAACGAATTGGCACAGGAGTTCTTTGCACCTATCAAAGAAACTGTTGTAAATAACGGTGACATGGCTCATAAATACGCTATCAAACAGTCAAATCGAATCGTTGCTTCGTTTAACAAGGAGTTTAGCCGTTTGGATAGTGTGCTTAAGCAAAAACTGTCTGAGCTTGAAAGTTACGCAACGGACAAAACCAAAGCAGAGGAACGCATTAAGGAAACAGAACGCAGATTGGCTTGGCTTAAAGTAATCAAGTACCGTGTCGCTTCAATACTTGAAATATAGGAGGTTACCATTATGGCATTAACAAACGCATTTTTTGAAGCTGTTAAATCCAGCAATATACGTCGTGTGAGAATCATGATGCAAGACAGTTTGCTTGTTGACCCTACCTTTGACGAGTTTTACGAAATGGAAAAGGCATCTTTCTCTATGGAAGGTCTCTATGACGAACATGACGGTAAGGAATTCGTCAAAGATAGAAGTCAATGGGATGACGACTATATGGATAAGGTTATGGTAAAGGTTCTGTCGAATTTTTCCCATGAAAGAATTGATCATCTTAAAGAAGTTGTTCGTTATCTTAGACCTGTAACCAAACAAGCCACAGCAAAAGAAACAGAAATTAACAAGCATCATGGCTATGACAATGCCCACAAAAGCTCATATCAAGAGGAAAAGCGCCGCTGTCAAGAAAACGGTGACTACCGCGGTGTGAAAATTGGAGTTGGAGCAGTTGCTGGCGCGGCAGTTGGCGGTGCAACTGCATATTTTGTAGGTGCATCGGCTATAGGTGTTGTTGTGGGTATTGCAGCAGGAGCAGTAGTTGGTGGAGTCGCTACCGCTATTATCGTCAATGGAGGTAAGTAAACATGAGCGATACTGTAATACTTCAAAAAAAAGAGGAAGTACCTGCGGGATTACCAGTAGAAGTACACCATTCTGAAAACTTACCCAAGGAAGTTGAAAATAATATGCCAACCTTAGCTGACTTGGAAGTTCAACTGGTTCAGTCCAGCAAATTGGTAGAAGATATTATTCTGAAAAAATATCTTCACAAGCTTACAGAACTTGAGATAATCCCCTTGGATGCAGAACTTAAAAAAATCAGCGATATTCGCCTTTTTAGAATTACCGAAATGGTATATCAAAAAGATGAATACTCGACTTACAAGTTTGCCTCTGTTTTCAACTCTGTTCAAAATCTTAATTGTGGGGTCTTTATTATTGCAGATAGCAATGGTGAAAAAACAGACTTCTATATGGGTATTAGGTCTTTGGATGACAAGCGCACAACAAAGTCCTTGAAGGATACGCTCAGAAACGCATTAATTGGTCAGTTCCCCGGAGTAAAATCTGTAGATTTGCTTGACCCACAGGCAGAGTCCTTCTTAGCTGAAATTCCATCCAAAAACATTTCTTCTGTATCTTGCGTTGCCAATAATAAGGATGAGGATTTCAAAGATAACGAAACCTTTATCCAAGGATTAGAGAAGTTAGCTCTTGCTATGCAGGGGCAGAAATATACTGCCATCGTGCTTGCTAAAAGCACACCACCTGAGCAACTGGACGAGATTCGTAGAGCATATGAAATTATTTATACGCAGTTATCACCGTTCGCTAATATGCAGTTGTCTTACGGCACTAACACGGCACTGAGTATTTCCGATGCACTTTCGCACGGAACTACCACAGGAACTTCTTATACCAAGAACACTGGCGCTACCAAAAGCACAAGCTATTCAAAGGGGTATTCTGAAACAGAGTCCGTTTCTAAGGCTAACACATTGGGAACATTAGCAAAGACTGTTGGTTCAGTTGCTCTTGGTGCATTAAGTGTAGCAACTGCTCCTCTTACCGGTGGTGCCAGCGTTGCAGTAGCAGGTGGAATTGTGGCTGGACAGATAGCATTGGGTGCATATACACCCTCTACTAAAACAAAAGGTCATGCTGTCAATGAGAACTATTCAGAGAATGAGGCTTATAACGAAGGTGAAGCTTTTGGTGAAAACGAAAGCCAATCAGAAAACGAAACTCATACTCGAAGCTTAACATCCGGCAAATCTGAAAATATGCAGTTGACCATGCAGAATAAAACTCTGTTGAACACGCTTGATAGGATAGATTTGCAATTAAAACGCCTTGATGAGTGCGAAAGCCTTGGTATGTGGGAATGCGCAGCTTACTTTCTTTCCGACAGTCAAGAAACTGCTGAAATGGCCGCTGGAACCTATAAGGCGCTTATGAAGGGTTCAAAATCTGGTGTTGAGACTTCTGCAATCAATTATTGGGGGCGTCAAAGCGAGGAAAAACTCCCAATTCTGAGAGATTATATCACTAATTTTGTTCATCCCGTTTTTGCATATAACACCGAACAGGAATGTTTGCCTGTTACTGCATCTTCCCTTTTAAGCAGTAATGAACTTGCTATTCAGATGGGATTGCCAAGAAAATCCGTTTGCGGATTCCCTGTGATAGAACACGCTGACTTTGGCAAAGAAGTCGTTTCGTATGGCAAGAGAATTAATCGCAGAGAACTTTGCCTCGGTAAAATTTTTAGCATGGGAACCGAAACAAAGACGGATGTTAATTTGGATATTAACTCTCTGACGATGCACACCTTCGTTACTGGTTCTACAGGTTCGGGCAAAAGCAATACAGTGTATGAAATTTTGAATCAACTGCACAACATTTACAGGGTTCCTTTTTTGGTTGTAGAGCCAGCAAAGGGCGAATATAAGAATGTGTTCGGACAGTATCCCGATGTGTCAGTTTTCGGCACAAACCCGAAAAAGACTTCCTTGCTAAAACTAAATCCGTTTAGTTTCCCAGACGATGTTCATGTTTTGGAGCATTTGGACAGGCTTGTTGAAATATTCAACGTATGTTGGCCTATGTATGCTGCAATGCCCGCTATATTGAAAGAATCTATTGAGAGAGCTTATGTAGCAATGGGTTGGGATTTGGTAGTGTCCGAAAATAAGAATGGTCAAAAATTCCCGAATTTTGCAGACATACTTGAACAGATTGAAGCTGTTATTAACGAGTCAAAATATTCTGCCGATAGCAAAGGTGATTACTCTGGTGCCTTGTTAACCCGCGTTCGTTCTTTAACCACAGGTCTTAATGGACTTATTTTCTGTAATGATGAAACATCAAATGAGGTCTTGTTTGATAAGAGCGTAATTGTTGATTTGAGCCGTGTTGGTTCAACTGAGACTAAATCTCTTATTATGGGCTTGTTGATTATGAAGCTCGACGAATATCGTATGTCATCGGGCAAGATGAACAGTGCTTTGTCGCACATTACAGTTTTGGAAGAAGCGCATAATTTGCTAAAACGCACCTCTGCCGAGCAAACATCTGAAGGAGCAAATCTGTTAGGAAAATCTGTTGAGTTGCTCGCAAACTCGATTGCCGAAATGCGTACCTACGGCGAAGGCTTTATTATTGCAGACCAATCCCCAGGATTACTTGATATGTCTGTTATTAGAAATACCAACACCAAAATTGTGCTTCGTCTGCCAGATCATAGTGACCGCGAGCTTGTTGGTTGTGCCGCCGGACTGGATGATGAACAAATTGATGAGTTGTCGAAGCTCAGACGAGGAGTTGCAGCAGTATATCAAAACGATTGGGTTGAGCCTGTTCTTGTTCAAATGAACAAGTGTGACGTCGATGAGTCAACCTATGATTTCTTCACTGACGTTTCCTATTCAGAGAAGGACAATATCCGAGAGCAGTTATTGAATCTTCTGCTTCAAGGCAGAGTTCGTGAAAAATTGGATTTTTCGGTTTGGGATATTGAAAAAGGTCTCGAAACTCTTGCGCTCTCTACGGTAAATAATGAGTTTGTTGAAGAACAGATTGCTGAATATAAGGAACATAATTCTCTTGAACTTTGGACTGATGAGAATTTTAGGCGGTTGTCCAGACGAATTACCGACATTCTCGGTGTAAGAGCTAAAATTGAAAACTATGTTCTTATAGCAACCGATGATAAAGAATTAACGAATACACTCAGAAAGATTGTTCTGCAAATTTCACCCGAAGCCTCCAAGGCGAAAATTATCGCTTTAAGTCAATGTTTTATGAAGGACATGAGTACCCAGCAGGATGAAAGTGAAATCAGAAAAAAACTCTATGTCAAATGGGTTAATTTCATCAAGGAAAGGGGTGTTAGATAATGATTGGGAATTTCAAAGAAGTTGCTGAAACTATTCAATCCCGTTTTGCAGATTCGCCTCTTGGTAAGCAACTGCAAGGAATAGATTTTGACAATTTAGCCGATAATGATGATGTCTCATTGGAAGCTTATGTTGATGATGTTCCTGCAGAACTTTGCGACGATAATGGTGGATGGATTCCCGATAACACCTATGTCTTGGATGAGATAACCTACAAGACAGATGACAACGGCAATATTTATTGTATTGACAGTAAACTGCAACCGAACACTACTTACGAACTCAACGGCAATGTCTACACCACGGATGATAAAAGCAGGATTATAAGTTGTGAAGCTAAGCCTGTACGAAGTCCTGAAAATCCTCGTGATAACGATGCTCAACGAGAAGCCGGTGGCGAAGACAGAAAGCCTGATGACCAAGGTGGACATATTGTTGGGCGGGATATGAACGGTGATAGCGGCATTGGTAATCTCGTAGCGATGAATTCCAAAATCAATCAAAGCGACTACAAACGTATGGAAAATGATATCAAAGCCGTATTGGATGAAGGCAATGATGTAACCACAAAGACGGAAATAACCTATAGTGGTGATTCTGAGCGTCCTGATAAAATCACTGTGACTGTCACTGCAGATGGTAAAGATACGGTTTACAAGTTCGATAACAACTTGGATGGCTCGCTCAGAAATGAAGTGCCGGAGAATGGTGAAAAAACTGTTCAGGACAAATTGAATGAAACCGGTGGAGAAATTTCTTCTATCAAGGAAGAATACGATGAAAACGGCAATCTTGTGGAAACTACTGTTTACATCACATACAAGGGCGAAGACGGCTTTAATTATAGAACCAGCGTTATTATCGAAAATAAGTAAGGAGGAAATAGACTATGACAGAATTAGAAGTTTTTGTTTCAGAGCAAATCAAAACACTTATTCCGAACTATGATGCCGTTGAGTTAAAAGCAACGGTGAGTTCATCGAGTTTCTCTGTAGAATTCTTTGCAACAGTTGATGGAAAGAAAATGCAATGCTTTGAAATGATTGACAATGGTTTGTTCACTGAAAAAAAATTCAATACAGCTTCAAAGGCTATTGCAAATTACTTCAGAGGACTACCCGATTTTAAGCAGGACGATATCAATAAATATACTGTTTTGCTGAATTAACTATATTCAACTGAAACCTGTACCTCACCTTTGGGGAAAGTATAGTTAAGGCATAACAAACCAGAAATATTATGAGTTTTTCGGAAATCTCTATAAAGAGGAACTGCCTTCCATGGCAAAGACGGTATATATGTACCTTAAGGACAGAGCAAACAAAGACGGTGAGTGTTGGCCTGCCGTCAAAACTATTGCGAAAGACACCTCGCTATCAGTCAGCACAGTAAAAAGAGCCGTAGCGGATTTAATCCGTTACGGCTTTCTTCGTAAAGAGAGCAGATTTAGGGAAAATGGGAGCCACACTTCAAACCAATACTTTATCAAGTGAGTAATTCTGCAAAAATACAATCTTCCGCCAAGTGGGTAGTCTTGCTATTCAATGAACCCAGTCTCCGTTCACAGTGAGCCACCCAGAAGGAAACACTCTAAGAATATTTATCACAGAGAAAGAAGTAAGAATTAATTATTAAATTAGTTCTACTCCCTCGAATTCAATTATAGATGTCGTTAAAAACTTAAAACTATGTTTAACAACTTCACAAAGTCGATATGAATTGTTGTATTTTTTCTCGAAACAGTATAAAATATAAATAACAATCTCGAAAAGCGAGAAATTGAGGTGTTATTATTATGGGAGTTAGCTATAAGCGATTGTGGAAACTCTTAATTGACCACAACATGAAAAAAGTTGATTTAAAGAATGCCACGAAAATTAGCCCTGCAACAATGTCCAAACTGAACAAAGATGAACCGGTTTCTCTCGAGGTTCTTATGAAGATTTGTGCTGTTCTTGAGTGTGACATTGGTGATGTAGTTGAATTTGTGAACGAAAATTAATTAGGTGGAGGAATATAGAATGGCAAAAGCGGTGAAACAAAAAAAAGAAGTACCTATGGAAGAAGTGCTTTGGAAATCGGCAGATAAACTTCGTGGTTCGGTTGAACCTGCGGAATATAAACACGTTGTACTGAGCCTGTTCTTCCTCAAATTTGCCAGCGACAAATTTCAAGATTGCAGAAACAGAATCATTGCTAATCACGGAGAACGTTTTGCCGATATGAAGCCGTTTTACGCACAGGAAAATGTTTTTTATCTTCCTGAAGAAAGCCGCTGGTCTTACATCATGGCAAACGCAAAGCAGGATGACATTGCACTGAAAATTGATACGGCTCTGTACACGATTGAAAAAAACAACCCTTCTCTGAAGGGAGCGCTGCCAGACAATTACTATTCTCGTCTACATATAGATACGGCGAAGCTGGCTTCTCTACTGGATGAGATCAATAAAATAAATACAGACGATAAAGAGAACGACATCATCGGTCGTGTATATGAATACTTCCTC
>OGMW01002233.1_pt1 | contig 13591 bp, 10 predicted proteins | sample 1573281 | NCBI WGS metagenome assembly OGMW01 (sample SAMEA2581907, study PRJEB24529) | metagenome | biome: Human gut stool | place: China | collected 2011
CCAGAAGCGCAGGGCCGCCGAGGCGGAGCTGGGCCGCATCGAGGGCGAGCTGAAGCAAAAGCTGTTGGAGCTGAGAAATTAAAGGGAGAGCAGGATCCCCCTTTGGAATCCCCACCAGTCTGCGCACTGGTGAACGCGCCCGGGGCGCTTGGATCAAGGTAGTTTCGCCACGTACACGCTGCGGCGAAAATGATTCAAATTTCTTCTTTCGCCAATGGCGGAAGAACTGGGGAAAACCGGAGGCTTTCCCTTAGCCCCCTTTCCCGCTTGCGGGGAAGGGACGGAGAGGACATACGCTTATGAAGTTTTTTCAGAAACGGGCCGTGGCGGCGGTGGTGCTGATTTTAGCCATCGTGGCCGGGGTGGTGATTGGGCAGGCCAAGAAGCCGGACACCGGAGGCCAGGCGTCCACCGCCATTGTGGGGTCCTATACGTATGTATATGACTACGCCGGGGTGCTGACGGATGAGACCATGGAGCATATCGACGCCATGAACGCCTCCTTGTTTGCCCAGACCGGGGCCCAGATCCTGGTAAGTGTGGTGAACTCCACTGGCGGCGCGGACATCATGGACTATGCCTCGGATCTGGGGAACAGCTATGGCGTAGGCTCCGCAGAGCGGAACAACGGCGTGGTGATGCTGCTGGCGCTGGACAACATCTCCCAAAGCGGCCTGATGGGCGACTACTGCGTGGTGGTGGGGACCGGGCTGGAGAGCCACGCGGACGATTTCATGAGTCTGCAGTCCTATTACCTGGAGAATGATTTCGCTGCCGGGGAGTACGACGCCGGTGTGAAGGCGACTTTTGATGCCTTCATCGCCTGGTTCGCCGACTTCTACGGCGTCACGATCCGGGAGGGGTATATCCCTGCCGTCCGGGAGACCTATTCCAGCGGCAGCGGGTACTACTATACGGAGACCCACGGCTATGTGGCGCCGGCCCTTGGGTCCCTGGTGAGCGGCGTTGTGGTTCTGCTAGTGGTGCTGCTGGTGCTGTGGGTGATCCTGGACGGAATGCGGTACTCCCGCTACCGCCGGCGGTATCTGCGGCCCGGTATGGGACGGCCCACGGTGCTGTACTACCCCATCTTCTGGGGACGGCCCCAGCGGCCCAGGCCACCCCGTCCTCCAAGACCGCCAAAGCCACCGCGCCGGCCGCCCTCCGGCGGAACATTCGGCGGGGTCGGCTTCGGCGGCAGCCGGGGAGGCATGTTCGGCGGAGGCTCCTTCGGGAGTGCCGGAGGGTCCCGGGGCAGTCTCGGCGGAGGGACCTTCCGGGGCAGCGGCGGCCGGCGCGGCGGCTTTGGCGGAGGCTCCTTCCGCAGCGGCGGGGGGAGACGCGGAGGCTCTTTCCGCGGCGGGCGCCGGTAAGAGACAGATATAACGGGGCCTGTATGCCGTTTGAAAAGCAGGAGGATCCCCCGGAGTTCCGGGACGATCCTCCTGCTTTTGCGTTGGAAGAAGTATTACTTTTGCAGTGCGGCTCAGCGGATGGGGAGCATTTTGCCGGTCTCAAAGGATTCCTTGCAGCGATAGGCCGCCTCGGATACGGCGGTGCCGTCGTAGACCGTCAGGTCCGCAGGGTGTGTGCCGGTACGGATGTGGTCCGTAAACGCCTGCATCTCAGCCAGAAAAGCGGTGTGCCAGCGGGACATGAAGTCCGGATAGTACTCCTGCCGCGCACCATGCTCATCCACGACCTGCAGCAGGTTCCGGGCGCCCACGGGGGCGATGCGCAGCGTGCCGTGGGTTCCGACGATTTCCGTCTCTACATTGCAGCCTGCTGCATGGGTGCGGTTGGCAAAGAGAAAGCCCATGGCGCCGTTTTCGCACTGGACCATGGCGGCGGCATTGTCTGTGTCATGCAGTTCCCGACAGAGGTCGAACTCAAAGACACCACCGATGGCCCAGACGTTACGGATGTTAGAGCCGGTGAACCAGCGGATCAGATCCAGATCGTGGACGCACATGTCCAGGAACTGGCCGCCAGAGTGGGGGAGAAATTTCAGTGTGGATTCAATGGTGCTGCGGGGATCCTGGGTGCAGGAGCGGACCAGCACCACTTTGCCGATTTCACCGGCGTCCACACGGCGCTTGGCCTCAGCATAGGAGGGGTCAAACCGGCGCATGAAGCCCAGTTGGAACACCAGTTCCGGATGGGCCTCAACAACCTTTTCAGCTTCCTTGCACTGAGCCACATTGGTGCCCAGAGGCTTTTCACAGAAAACGTGCTTGCCGTGCTCCATGGCAATTTTGATCTGCTCCACATGAAGAAAAGAGGGGGAGACGATGACGATGCCGTCCAACTCCGGATCGGCGCACATGGCGGCAAAATCGGTGTAAGTATGAGGAACGCCCAATTCCTCTGCCACCGCCCGGAGACGGGAGGTATCCACGTTACAGATGGCGTGGAGGACGCAGCCGGGAATGGATGCGGCTAAGTTTTTTGCATGTTCGTAGCCCAGACGGCCCAGGCCGACAGAGCCGATTTTAACAGATTCCATATAGCACCTTCTCTCTGGGGTTTTCAATTTTACAGTATAGTCTAATCCCCCCAAAAATACAAGCGGGACCTGCCTTGAAAGCTGGATACTGCCGAAGAACTTGAACAGCGGCACGGCTCTTGAGAGCCGTGCCGCTGTTTTGCGGGAAAGTGGTCCCTGGGGATCAGTCCACCTCCCGCAGCCGTTCCACGATGGTGGCCTTGGAGACGGAGCGGTACACCGCCAGGGGAACCAGGACGCCCAGCAGGGCGAACACCGGGGCCACGATCAGGAACGGGGTCAGCGTCAGGCGGTAGGTGAAGAACCAGAACATGCTCCCCACCGCCTTGAAGGCCACCGGGCCGAAAATCAGGGTCAGCACCAGGGAGATCCCAGCCGCCCCCAGGGCATAGAGCAGCCCTTCATACACCAGCATGGTCTTGAGCTGCTTGCCGGTCATGCCGATGGACTGGAGCACGGCGAACTCCCGCTTGCGGGCGATGATGCCGGTGAGGATGGCGTTGAAGAAGTTCAGCACGCCCACCAGCCCCACGATGAAACTGAGGGCCCCGCCGCACAGCTGGAACATGGAGCGCATCCCCTCGAACTCCGATGCGTAGAGCGCCTTGCTCTCATAGTCGAACTGGGGATTCACGTTCTCCGTGTAGTCTGCCAGGAACTTCTCCATGGCGCCGTTGGCCTCGTCGGTGGTATCAAAGGCGTAGTACATCACGCTGTCTGTGCCGCTGTCCTGCATGAAGGTCTGGTCATTCAGGATGAACTCGTCCGCGCCGTAGTAGCGGTAGCTGAGAGAGATGGGCACGGCAACCAGGGCGGCTACTTCGTATTCCACATCCCGGTATTTCACCGGCTGCGCCACATAGTTGGCACTGGCGGGCACGTCCTCCGGGCTGGCGTAGGCGATGCCGGTGTCCGGATCTACATACTCCGTCTCCTCCACGTACCGGACGGTGACGATGTCCCCCAGCCGGGCCCAGTGGGAGTCCATCTCCGGATTGCCGTAATCATCATCACTGTACACAGCGGCCACATACCGCCCGCCGTCCTCATAGAGCTTGGACAGGTCTCCCTCCAGTACCGTCAGGTGGTCCAATGCGAAATCGCTCATGCCGGAGAGCTGGATCCGGTCGGCCAGCAGGCCCTCTTCGTTCCGCCCGGTCAGGCGGATCAGATTGTCCATCTGCTCCTGGGTATAGAAGTGCTCCTTGTTCTGCCGGAACCAGTCCTCGGTAACGTACTCCAGGGCATCGAACGTCTTGCCGTAGATCACGCCGCCGTCGGTAATGCCGCCCTGGGCATTGATCTCGTCAATGACGGACTGGGGGATGCCCATATCCGTGTTGAAGATGTCCCCGCCGGTCTGGAACTGGCCGGCGTCCGCCACGATGAAGTCGCTGGATGCGAAATGAGACACGTACTTGTCCATGTCGAAGCCGTTGGTGAAGTTCACCGTCACTGTCAGCAGTACCACCGCCAGAGACAGGGACGTGACGGTGACGGCAGTCTTGCCCCGGCTGCGGCCCAGGTTGGCCCAGGCCATGGACAGCAGGGACACGCCCCTGCGGCCTTTTTTCGTCTTGCGCTTGATGCCGCCGCCTTCGGTGTAGCGCACTGCCTCGATGGGAGAGACCTTGCCGGCGATGCGGCCGGGCTTCCGGCAGGAGAGCAGCACCGTCACCAGAGAGAACAGCGCCGCGCCGATGAAGATCACCGGGCTCACGGAGGTCATGGGCACCACGCCGTTCAGCTGTGACACAATGGCCGGCGTCAGCTGGCCGCCGATCAACCAACCCAGCACCAGCCCCAGGGGGATGCCCGCCAGGGACAACGTCAGCGCCTGCTGGCGGATGATCCGCCGCAGCTGCCGGGGCGTGGTGCCGATGGTCTTCAGCAGGCCATAGAACCGGATATCGTTGGTGACGGAGATCTGGAACACGTTGTAGATGATGAGATACCCGGTGAAGATGATGAGCAGCAGCATGGCGGCCACAGCAATCACCACAGAGGGGTCCAGATTATCGCTGAGCTGGGCGCCCGTATAGCCCCAGTTGACGCCAGTGTGGATATAATCCGGCGCTCCGGCGCTCTGATCCTGATAGCCGTGACTTTCCAGAATTTGAGCGATATCGTTCGCAATGTGGCGGGAACCGCTTTTCAGCATCACATCCAGGTTCCAGGAACCGGTCATGCCATCCTCTCCGGGCGGGACGGTTCCCGCCTCGTCCAGAATGGTGTCCGCCCGGCTCTCCGGAATCAGGATGTGGTTGGCCACAATTGCCTCGTCATACTCCCACCAGCCGCAGAGGGTAAAGGTCTGGGTGGTGGTATGGCCGTCCACGTCAAAGGAGATGGTGAACCTGGCGCCGATCTCCGGCTCCACCCCCAACAGCTCCAGCACGTGGGTGTCGGTAGCGGCCTCGTCGGTGCCCTCCTGGGGCAGACGGCCCTCCACCGGGTCGCAGTACATCCAGTGGGCTTCATTGGCGTCGGCGTAGCTGACCTCCACGTGGGATTTGTTGAACGGCACCTCCGTGGGCATTCCGATAAACCGCCGCATTCCCCACTGGTCGATGAGGGGGTCATCCTTCAGATCGTTAAACTGTTCCTCCGTTAGGTACTTGAAGCCGCCGTGGGAGAAGCCGCCCACCTGACGGAAGTTGGACTGCTGGAACCCGTCGTTGATGGACATGGCGATGGTGAAGAGGGACGTGAACAGCACCGTGGTCAGGGCGATGGCGAGAACGGCGATGAGGTTGCGGGTCCTGGCCGCCTTCATGGACCGCCAGCCCAGACGGCGGATGGTCTTGCCGTTGGATACCTTCATCATGGCGCTCACCCCCGCACCACGATCCGGCCGTCCTCGATGCGGATGATCCGGTCCGCCATCTGGGCCAGCTCCTCGTTGTGGGTGATCATGACGATGGTCTGGCTGAACTTCTGGGCAGTGACCTTCAGGAGTCCCATCACGTCCAGGCTGGTGGCGGAGTCCAGGTTGCCGGTGGGCTCATCCGCCAGGATGATGGCGGGCTTGGCCGCCAGAGCCCGGGCGATGGCCACCCGCTGCTGCTGGCCGCCGGAGAGGTTGTTGGGCAGGTTTTGGAGCTTTGCCTCCAGCCCCAGCGTCTCAATGATCCGTTCCACATAGGCTTTGTCCGGCGCGTTGCCGTCCAGCTGGATGGGCAGGACGATGTTCTCATACACGTTCAGCACCGGCACCAGGTTGTAGTTCTGGAACACAAAGCCGATCTTCCGCCGCCGGAAGATGGTCAGTTCCTCATCGCGCATGGCAGAGAGTTCTTTGCCGTCCACCGTGACGGTGCCGCCGGTGGGGCGGTCCAGCCCGCCCAGCATGTGGAGCAGGGTGGACTTGCCGGAGCCGGAGGTGCCCACCACCGCCACGAATTCGCCCTTTTCCACGGTCAGATCGACCCCGTCCAGGGCCCGGACCTCCGTATCGCCGGAGCCATATACCTTCCGCAGATCCTTTGTTTCCAAGATCGTCATTGTTCATTCCTCCAAGGAAAAGTCTGTATTGCCTTTCGACAATACAGACTGTACCAAAGAAATCTTTCCACATCCTTTCTGAAATCTAACAGTTCTGAAAGATTTGGGATGTCCGGGCCGGAACGCCCCGCCTTCTACGTCCTCTCCTCCGCCCTCGGCAGGAACAGGGAGAAGGTGCTCCCCTCCCCGGGGCGGCTGCTGACCTTCAGGTATCCGCCCTGACCGGCGGCGATCTGGCGGGCCAGATACAAGCCGATTCCAACGCCCTCCGCCTCGCTGGCGGAGGGGGAGCGGTAGAACCGCTGGAAGATCCTGGCCTGCTCGGACTCCGGGATGCCGGGGCCGGTGTCCGTCACGTCCACGCGGCAGAACAGCTCATACCCCACGGCCCGGAGGGTGACGGCGCCGCCCGCCGGGGTGTATTTCACCGCGTTGTCCACCAGATTATACAGGGCCTCCGCCGTCCACTTGGGGTCGAACCGGGCGGTCAGGTCCGTGGGCTCTACCGTCAGGGTGATCGCTTTGGCCTCCGCTCCGGGAGCGGCCTGGGCCGAGGCGGTATCCAACAGCTGTTGGATGCCATGACGCTTGGGCGTCATGGCAAGGACGCCGCTCTCCAGCCGGGAGGTCTTGACCAGCGCGTCGATGAGGAACCGCAGCTTCTCCGCCTGATGCTCCAGAGCGGAGACATACTCCCGGCTCTCCGGCGGCAGGTCCTGCTCCTCCAGCAGCTGGGCATACAGCAGGAGGTTGGCGATGGGAGTCTTGGTCTGGTGGGAGATGTCCCCGATCAGGGTCTTGATGGCATCCTTCTCCTCCGCCAGATTTTTGGCCGATACGGCGGATGCGGAGAGATAGTGGGCCATCCGGGTCTCCAGGGCGGAGAGGCGGCTCTCGTCATAGAGGGACTCCCGGAACTCGCCCCGGATGGCGTCATCCAGCATCTTGCCCAGAGTGTCCAGCATCCGGCGGGTCCGCAGGCGGGTCCAGACGGCGAATCCTGCCGCTGCCAGCAGGGCCGGAACCGCCAGGGCCAGCAGGGTGTATTCCACTGTCATGTCAGTTCACCGCCCATGTGTAGCCCAGGCCGTACACAGTCTTGATATAGCGGGGCTTGGACGGCATGTCTTCCAGCTTGTCCCGCAGCCGCTTCACTGTGACGGAGAGGGCGTTTTCGTCCACATACTCCGCCCCGTCCGTCCAGATCCGGTCCACCAGGGCGGCCCGGGTAAGGGTTTGGCCCCGGTGCTCCACCAGCAGCCGCAGCAGCTTCTGTTCCGTCTTGCTGAGCTCCACCGGAACGCCGTTCCGGGAGAACTCCATCCGGCCGAAATCGAAGGTGAAGCCGTCCAGCTGCACCCGTTCCGCCTGGGGGGCGGCGGTCCGGCGCAGCTGAGTATTCACCCTGGCCCGCAGCACCGCCAGAGAGAAGGGCTTGGTGATATAGTCATCCGCCCCCAGCTCCAGACCTGCCACGATGTCTGTCTCCAGGTCATTGGCAGTCAACAGGATTACGGGAACCTCACTCTCCCGCCGGAGGGCACGGAGGAGGTCCAGTCCATTGCCGTCAGGCAGGTTGATGTCCAGGATCAGCAGGTCGAAGCTCCGGCGGGAGAGCAGCTCCCCGGCATCCGCCAGGGACCGGCAGAGCTGGGGGCGGAGCTCCGGCGCCTGGAGGGCCAGGCGGATACCCTCGCCCAGAGTCGGGTCATCCTCCACGATCAGCAGGTCTTTCATCGGGGAACCTCCTTGGGATCAAACTGCGCCCAGTATACCACGGGCGGCCGCCGCCGTCCAGAGCGGGCAGAAGAAACGCACGGCGGACAGGCCGCCGTGCGTGGGTCGCGGGATCGCGGGTCACAGGGTCAGGGAGGGGGCGGCATAGGTCCGGGCCGCCAGCTCCTGGTCCAGCATATAGAGCCCCTTGGGGTCCGAGCCGAACAGCTCCATCTTCTTGATGAGATCGGTGGCGTTGGTCTCCTCCTCACCCTGCTCCTTCACGAACCAGTCCAAAAACTGCATGGTGCGGAAATCCCTGGCCTCGTACGCGGCTTCATAGATGGCGTGGATCAGGGAGGTGACATACTGCTCGTGGGCGAGACCGGCCTTCAGGGGGTCCATGTTGGCTTTCAGCTCCGCATCCGGTTTGGCGACGGCCTCCAGCGTTACGGGCACGTCGTTGTTCTGGAGATACTGGAGCATCAGCATGGCGTGGTCCCGCTCCTCCTGGGCCTGGACCTTGTACCAGTTGGCAAAACCGGCAAGGCCCTGCTCCACATAGAAATTGGAGAACTGGAGATACAGATACGCAGAGTAGAATTCCTTGTTCACCTGATCGTTCAACAGCTGGGATACTTTTTCGTTCAGCATTGTATGCGCTTCCTTTCTGCAGCGGACGAAATGTCCTTGTTTGTTCTATCTAACCATTATATCACGGACTGCAGAAAATGCAACGGCAGCCGGGAAAAAAGCGGTGGACGGGCGGGAGGCGCTGTGCTACAATGGGCGTGCTGCAAAGTCCCTTTTGGGGAAAACTTTAACGGGAACCAAACGGCAGGGGCCGCCTTTTTACAGACCGGCGGGCCCATCCGTGTTATCATGGTCCTGCTGTCCACGGGCGGCTTCTGATAAAACGGAAAGAGGGATCGCTGTGTTCATGCGCAGAAAAAACCACATGGCGCCGGCGCGGATCATCCTGATCGGCTTTGCGCTGCTGATTTTGGCGGGAGCACTACTGCTGACCCTGCCCATCTCCACCCGGGACGGGCAGGGCGCCGCCTTTTTCGACGCGCTGTTCACCGCCACCTCCGCCACCTGCGTGACAGGACTGGTAGTCCAGGACACGGCGCTGTACTGGTCCGGCTTCGGCCAGGCGGTGATCCTCATGCTGATTCAGATTGGCGGCATGGGTGTGGTGACCGCGGCGGCGGCCATCTCCATGCTGGCCGGGCGGCGGATCGGGCTGAAGGAGCGGTGGGTGATGCAGGAGTCCATCTCCGCACCCCAGGTGGGGGGCATCGTTCGCCGGACCCGCTTCATTCTGGCGGTGACGCTGGTCCTGGAGGGGACGGGGACGCTGCTGCTGGCCCTGCGGTTCTGCCCGGAGATGGGGCTGTTCCGGGGACTCTGGTACGCGGTGTTTCATGCGGTGTCCTCCTTCTGCAACGCCGGGTTCGACCTGATGGGGGCGGCGGGCACGCCCTTCGTCTCCCTGACCGGCTATGCGGGGGACCCACTGGTGAATTTCACCGTGATGGGGCTGATTGTCCTGGGCGGCATCGGATTCCTCACCTGGGGAGACGTGCGGGAGCACAAGTGGCACCTGCGGGCCTACTGCCTTCAGAGCAAGCTGGTGCTGGCGGTGACTGCGGCACTGATCCTGCTGCCGGCGCTGTTCTTCCTGCTCTATGAGCTCCGGCTGCCCCAGTGGCAGACGCTGACCCTGGGGGAGAAGGTCCAGGGGGCGCTGTTTCAGGCGGTCACCCCCCGGACCGCAGGGTACAACACCCTGGACCTCTCCCAGCTGAGCGAGCCCTCCCGGCTGCTGATTACGCTGCTGATGCTGGTGGGTGGCTCCCCCGGCTCCACAGCCGGCGGATTCAAGGTCACCACTCTGGCGGTATTTGTGCTGGCGGCCCGGGCGGTGTTCCGCCGGCGGGCGGATCTCCAGTGCTTCGGCCGCCGCCTCCCCACGGAGACACTGCGCAGCGCCGCGGCGGTCCTTATGATGTATCTGGGGCTGTTTCTGCTGGGCGGTATGGCCATCTGCTGCGTGGAGGACATCTCCCTGGAGGCGGCGCTGTTTGAAACCGCCTCCGCCCTCGGGACCGTGGGGCTGACGCTGGGGGTGACCCCGGGATTGGGCGGCGTCTCCCGGTTGATTCTGATCTTTTTGATGTACTTTGGCCGCGTGGGCGGCCTGACGCTGATCTACGCCGTCCTGCCGGACAGCGGCGCCGCCCCGGCGCAGCTGCCCCAGGAGCGGGTCACTGTGGGCTGAGCGGTACGCTTGAGAAAGGACGTGTGAGGATGAAATCGGTACTGCTGATCGGATTGGGCCGCTTCGGGCGGCACATGGCCGCCAAGCTTCAGGAGCTGCACCACGAGGTGCTGGCGGTGGACAAAAACGAGGAGCGGGTCAACGAGGCGCTGGACCTGGTGACCCACGCGCAGATCGGGGACAGCACCAGCGAGGCGTTCATCGCCTCCCTGGGGGTGCGGAACTTTGACCTGTGCGTGGTGGCCATTGGAGACGACTTCCAGAGCTCTCTGGAGACCACGGCCCTGCTGAAGGAGCAGGGCGCACGCTTCGTCCTGTCCAGGGCGGCACGGGATGTCCACGCCAAATTTCTGCTGCGCAACGGCGCGGATGACGTGGTTTATCCGGAGCGGGAGACCGCCAGCTGGGCGGCGGTGCGGTACAGCTCCGACCATATCTTTGACTACATCCAGCTGACGCCGGACCACGCCATTTACGAGACGGCGGTGCCGCCGGCCTGGGTGGGCAAGACCATCGGCCAGCTGGGGGTGCGCCAGCGGCACAATATCAACATCCTGGCCGCCAAGCGGGGAGAGGAGCTCATCCCCATTCCGGGCGGCGACTACTGCTTCCGGGAGGGGGAGACGATGCTGGTTCTGGGCGCGGACCGGGATGTACAGAAGTTCCTGCACTTTTGACGCAGCTGGGCGGAGCCGTCTGTTGGCGGCTCTGCCTTTTTCACGCCGGGACGGAAAAGGCCGGTTTGCATTCCCTGTCGGGTCTGGTATAATGGATGCATCACGCAAGAAAAGAGCGGAGGCGAAGGCATGGCGGAGATCCTGGTGGTGGATGACGAAGCGGCGATTGCGGATCTGGTGGAGGTCTGCCTGAAAAATGAGGGCTACACAGTGTACAAGTGCGGCAGCGGGGAGGCGGCGCTGACCTGCGTGGCGCGGCAGCATTTGGACCTGGCCATTCTGGACGTGATGCTCCCGGACCTGGACGGCTTTACCCTGTGCCAGAAGATCCGGGAGGAACACCTCTTTCCCATCCTCATGCTCACCGCCCGGGTGGAGGACATGGACAAGATCATGGGCCTGACCCTGGGGGCGGATGACTACATTACCAAGCCCTTTAATCCGCTGGAGCTGGTGGCCCGGGTGAAGACCCAGCTGCGGCGCTATACCCGGTACAACACCGGCGAGGCGGCGGAACCCAGGGAGACCGCGGAGCATGACTTCCGGGGGCTGCAGATCTCCAGGACCACGCATAAGTGCGTTCTCTTCGGCGAGGAGCTGGCGCTGACGCCGCTGGAGTTTGCCATTCTCTGGTATCTCTGCGAGCACCGGGGACAGGTGGTGCCCAGTGAGGAGCTGTTTGAGGCGGTGTGGGGCGAGAAGTACATGGACAGCAACAACACGGTCATGAGCCACATCGCCCGCCTGCGGGAGAAGATGCACGACAGCGCGGACAAGCCCAAATACATCAAAACGGTTTGGGGCGTGGGGTATAAAATCGATGGCTGATTCGATTTATGAGAGCAAAAAGAAGAAACGGCCCAAAAAGAAGCAGGGCACCGTGCAGGACCTGGAACTGAAGCGGCTGCGGCGGCGGATGCTGCGCAGCTTTTTTGGCGTGCTGGCCCTGACTTACCTGATCGGCGCCGCCGTGGAGGTGGTGCTGGTGGACGGCCTGCTGCAGGACCCCTTCGCCCGCTTTTTCGTGGCCGCCGTGCAGCTGGTCACCAGCAGCCGCGAGGAATTTGCCATTCAGTTATACCAGGGCATCTTTTTGCAGCACAAGGGCTTCTGGACCGTCTTGATGCTGTTCATCATATTTTTAGTGCTGTTTTTGCGGATGCTGCGGCGCTATACCGAGTATTTCCGCCTGGTGGACGACAAGCTGGACGAAATGCTGGAGGATCAGCCTTCGGCACCGGTGGAACTGCCGGCCGAGCTGGAGTTCATGAGCGATAAGCTGGAGCGCATCAAAAGCACCCTGCGGGAGCGCCAGCGGGCCGCGCTGGAGAGCGAGCAGCGCAAAAACGACCTGGTTGTCTACCTGGCCCACGACATCAAAACGCCGCTCACCTCGGTGATCGGCTATTTGAGCCTGCTGGACGAAGCGCCGGATATGCCGCCGGAGCAGCGGGCCAAATACACCAACATCACGCTGGAAAAGGCCTACCGGCTGGAGGCGCTGATCAATGAATTCTTTGAGATCACCCGGTTCAACTTGCAGCACATCGAGCTGGAGCGGGAGACGGTGCGCCTGGATGTGATGCTGGCCCAGCTGGCCGATGAATTTTATCCCATCCTGGCGCAGCAGGATAAGCAGACGGAGATCGCCGTGGAGCCCGGCCTCACGGTGTTCGGCGACCCGGACAAGCTGGCCCGGGTGTTCAACAACATACTGAAAAATGCGGCCGCCTACAGCTTTGCGGGCTCCACCATCGAGATCGCGGGCCGGGCCATGGGCGGCCGGGTGGTGGTGGCCTTCCGCAACCGGGGCCGTCCGATCCCCGCCCACCAGCTGGAGGCCATCTTTGAAAAATTCTACCGGCTGGATGCCGCCCGCTCCACCAATTCCGGCGGCGCCGGGCTGGGGCTGGCCATCGCCAAGGAGATCGTCACCCTGCACGGCGGCACCATCACCGCCCAGAGCGACGCCCAATACACCACCTTCACCGTGGCGCTGCCCGCGGGGGATGGGGCCGCCGCGGAACCGCCCCCGGCCCATTAGCGCGGCCCCGCCGGCTGCATGGGGCCCGCGCCGCTCATTTTACGTTTGCCGATTATACGCCAAGCCCTGCGCCTGCAAAGCGCAGGGCTTTTTTGCGCCCTTGTGGGGATACTGAAGCCATGCGGCTGATTTTACCCTGATTTTACAGTGCCAGTCCGCTGATTTTACAATGCGCTTTTATCATGGATAACGGAAAGAAAAATGCAATGAGATCTCGGGCCCCAGGCCCGCCCCTGAAACGGGAGGAATCGGATGAACAAGAAAAAGTTTGTGGAAAAAGGGATGGAGATCGTGTTCCTCGTGGCCGCCTGCGTCAGCATTTTGGCCGTGGCCCTGATCTGCGTCTTCATCTTCAGCGGGGGATACAAAGCCATCTCCCAGATCGGCCTGCTGGAATTTTTGGGCGGCACCCGGTGGAAGCCCACGGCGGAGCCGCCGTCCTTCGGCATTTTCCCCATGATCATGGGCAGCATTTATGTCACCGGCGGCGCCATCCTCATCGGCGTGCCCATCGGCATCCTCACCGCCATATTCATGGCCCGGTTCTGCCCCAAGGGGCTGTACCGCTGGCTGAAGCCCGCCTTTGACCTGCTGGCGGGCATCCCCTCCGTGGTCTACGGCTTTTTTGGGCTGATGGTGCTGGTGCCCCTGGTGCGCCAGTATTTCCCGGGCAACGGCAACAGCATGTTCACCGCCTGGCTCCTGCTGGGCATCATGATCCTGCCCACCATCATCGGCATCAGCGAGGCGGCTCTGCGGGCCGTGCCCCAAAGCTATTACGAAGGGGCCCTGGCCCTGGGCGCCAGCCACGAGAGGGCCGTGTTCAAAACCATCGTGCCCGCGGCGAAGTCGGGCGTTTT
>OGMW01002247.1_pt1 | contig 13516 bp, 10 predicted proteins | sample 1573281 | NCBI WGS metagenome assembly OGMW01 (sample SAMEA2581907, study PRJEB24529) | metagenome | biome: Human gut stool | place: China | collected 2011
GGGGAGCATGATTTTGTGAGTTTCTGCAATATTAAGACAAACGTGGAAGACACAGTGCGTACGGTATATGCGCTGGATATCATGCAGGAAGGGGAAGACATTACCCTTCGAATCACGGGAAATGGATTTCTCTATAATATGGTCCGTATCATTGCCGGGACGCTGATACGTGTCGGTAGGGGATTTTACGAACCGGAACGGGTAAAAGAGATTCTGGATGAGAAAGTCCGTACAGCAGCAGGCGTTACAGCACCGCCGAACGGACTTGTACTTGTGGAAATCGGCTATGATGATTCGGAAAATGGTGGATATTCCGAAGAAGAACGAAGATAAATGTGGAAAAGTCAGCAAAAAGAGCAGGAGATTAAGATGTATTACGTAGGAATTGATATTGGTTCAACCGCTTCTAAAGTAGTTGTGCGTGGAGAAAAAGAATTACATTTTGTTTTGCCGACAGGATGGAGCAGCAAGGAGACCTGTCAGATCATTAAAGAAAAATTAGAGACAGAAAATATAGATGTTCTGTCGGACGAGACAAAAGTAGTGGCAACCGGATATGGACGTGTTGCGGTTGAGTTCGCAGATTTTGTTATCACAGAGATTACCTGTCATGCAAGAGGGGGACGCGAAATGGCGGGTGATGACTGCACGATCATTGACGTAGGCGGTCAGGATACAAAAGTAATTCTTGTGGAACATGGAATGGTACGGGATTTTCTGATGAATGATAAATGTTCAGCGGGAACGGGAAAATTTCTGGAAGTTATGGCAAACCGTCTCGGCGTGACGCTTCAGGAACTGTTTGAACTGGCAGCGGAAGGGGAAGTGCTTCCAATCAGTTCTCTGTGTACGGTATTTGCAGAGTCAGAAGTCATTAATTATATTGGAGAAGGAAAGAAAAGAGAAGACATTGCAGCGGGCGTTGTAGATTCAGTGGCAGCCAAAGTTGCCCAACTCAGCCAGAGAAAAACACTTTCCGATAAGGTGATCCTGACAGGCGGTTTAAGTGACAGTGTCTATTTTACAGATATTTTGTCAAAGAAGTTAGGATGTGTGGTTGAGACAACGAAAAATGGAAGATATGCAGGTGCTTTGGGGGCAGCACTGCTTGCGAAAGAGAAGAAAAAACGTTAAAACAGGAGGAATAACAAGAAAATTCACAAAAATCTAAAAAAAGTCTTTTTATTTTTTCTGCAAATATGGTATTATAGATAACACTAATCTATTGGGAGGTTAAGTATATGGAAAATCTTTTTGTGATTGTTCCGGTATTCGGAGTTGTCGCATTGCTTTTTGCCGCATATCTTGCAGCAAAAGTAAGCAGACAGAGTGCCGGTAACGAAAGGATGAGAGAGATCGCAGGAGCGATCAGTGAAGGAGCCCAGGCCTTCCTCACAGCAGAATACAAGATCCTTGTCGTATTCGTGCTGATTTTATTCATCTTGATCGGAGTCGGGATCAAGAGTTGGGTAACTGCTGTATGTTTTGTTGTGGGAGCATTATTCTCCACACTGGCTGGTTACTGTGGTATGACTGTAGCAACGAAGGCAAATGTCAGAACAGCGAATGCTGCAAAAGAGTCCGGTATGAACCGTGCACTCTCCATCGCATTTTCAGGTGGTGCTGTAATGGGGATGTGTGTAGCAGGACTTGGTGTTCTCGGAGTAAGCGCAATCTATGTGATCACGAAGAACGTAGAAGTCCTTTCCGGATTCAGTTTAGGTGCTTCTTCTATTGCATTATTTGCCCGTGTTGGTGGTGGTATTTATACAAAAGCTGCTGACGTTGGAGCGGATCTTGTTGGTAAGGTAGAAGCAGGAATCCCGGAAGATGATCCGCGTAACCCGGCCGTAATCGCTGATAACGTAGGAGATAACGTAGGTGATGTTGCCGGTATGGGAGCGGACCTTTTCGAGTCTTATGTTGGTGCGCTGATTTCTGCGCTGACACTCGGAGTTGTGTATTTCCAGGTATCCGGAGCACTGTTCCCGCTTCTGATCTCAGGATTGGGACTGATCTCATCTGTCCTTGGTACATTCTTTGTTAAGGGTGATGAGAACTCCAACCCACACAAAGCACTGAAGATGGGATCTTATGTATCCAGTATTCTGGTATTGATCGTTGCGTTTTTTGCAAGCAAATACTGCTTTGGTAATTTTAACGCAGCAATCTCTGTAACAGCAGGACTGATCGTTGGTCTTCTGATCGGTATCATCACAGAAGTTTATACTTCAGGTGATTACAAATCTGTAAAAGAGATCGCAGAACAGTCTGAGACAGGATCTGCAACAACGATCATCAGTGGTATTGCTGTTGGTATGAAGTCTACAGCTATTCCGATCCTACTGATCTGCGTAGGTATTTTTGTGGCTTATACAGTCAGTGGACTTTACGGAATCGCTCTGGCGGCAGTCGGTATGCTGTCTACAACTGCAATTACAGTTGCTGTAGACGCATATGGACCGATCGCAGACAATGCCGGTGGTATCGCTGAGATGTCAGGTCTTGATCCAAGTGTTCGTAAGATCACGGACAAGCTGGATGCTGTTGGTAACACAACTGCAGCTATGGGTAAAGGATTTGCCATCGGTTCTGCAGCGCTTACAGCACTTGCTTTATTTGTATCTTATGCAGAAGCAGTTCAGTTAAAGAACATTGATATTCTGGACAGCCGTGTAATCATTGGATTATTTATCGGTGGTATGCTTCCGTTCCTGTTCTCTGCTATGACAATGTCTTCTGTATCGAAGGCTGCATATCAGATGATCGAGGAAGTAAGACGTCAGTTCAAAGAAATGCCTGGCATTATGGATGGAAAAGAGAAGCCGGATTACAAGTCCTGCGTAGCGATTTCCACAACAGCAGCACTTCACGAGATGCTGGTTCCTGGTGTGATGGCAGTACTGTCACCGCTTGCAGTTGGTCTGTTACTTGGACCATCCGCGCTTGGCGGACTTCTGGCAGGAGCACTTGTAACAGGTGTTATGATGGCAATTTTCATGTCTAATGCAGGTGGTGCATGGGACAATGCGAAGAAGTACATCGAAGATGGCAATCATGGTGGAAAAGGAAGTGAGGCTCACAAAGCAGCCGTTGTCGGAGATACCGTTGGTGATCCGTTTAAAGATACTTCCGGACCGTCTATTAACATTCTGATTAAGTTAATGACGATCGTATCACTTGTATTTGCACCATTATTCCTGTCTGTAGGCGGAATCCTGTAAGGTGATCCACAAGATAATCAAACAAAACTAATAAGATAAGTGGTCGGTCAGAGTCTGTCACACTGGGCAGTGAAATAAGGCTTTGTTCGTTAAAATTAAAAATTTCATATGGTATAACAAAAGAAGCAGTATTTTCAGGGGGATAAAAATACTGCTTCTTTTTCACGTACTGACAATTTTATAGAAAATTCATATTCTTTTTTTCTCATGAAGCCGGGAAAGGTCTAGAAGACAGGGCAAGTTTGTGGTAAGATAAGAAACGGAGATTAAACGCAACTAATATGCAAATGTATAAAGAAAAGAGGTAACTATATAATGACAAAAGTAGATATTATTTCCGGATTCCTCGGAGCCGGAAAGACAACATTTATTAAACAACTGGTACAGGATGTATTCGCAGGAGAGAAACTGGTTCTGATTGAGAATGAATTTGGTGAGATTGGAATTGACGGTGGTTTCTTAAAAGATGCAGGAATTGAGATTACAGAGATGAACTCCGGATGCATCTGCTGTACACTGGTTGGAGATTTTAGTAAGGCGCTCGTAAAAGTTCTGGATGAGTACAAACCGGACCGTGTAATCATCGAGCCTTCAGGAGTTGGAAAATTATCCGATGTAGCAAGAGCAATCGAAGACGTGAAGAAAGATGCAGATATCGAGATCGAAGGAAGAATTACGATCGTTGATGGTAAGAAAGCTAAGATGTATCTGAAGAATTTTGGCGAGTTCTTTAAGGATCAGGTAGAGCATGCTTCTACAATCGTTGTCAGCCGTACACAGATGATGACAGATGAGAAAGTAGAAGATTGTGTAAAGATGCTGCGTGAAGAGAATGAGAAGGCAGCAATTATTTCCACACCGTGGGATCAGCTTGGAAAAGAAGCAATCCAGCATGCACTTCATGCAGGAGCAGAGATCGAAGGGCTGTTCGAGGATAAAGAAGGTCATGGACATCATGAGCATCACCATGATCACGATCACGACCATGAGGAGCACGGCTGCTGCGGACATCATGAACATCATCATGATCACGAAGATCACGACCATGAGTGTGGATGTGGTTGCGGACATGACCACGATCACCATCATCACCATCATGCAGATGATGTGTTTACAAGCTGGGGCAAGGAGACTGCTCACAAGTATACAGAAGAAGAGCTGGATTTGATCCTGAAAGCATTATCAGAGACAGATGGTTATGGAACAATCCTTCGTTCCAAAGGAATTATCGCTATGGAAGACGGAACATGGAGACAGTTTGACCTTGTGCCGGAAGAGTACGAGACTCGTGAGTGCCAGGCAGATTATACAGGACGTATCTGTGTCATTGGTACAGATTTGAAAGAAGAAGACCTGATGAAGTTATTCCATTTATAAAATATCATTTTTAATGATGGAGTTTTAAATCAGGATATAGAAGGAGAAACAAATGGGAACAACACCGATTTTTATTTGTACCGGATTTCTGGACAGTGGTAAGACAACACTGATCAAAGATACTTTGATGACACAGGACTGGATCGAACCGGGACTTACACTTCTGATCGTATGTGAGGAAGGTGAGAAAGAGTTTTCACCGGAATATTTGAAGATGAAGAATATGGTAATGCTGCAGGTAGAAGAGGAAGAGCAGCTGAATCCTACATTTTTCAAAAATTGTTTGAAGAATTACCAGCCGACACAGGTTGTGATTGAGTTCAATGGTATGTGGAAGTTGGAAAAACTGATTAAGATGCGTTACCCACGTGGATGGGAGATTCAGGGAATCTACTCTACTGTGGACGGAACAACACTGGATATGTATCTGACAAATATGCGTAATATGCTGATGGAGCAGCTGACAGAATCTTCACTGATCATTGTTAACCGCTGTGACCGCAACATGAGCCGTGCCGGATTCCGCCGTGCCTTGAAGGTACAGAATCCGATGGCACAGCTGATTTTTGAAGATCTGGAAGGCAAGATCATTGAACCGTCAGAGGACGATCTTCCATATGATGTAAAGGGAGACAAGATTGTGATTGAGGATATGGATTTCGGTGTATGGTATGTAGATGCATATGATCATCCGGAATTGTATCTGCACAAGGAAGTTGAATTTACAGCGCAGGTACTTATCCCGAGAGGAATGGGAGATGACATGTTTGTGCCGGTGCGTAAGATTATGACCTGTTGTGCAAATGATGTCCGTTATTACGGATATCCGTGCAAGATCACAGATGGAACAAAGGTTAAGAAGAATCAGTGGGTACATGTGCGGGCAAGATTTGAGTATGAAGCAGTCATGTATCCGGACCGTAAGCAGCCGGTACTTTATCTGGAAGAACTGACAGAGGCGGAGAAACCGAAAGATGATGTAGTATTTTTGGGATAATGTAATTACAGACAGATCTGTCTTTTCAGGCAGATCTGTTATTATATAATAAGCCTCTGGCGAGATGCACACTCGCATGAGAGGTAGAGCGTTGCATATAACCGCGCTCCTGGCACGAGAATATGCAAGGCACATTAAAAAAAAGGAGAGAAAAGGTATGGCGAGAGGAGAAGGCGCCTGTCTGGTGTGCGGGAAATCGTTAGTATACACAGAGAAGGCAGAAAAGTTAGAATGTCAGATGTGCCATCAGATATTTGAAAGTTATGCGTGCTGTGAAGATGGACATTATGTATGTGATAGCTGTCATGAGAAAAAAGGCGTAGAAGTGATCATGGAAGAAACGGGCAAAACGACTTCGGTGAATCCGATTGAGATTATGCAGGAGATTATGGAGAATCCATACATTTACATGCATGGACCGGAACATCATATTCTTGTCGGAGCAGCACTTCTGGCGGCATATAAGAATGCAGGCGGAAAAGTGGATTCTTTTGAAGATGCACTGGAAGAAATGCGGCATCGTGGCAGTGAATATCCGGGTGGTGCCTGTGGAATGTGGGGCTGCTGTGGAGCTGCAGTGAGTACGGGCATTTTCATGAGCATTATTTTAAAGGCTACACCGCTTACCGGAAAATCTTGGGGAAGAGCAAATCGCATGACTGCCAGAGCATTAGAGGCAATTGGTGAGGCGGGCGGTCCAAGATGCTGTAAACGGGATTCCTTCAAGGCTGTGACAGAAGCAGTGAATTTTGTGGAGAAAGAGTTGGGTTTGAAGATGGAACTGCCAGAGAAGATATGTTGTACATTTTCAGATGAAAATGCACAGTGCCTGAAAGCACAGTGCCCGTATTATAAGAATTATGAGAGTACGAAATACGGAGCAATTCGTAAGGTCTCTTCTGATCCTGCATTATTACAATAAGGCGTGACTGGGAATGGTCATATTATTTTGGGAATATTGCCGGGACATTTCAGGCAATAAAAGCCTTGACAAATATCTGCAAATAAGTTAGTCTTTAAACGATATGAGAATATTTACAAAGGCGAAGAAGAGAAGAAGTAACAGTCTTGACACCTGTACAGAGAGTTGCCGGCTGGTGAGAGGCGCACAAAGGACATGGTTGCGAATACATCCCAGAGCTGCGCACCGAAGAAGCGCATGTATGGTTTCATAAGATACCTGCATAGAAGCGTTTTGTAGGCTGCGACGTTTGGCATACGTTATGTGCACAGGTTTGTGAACACGCAGACCTTCTGAGGCTGATAAGCGTAAGCATATCGGTGAATATAAGGTGGTAACACGATAATCTCGTCCTTATCTGATCGTTTGATCGGGTAAGGACTTTTTTTGCGTGAATGTAAATCTTAAGATAAGAAAAGGAGAGGACAGGAAAATGGGAATTTATGAAGAGTTAAAAGCCCGCGGACTGATCGCGCAGGTAACAGACGAAGAACGGATCAGAGATTTGGTAAATAATGGAAAAGCAACATTCTATATTGGATTTGATCCGACAGCAGACAGCCTTCATGTCGGACATTTCATGGCATTGTGCCTGATGAAACGTCTTCAGGAAGCAGGAAATAAACCGATTGCTCTGATCGGTGGAGGAACAGCGATGATCGGAGATCCATCCGGTCGTACAGATATGCGTCAGATGATGACACCGGAGACAATCCAGCATAACTGTGACTGCTTTAAAAAGCAGATGAGCCGTTTTATTGATTTCTCAGATGGAAAAGCATTGATGGTAAATAATGCAGACTGGCTGATGGATTTGAACTACATTGAAGTACTTCGTGAAGTAGGTGCTCATTTCAGCGTAAACCGTATGCTGACTGCTGAATGTTACAAACAGAGAATGGAGAAAGGATTAAGTTTCCTTGAGTTTAACTACATGATCATGCAGGCATATGATTTCTATGAGTTATTCCAGAAATATGGATGTAATCTGGAATTTGGTGGAGATGACCAGTGGAGCAACATGCTTGCAGGTACAGAACTGATTCGCCGTAAACTTGGGAAAGACGCAAGTGCGATGACGATTACACTGCTTCTGAACTCAGAAGGCAAGAAGATGGGTAAAACACAGAGTGGTGCTGTATGGCTTGATCCGGAGAAGACTTCTCCATTTGATTTCTATCAGTACTGGAGAAATGTTGCAGATGCAGACGTTCTGAAATGTATCCGTATGCTGACATTCCTTCCGCTGGAAGAGATTGACAAGATGGACAGCTGGGAAGGCGCACAGTTAAATACAGCCAAAGAGATTCTTGCTTATGAACTGACAAAACTTGTCCATGGTGAAGAAGAGGCTGTGAAAGCGCAGGAAGCTGCAAGAGCACTGTTCAGCAAAGGTGCTGCCGCTGATATGCCGACAGCAGAACTTACAGCTGATGACATGACAGATGGTGAGATTGACATTATGACAATGCTTGTAAAAGCCGGACTGGTTCCATCCAAATCAGAAGCACGCCGTGCAGTACAGCAGGGCGGAGTTGCTGTTGATGGTGAAAAAGTTACAGATATCCATGCAACGTTTAAGGTAGATGATATGAGCGGAGAAGGTCTTGTACTGAAAAAAGGAAAGAAGAATTTCCGTAAAGTGGTCATGAAATAATCCGGAATTATAATTGCAAAGTACAAAGAACAATATATGAAAAAAGAAAAAATCAGAAAGCAGGCGTAGAAAATGGCATTTAAAGAGATTTCTATTGATACATTAAAAATCAATCCATTTCACAAGATTTCCAAAGAATGGATGCTGATCACGGCAGGTGATGAGAAGAAGAGCAATACGATGACAGCCAGCTGGGGCGGAGTCGGAATCATGTGGGGCAAGAATGTGGCAACTGCTTATATCCGTCCGCAGAGATATACGAAAGAATTTGTAGATAATTCAGAGTATTTTACACTTTCTTTCCTGCCGGAAGAGAAAAGGGAAGCGCTGAATGTGTGTGGAAGAGTTTCCGGACGAGATGTGGAAGATAAGTGGGCAGAAGCCGGACTTCATCCATATTATGTGGATGGAACAACAGCAGTTGAGGAAGCAGATCTGGTATTTGTGTGCAGAAAGCTTTATGCGCAGGATATGCTGCCAGAATGTTTCACAGATGAAGAATGTGATACAAAATGGTATCCGCAGAAAGATTATCACACCATGTATATGGCAGAGATCGTGAAGGTATTAGAGAAACAATAATGTGATACCAAGATAAAAAGTGGCTGGAACGCTGATGATATGTCAGCATTCCAACCACTTTTTTTCTTAGCATCCGCAGTCGTCATTACCTTCTTCAAAAGAGTATTTGTAATCAAATTCGGTAGTGCCATAGTTTTTTAGATAATGTCCGTCATATTCTGCATATGGATATATAAAATAGTGTAGGATTCCATCGTCGTTAAGGATTCCGTAATTTTTTACAGAGCCATCTGGGTTAAGTACTGCATCGGCTGCAGTTTTTTCGTCTTGTTTTGGAGAAAGTGTGATATCTCCGCCGGCACTTAGCATCATCCAGTGATCATCGGCTGAACCCCAGTATTCGTCTTTTAAGGATTTCCAGATTTGGGCTTTCTCTGCTGATACATTTTTTCCACGATAATCATCTTCGTGTCCCATGATATCCGGGAGTTTCAGCAATGCACTCACATCAGCTTCTGCCCATCCATATCCTGGCAGATAATATTGTGGCTTGCATTTCTGAACATAAGGAGTATTAGGATTATCGATCATGGCATTCAGCTTTAATCCGTAAACACTTCTTGCAGGGATGCCTTCCGCTCTGCAGAGTGCGACGAATACAGCATTTACGTCAGTACATTTTCCGATACCTTTATCGGTATTTTTAAGAATATACTGTACATCTCCTGAACCGATCGCCGGAGTGCTATTGTCACGCCTTAGATTTTCGCAGACCCAGTCATAAATGGCATATGCTTTCTTATAAACAGTAGTAGCATGTGCGTCTTTGACGATTTTGTCAGCTGTTTCTTTTACAATTCCGCTGGTCAGAGATCCGCTTCGCTTGGTTTCTTTCAGATATGGCGCCATTTTTTCTTTATCAACAGTACCTTTTTCTAATGCCTGCATGTTGGCAGGGCGGATGATTTCTCTTCGGACTACATTGAAGGAGAAATCAACTGTACGATCTTTCGGGTCTGCATTCTTATCCCATTCAACGTATAAGGCTTTGTTACCGGCAGAGTCTGTCGTAATCTTTACTTCTGTGGCGTGTTTTGCTGTGTATTTGATACTGGAAGGAGAAACAGTCTGTGAACCATTTGCGTCTGTTTCAGGCACCGGAATCCAAAGGCGTGCCACTTTTCCCTTTGGGCATTTCTCTTCATTGGAAAGGCTTGCGGTCAGTTTGACAGTGCCACGAAGTGTTTTTAAAACAGTAATCTTGATAGTTGCTTTTCGTGCATTGTTTTTTGTTGAAGTCGCTGTGATCGTAACTGTACCATCTTTGACTCCTGAGATCAGTCCGCTTCGGGATACAGTAGCTACCTTTTCATTGCTGGATGAATAGGTCACAGCCTTGCTTGCAGTAGAAGGTGATACGGATTTTACATATACAGAACAGTGGTCACCTACACCAATAGAATTCTGGGTAGCTGCAAGTGTGATCTTCGTTGGAACGTTGCTTGCCACTGTTTTTTTCTTAACGGTAATTTTAACTTTTTTTATTTTTTTTCCGTATTTTGCTTTGATATAAGATGTTCCGTTCCTTAATCCTTTAACGGTGACTTTTTTCGCATATTTTGATTTGGAAACAATTTTTACATATTTCTTTCCTTTATATACAGACCAGCGAACTTTCTTGTTGGCCTTAAAGGTGGTTGCCTTTCCGACATAAATCGTTTTCTTAGTTGGTGACACCTTGAGGCGGCTTGTAGCTGCGGATGTTTCTGATCCGGCCGCAAATACCGAGCCTAATAAAAATCCAGCTGCTATCAGAAGTGTCAGAAGCCGTTTTTTTAAAGAAATAGAATGTTGCATTTCATAACCTCTCTCTCTTCATTGTTGAAAAAACGGGGAGCTGTCTATCAACTCCCCGTTGTGATTACCTGGAACCATTCAAATCCATGAGCTCCTTATTATTGTGCCGGCTGTTCAGTTTCAACTTTCTCGATAGAATATCCTGCATCAACCCATGCACTGATTCCACCGCCGTAACGATATACATTTGTGTATCCCTGTTTTACAAGGTAAGCTGCAGCAACGTGAGAACGAGCACATCCGATATGACCACAGTATACTACGATCTTGTAGCTTTTATCTTTGACAGTAGTTTTCTTTGTAGATTTCTTTACAACTTTTTTGTAATAATATGTAACTGTCTTTTTGCCTTTTTTTACTTTTTTTGTTTTTCTGTCAGCTTTTTTCAGTTTGCTGTAAGTTTTCTTAGAAACTTTAGACCATGTAGTTTTTGAAGTTGTCTTTGAGACTGTCTTGTTTGGAAGGAGCTTCTCAACCTGGCTGGTAAGATCAGCTTTCTGTTCCGGTGTGTACTCAGCTTCTTTCATTGGAGCAACTGAGTTGATAGCACCAGGAACATGCTGCTTGTCGTAAGATGCAGCAGCCGGCATTGTGTCTACAATGATCATCTTGTCTTTCTTTGAAACCCAACTGTGCAGAGTATCTGTGTCAACAAGTTTGTACTTACCAGCCTGTGTTTCGTTCATGAACTGATATGTAACTTTTTCAACCTGGGTTTCCTTGATTCCACTGTTCTCAAATGTGGCAGCAGATACCGGAAGTAATGAGCTGAAGCACAGGGCACCAGCTAATGCAATAGATGTGATAATGTTTCTTTTTTTCATTTTTACATGCCTCCTCTTTGTTTATGAAAAAAACTATCTAATTGCATTGTAGCAACAATAAATTGCAATTACAAGGAAAATGTAAGTTTTTTTGTTAAAAATTTTACGTTTTGGCATATCTTGATGCTTTGAATTGTGCAATTTGATCATTATGGCATTATCTTAAATACTGCACGCTGTATGGGGGCAGCTCAAGTTGTCCCTGCATGGTAACGGTTTCGCCGGTGATCAGATCCGTCATTTGACCGCTCAGGTCACCGTGATAAGCAGTGTATGGATAGTCAGCAGCGTTAATGGCAACGAGAACACGTGTGTTCTCCGTGCAGCGTTCAAAGATTAGCTGATGATTCTGAATCACAACATTTCTGTAAGAGCCGTTGCAGAGTGCGTCGCTGTGCTCACGAATCTGAATTAATTTTTTGATAAATGAGGTCAGGTCATTCGGTTTTGGCGCATCGAAGCAAGGACGCAGTGCGTAATCATTATCCGGAGCTTTCTCTCCCGGTTCAGCCCATTCGCTTCCATAATAAAGACACGGTACACCTGGCATGCCGAGAAGTAGTCCATAAGCAAGTGGAATATGAGCTTTGTTTGTCAGGATGCTGGCAAGTCTTGTGACGTCGTGGTTATCTGCAAATGTCATCAAATGTTTCCCACGGTAAATGCACCATGGATCAGCCCCGAACTGGCGGTGCAGAGAATGGGCAATCTCGAACAGATTCATGGAATTGAAGCTGGAGTACAAGCCTTTGTAACATTCATAATTTGTGCAGCTGTGAAGCATTTCATCATTGACGATAATATTATAATCACCAAAAAGAACTTCACCAATCAGTGCGAAATCAGGCTTTAATTCCTGGGTATAACTACGGAGCCTGCGCATGAAATTGTGATCCAGACTGTAAGCGACATCCAGCCGGAGCCCGTCGATGTCAAAAGTATTGATCCAGAATTTTATACATTCCAGAAGATAATCGACGACTGCCGGGTTTTGCAGATTTAATTTTACCAATTCAAAATGACCTTCCCAGCCCTCGTACCAGAAACCGTCATCATAGCAGCTGTTTCCGTCAAAGCTGATATGGAACCAGTCCTTGTAAGGAGAATCCCATTTCTTCTCTTGTACATCTTTGAACGCCCAGAAACCACGACCGACATGGTTGAAAACACCGTCGAGAACGATTTTCACACCATTTTCATGGAGCGATTTACATACTTCAGCGAAATCTTCATTTGTGCCGAGACGGCAGTCAATCTTCTTAAAATCTCTCGTGTCATATCCGTGATTGTCGGATTCAAAAATCGGGTTTAATAATATAGAAGTAATCCCGAGGTCACCGAGATAACCTGCCCAGTCCTTTAATTTCAGAATTCTGGAAACGGTCACGCCGTCATTGTGCACAGGTGCACCGCAGAATCCAATCGGATAGATTTGATAAAAAACGCCTTCATAAGCCCACATAGTAATTAAGTCCTCCTTGTTGATGATAATTGTATTTAGAAAGATGCCATACGAATTGTTCTGTACTTCGTGTTCCTGCAATTCACCCCAATATCCGCGTATCATGAAGCTTACGCTCCACTTTTATGCTCATATCGGGCGGGTCACTAAGCCATAAACCCACTTATGTGCAAGCACATCGTGGGTTCAGGCTTTTGACCCTGCATCATTAAAAGAAATCAGGATTTTTTCATTTCTTTCCTTAAAAAGAACAAAAACCAGGTCAGCAGTAAAATCCCTTTGAAAATGCTGGAAATGGTTATACTCCACCAGATACCGTTTAAGGCGAGTGACGTTGTGATCAGCAGCATCGCCAGAGGAATCCGCGCGGAGGTAAATATAATACTGATGACAGACGGCGGTACTGTACGGCCGTAGCCGGAAAATGCACCGGCTGTAGTGATCTCTACGCTCATAAAGAGTTGTGACACGCCGAGGATCATCAAATAGTCCACGCCCATTGGTATGACATCCGGTTCTGTGATAAAGATCCGGAAGATTGGTTCCGGGCAGAGAATCAGAAGCAGTGTGCAGAAGATTCCCCAGACCAGCACGATTCCCATGGCATGCGAATAGCCTTTGCGGATACGGTCGCG